>JAEEGK010025604.1_pt1 | contig 12095 bp, 15 predicted proteins | sample 8958771 | NCBI WGS metagenome assembly JAEEGK01 (sample SAMN16246547, study PRJNA631951) | gut metagenome | biome: gut microbiome; feature: rumen; material: SC-attached | host: Bos | place: Iran: Karaj | collected 2018-10 | reverse complement strand
CTTCATCTCAGTATATTTAATGCAGTCAGTCTTCGCAAGGTGGTTTTCTGACAGATATTATTGATTTGTAGGTATGTTTGTTTCCACCAACCACAAAAAAGTATAGATATTTTGACGAAAATGGCGCCCTGATGACCGACTTCACTCCGTTCAAGAAGGAGATGACCTACCGTATGGCTTTGGCCTATTGCAAGGGGGAGCATGGGTGCGATGATCTATGCGAAGAATGTCTTAACCGTCTGATGTCCGCTATGAAGCACCTTGATAATTGCAGATTCAAGGAAGAAGGAAGGCCTTGCCCTTCCTGCCCGGATTGTTGTTTCCACGGAAGCGATCTGGAGAACATGCTCAAGACGGTGACTTATGAGAGCAAACATCCCGAATTAGCTTCAGAGGTAGGTACGGATCGTGCGATAAGAGGATTCGACGACATTTCTGAGACCGTCAGGAAATACAATGCAAGATTCGATAAGACCAAGGCGACGATACAGAAGGCGTTCCTGGATCTCTTGGAAGATCATAAGTACGGCGACATTAGCGTCTCGATGATCTGTAAGAAAGCCGGCATCAGCAGAGACACGTTCTACTATCATTACAAGACGAAGATGGATCTGACGGACGATTGCGTCTTCGATTTTACTTACAGGACGGATTTCATGCCGTCGCAGGCGAAATACTCAAGATGGGATAACGAACCCGTCGGGGAACCGATGTGCCTTCTTCTGAGGAAATCCAAGGCGTACCAGAACCTGTTCTATGACAGCGAGGTCGGTGACCATTGCATCGAGTTGATGATCTCATGCTCGGCGCCTCATTTGCTGCATTCTTTCATGGGAAGGTCGGACGCTAGTACGGAACAGATCTTGAACGTCAATAGGATGGCCATACTCGGGTGCATGAACATGATCCGTATCAACCTCGACAAATCGGACGAGGAATGGCTGAAGATCAAAGAGTCCATCGACAGGTTCAATCTCGGCGGTCTCAGGCTCTTAACCTGGGACTGAGACGTCCGCTGAACATCCTCAACCGTTCCGTCTGGAGAGTGCTACCGATTCAGTAGTGGTCGTACAGTATGTTCCCGGGTTCCAGCAGGACACCGTTCCCCTTCTGGACGCGTCCGACGATCTCTGCGTTGGAGTACTTCTTGGCGATCTGCTCGGCATCGTCGGCGGGGGCGATGATGGTGAATCCCATGCTCATGTTGAGCGTCTGATAGATCTCCTTGTCCTCCACCTCTCCGAGCTCCTGGAGCTTCTGGAAGATGGGTGCGGGTTTGACGGGGTCGCTGATAACGTACTGGAGTCCCTTCTTCATACGGAGGATGTTCCTGAGTCCTCCTCCGGTGATGTCCACCAGTCCGTGGACGTTAAAATTCGATGTGATCTCGAGGACCTGCTTCACGTAGATCTCAGTGGGAGTGAGGAGCTCCTCACCCATAGACTTGGAGAGGCCGGATACCTTGTCGTTCCATCCGATGTTGTTGGCCTCGACGATCTTCCTGGCGAGCGTCAGTCCGTTCGAGTGGATTCCCGAGGACTTCAGAGCGATGATGAGGTCCCCTTCCTCGCAGGTCTCCCCGGTTATGATCCTGTCCTTAGCGACGTATCCGAGACAGGTTCCTGAGAGGTCCACGCCGTTCACGATCTCGGGGAGGACTGCTATCTCCCCACCGACGATCTCCATGTTGGAGAGTTCCGCACCCTTCTGGAGTCCGATACCGATCTCCTTGGTGATCTCCTCGTTGGGCTTGTCGATGGCGATGTAATCTACGAAGGATGTGGGCTCGGCGTTCACGCAGATGGTGTCGTTGACGTTCATCGCGATGCAGTCGATTCCAACGGTGTCCCATTTGTTCAGGGCTTCAGCGATCATGAGCTTTGTACCGACTCCGTCGGTGGCGAGTGTGATGTATTTGTCGCCGAAGTCGATCAGACTTGCGAAGAGTCCCGGAAGGCGGACGTTCTGTCCTATGCCGTCCCTCTTGTACTCCAGCTTGTCGACCAATGCCTTGATCGCGTTCGATTTCTGATCGATGCTAACGCCCGATTTCTCGTAGGTCCAACCGCTCATGTGATCCTCTGAAAGAGGATATGGGCACCAGGTTTTTATGAGTTCGGATGGTCATTTCATGAAATACAACAAGTCTAGATTGTGAAAGAATGTTCAGAGTAGGTCCGTCAGCCTGACGGTGTCCAGATAATCGGATATTATCCCGTCGAGCTTCCTCCACATCGGAAGGGTCTTGCACGTGTCCGCCTTGGCGCAGACGAAGCCTTCGTTGAGGCATGCCACGGGGGCGAGCTGGTCCTCGGAGACTTTGAGTATCTCGCCCACCGTGTATTGGTCGGCAGGCTTGGACAGCTTGTATCCGCCGCCCTTGCCCGCGACCCCGGTCACGAGACCGGATTCCTTGAGGTTCGGCATTATGGCCTCAAGGTACTTGAGTGACAGTTCCTGTCTGTTGGCGATATCCTTGAGGGGTACGACTGCGCCTTCCCCCTGCCCGGCCATGTCGAGCATGACGCGCAATGCGTACCTTCCCTTTGTGGATACCAACAGACTCATGTCTCATTCCTCGAACAGTGCTGTGGACAGATATCTCTCTCCCGTGTCGGCAAGGATGGCGACGATGTTCTTTCCCTCGTTCGCTGGATCCTTGGCCAGCTGGATCGCGGCTGTGATGGCTGCCCCTGCGGAGATTCCCACAAGGACCCCTTCCGTCTTTCCGACGAGCCTTCCGTTGACGAAGGCGTCGTTGTCCTCGACTGCGATGATCTGGTCGTAGATCTTCGTGTCCAGTGTGTCGGGGACGAATCCTGCTCCGATTCCCTGTATCTTATGGGGACCGGTCTTTCCTTCGGACAGCAGCGGAGAACCCTTGGGTTCCACCGCGACCACCTTGACGTTAGGATTCTTAGACTTAAGATACTTCCCTGCTCCTGTGATGGTACCTCCGGTACCTACTCCGGCCACGAGGATGTCCACCTTACCGTCGAGATCCTTGTAGATCTCGGGACCGGTGGTCTTGAAGTGGATCTCCGGGTTGGCGGGGTTGACGAACTGTCCGGGGATGACCGAGTTGGGGATCTCCTTGGAGAGCTCCTCCGCCTTGGCGACGGCCCCCTTCATTCCCTTGGCCCCCTCTGTGAGGACCAGCTCCGCTCCGTATGCCTTGATGAGCTTGCGGCGCTCGATGGACATGGTCTCGGGCATCACGATCTTGATCTTGTAGCCCCTGGCGGTCGCGATGGATGCCAGAGCGATACCGGTGTTCCCGGATGTGGGCTCGATGAGGATTGTGTCCTTGTTGATCTTGCCCTGCTTCTCGAGCTCGTCGATCATGGCCTTGGCGATCCTGTCCTTGACGGATCCCGCGGGGTTGAAGTACTCCATCTTACCGAAGATCTTCGCTTTGAGATTCAGTTCCTTCTCTATCTTTGTGAACTCCACCAGAGGTGTGTTCCCGATCGTCTGATCGATTGATGTGTAAAGCATTGGTTTCACTCCTTTACTGCTTCGAATGCGTTTTTGAGGTCGTTTATGATGTCGTCGATGTGCTCCGTACCGATGGAGAGACGGATCGTGTTGGGCTTGATACCGGCTGCCAGCAGGTCCTTCTCCTCCAGCTGCGAGTGCGTGGTGGATGCGGGGTGGATCACCAGGGATTTCACGTCAGCAACGTTCGCCAGCAGGGAGAACAGCTTGAGGGATTCCGTGAACTTCTTGGCCTTCTCGGCATCCCCTTTGAGCTCGAAGGTGAAGATGGATCCCGCTCCTTTCGGGAAGTACCTGTCGTAGAGCTCCTTCTTCGCTCCGGTCTCCAGGGAGGGGTGGTTGACCTTCTCCACCTGGGGATGGTTGTTCAGGAACTCCACCACCTTCAGGGCGTTCTCGATGTGGCGGTCGGTACGCAGGGACAGTGTCTCCAGTCCGAGCAGCAGCAGGAACGAGTTGAACGGGGAGATGGCGGCCCCCTGATCCCTCATGAGGGTGGTACGGATCTTGACGACGAATGCCGCTTTGCCAACGGCGTCCGTGAAGACCACTCCGTGATAGGATGGGTTGGGCTTCGAGAGTGTGGGGAACTTGTCGTTCTGCGCCCAGTCGAAGTTACCGCTGTCCACGATCACTCCTCCCATTGCGACACCGTGCCCTCCGATGAACTTGGTAGCGGAATGCACCACGATGTCTGCTCCGTGCTCGATAGGCCTGAACACGGAAGGCGGACTGAACGTGCTGTCCACGATGAGCGGGATGCCGTTCTCGTGGGCGATCTTGGAGATAGCATCTATGTCTGCTACGTCCGAGTTGGGGTTGCCCAGTATCTCCGTGTAGAGCAATTTGGTATTCGGTCTGATGGCTTTTCTGAAGTTTTCTGGGTCGGACGGGTCCACGAAGGTGGTCTCAATGCCTTGTTCCTTCAGTGTATTGGCCAGCAGGTTGAAGGTACCGCCGTATACGTTGGTCGAGGAGACCACGTGGTCACCTGCCAGGGCGATATTCTGGATGGCATACGTTATGGCCGCAGATCCTGATGCGGTTGCAAGCGCAGCTACTCCTCCTTCTAGTGCGGTGATTCTCTCTTCGAACACCGAGGAAGTGGGGTTCATCAATCTGGTGTAGATGTTTCCCGGTTCCGAGAGGGCGAAACGTCCGGCCGCTGTCGCGGAGTCCTTGAAGACGTACGATGTAGTCATGTATATGGGTACAGCGCGGGAGTCGGTCGCAGGATCGGCCTTCTCCTGACCAGCATGTACCTGCAAAGTCTCGAGTTTGTATCCATTCGGTGTTGTCAATTAGATCACCAGAGCCTACAACACACAACTTGAATAAAAACCTACCTATTAAATTGGTAGGAATTACTAAATACGCTGTTTGGATTAGACCTCTTGGTGATGATATGCCGATAAACATTCCCGACGGGCTTCCCGCCTTCTCCCAACTGGAGAAAGAGAATATATTCGTAATGAAAGAGACAAGGGCTCTCAGTCAGGACATCAGGCCCCTTAAGATTGCAATACTCAATCTGATGCCCACCAAAGTAGAGACTGAGATACAGCTAATGAGGTTGCTCAGCAACACTCCTCTGCAGATAGACATAACCCTATTGGTCCCTGCCTCCCACGAATCGAAGCATATCTCCCGCGAGTATCTGGACAGGTTCTACAAAACTTTCGATGACATCAGACATGAGAACCTGGACGGCATGATCATCACCGGGGCCCCCTTAGAGGATATAGAATATGAAGAAGTGGACTACTGGCCCGAGCTACAGGAGATCATGGATTGGTCCAAGCATCATGTGGTCACAACCATCTACATCTGCTGGGCCTCTCTTGCCGGACTCTATCATCACTACGGAATCAAGAAGCGTGCGCTACCCAAGAAGAAGGCAGGTATCTTTGAATACAGGAACCTCGCTCCCACGGAGCCTCTGCTCAGGGGAGTGGACGATATCTTCAGGGTACCTCAGTCAAGGTATGCGACCGTCGATCTCGACGATGTCCTGGCGGATCCTAGGCTGCATGTGGCTGCAGTGGATGCTGATAGGGATCCCGCGATTATCATCTCCGACGATCTGGAGATATTCATCACCGGCCACATGGAATACGACGTCAACACACTGGCCAACGAATACCAGAGGGATGTCGATAAGGGAATCGAGCCCGCATTCCCATTGAATTACTATCCCGGGGACGACCCCCGTTTCGATCCTATACTGAGCTGGCGCAGCTATTCGACGCTGATCTTCACCAATTGGCTGAATTACTACGTCTATCAGCTCACACCTTACGATCTGAAGAGCAAAGAAAGAATCAGAGGATGACCTAATGCAGAGTGTATATCTAGATAATGCTGCGACCGCACGTATGAGGAAGGAGGCGCTGGACGCCATGATGCCCTATTTCATGGAGGAGTACGCGAATCCTTCGAGCATCCACGCCATGTCGAGGAACCCCAGGGCAGCCGTCAAGAAGGCAAGGGAGCAGATCGCTTCATGTATCGGTGCCGAACCGTCGGAGATATTCTTCACGTCCGGCGGAACGGAATCGGACAACTGGGCCCTGATAGGGACGATGGAGATGCTGGAGAAGAAAGGGAAGCACCTGATCATCTCCACCATCGAGCACCACGCGATACTGGAGACCGCGGTCTACCTCGAGAAGAGGGGATTCGAGGTCACCAGGGTCGGAGTGGATTCAGAAGGTATCATCAGGATGGATGAGCTGGAGAAGGCCATCAGGCCGGATACCGTCCTCATATCCGTGATGACCGCCAACAACGAGATCGGTTCCATACAGCCTATCGCCGCCATCGGAAAGCTCGCCCACGAGAAGGGTATCCTGTTCCATACCGATGCCGTACAGGCCTTCGGACACATACCCTTGGATGTCGGTAAGATGAACATCGATATGCTCAGTGCCAGCGGTCACAAGTTCGGTGGCCCGAAGGGGGTAGGTTTCCTCTACATCAAGAAAGGGATCAGACTTCCTTCGTTCATGCACGGAGGGGAGCAGGAGGAGGGCCGCAGGGCCGGTACCACCAACGTCCCCGGGGTCGTCGGGATGGGTGTCGCAGCCGAGATATCATGTAGGGAGATGCCCGACACCATCGCAAGGCTGACCGAGCTCCGCGACCATCTCATCGACCGCGTCCTGAAGGAGATCCCGTACTCTAGGCTGAACGGATCCAGGGACAAGAGGCTCCCGAGCAACGCGGATTTCAGCTTCGAGTTCATCGAGGGAGAGTCGATGCTGATGAGCCTCGGTATGAAGGGAGTGTACATCTCGACCGGTTCCGCATGTGCGTCCGGTTCGCTGGACCCCTCCCATGTACTTTTGGGGATCGGACTCCCCCATGAGATCGCCCACGGTTCCATCAGGGTATCGATCCCGGAGGGGACGACGATGGAGCAGATCGATTATGCAGCGGATTCCCTCAAACAGACGGTGGAGACCATGAGGTCGCTCTCCCCGCTCTATGACGATTTCATCAAGAAACAGAAGGTATGATCATGTACGACGGAGAATACAGCGATAAGGTCATCGACCATTTCACCAACCCCAGGAATGTTGGGGAGATAGAGAACGCGTCCGGAGTGGGAACTGTCGGGAACGCGAAGTGCGGGGACATCATGAGGATATTCCTCGACATCGACGAGAACGGGATTATCAGGGACTGCAAGTTCAAGACGTTCGGCTGCGGAGCGGCCGTCGCGAGCAGCAGCATGGCCACCGAGATGGTCAAAGGGAAATCCGTGCAGGAGGCTATGGAGATCACCAACAAGGCCGTCATGCAGGCATTGGACGGTCTACCGGTCGTGAAGATACACTGCTCCCTCCTTGCGGAGGAGGCGATCCATGCCGCACTTTGGGATTACTGTCAGAAGAGCGGTACCGTCATCGAGGGGCTGAAGCCTCCGAAGGCGGATATCAACGACGAGTGTCCGTTATGAACGGGGAGGAGCTTTTCTCCAGGGTCGTGACGACTGTTCAGGAGATGTATCTGAAGATCGGGGATTCCTACGGGAGCGTGTCGCTTTACTATCCCTTCGAGGGGGATTCCCCCATCGAGGAGGAGTTCCGCCTGGCCGCGGGGAAGGATTTCCCCGAGATGGTCCTGGAGAGGCTCCCTCAGCGTCTGAGGGTGACGATCAACGAGAAGGACTGCGTCCGCATCTCGAAGCTTCCGATGAAGAGGACGATGGTCGATGTCGTGTCGGCCACCAAGGGCGGTATGGATATCGAGAAGGTCAAGGGATTCATCAAGGAGAGGTATCCGGAGTCGCTCATATCGAAGTCGGGATACATCGATTTCGATTGGATCCTCCTCTTCCCCGAGGATCTTGATGAAGATGTTTACTGTCTTTCAGAGGAATTGGGGCAGGTGACCTATCACAGGTTCTCAAGGGAAGAATATCTGGCGCTGGGCTTTGAACTGCCTGTCGTCAGAGAACGTTCAGCATGACCGTCAGGATCGCTACGTTTATCAGATCGGTAAAAACGCCCCCTACGAGAGGGATGAGGAAATAGGCCATGGGAGCGGGGCCGAACTCTTTCGTTATCGCTTCCAGGTTGGCCACTGCGTTGGGAATAGCGCCCATGCCGAATCCCATGAATCCTGCTGTCAGAGCCGCAGATTCGTAGTTCCTGCCGGTAGCTCTGAATACGACGTAATAGACGAACAGGGCGAGGGCCACTCCCTGTATTACCAATGTTATTATCATCACTGCTGCAAGGTCCGCCAGCTGCCAGAGTTTGATCATCATGAGCGCCATGGCTAGGAATAGGCTGAGGCAGATCCATCCCGTGGTCTCAATCTCCTTCACCGGGAGCTCGTAACCCAAGGCATCCGCGGCGTTCCTGACGATGACCGCAACGATCAATGCACCGAGGTATGTGGGCAGGGATATGCCGAGGTTGAAGAACAGGTCGTTGACCAAGGTTCCCAACCCCAGACATACCACTATCAGGATCATCCCGATGAGGAATCCGTGAGCGGACATGTCCCTGTTGGTCTCGCTTACTATGAAACTATCCCCGATCGGGGTGAGTGAGTGATTCTTGATCCTTCTCTTTGCGATCGGACCGCCTATGATCCCGGCGATGGCGAGACCGAATGTGGCGGAAGCGATTGCGACTACATCGGCCCCTTCGAGATGGTAATCGTTCACGAGGACGCTCCCGTAAGCGGCCGCCGTCCCGTGTCCTCCGAACAGGGAGATTGAACCGAGCGCAAGTCCGAACTTAGGGTCCATCCCGAACAGGCTGGCACAGAGCGGTCCCAAAGTATCCTGCATGAGGATGATCACCGCCACGAGGACGATCAGGATCCCCAGCATCTTGCCTCCCGATCTCAGCATCGAGATGGACGCTAGAAATCCGATCGAGCAGAAGAACGCTCTCATGCAGATCTCCTTGATCGTCTCATCGAATGTGATCTCAGCAACGTTGCCGACGTGGAGGATCAGCAATATCAGTGAGAACGCAAGGCCTCCTACTACTGCTGCAGGTATGCAGAAGCGCCTGAGTAGTTCCGAGCGCCTTACCATCCATATCCCGACAATCAGAACGACGGCTCCCAATGCCGCCGTCTCATACATGTCGAGGAACAGGAATTGCACTTATGTCCCTTCCAACTATCAGTTTATGGATGCTCCAAGGTCGTATGCCGCCTGTGCGGAGCCCGAGCCAAGGACCTCTCCGAGGCTGTTCCACCCCACGCTGTCGACGTAGTTGCGGTACCATGTCACCGACTCATCATATTGGGGATCGTCTGATGTCATAAGCAGGGCGCAGTCCCTCTGACATGCCTCGTATCCGTATTTGGCGAAGACCGCTATCATGCGGTCAACTGCGGTCTTGAGGACTCCGGAGATGCCCAGGAAGTATACCGGCGAGGACAATACTACGACATCGCATGTCATGAACGCGTCGTAGATCTGCTTCATTTCGTCCTTCTGGGCGCAGGGATCCGCGTTGCGGGAGCATCCCATGCAGGCCATGCATCCGCGGATGGTCATCGTCTGGAGATAGAATTCTTTCACGGTGTTCCCTGATGCTTTCGCACCGTCCGTGAAGGATTTGACGAGGGATGATGTGTTCCCGTTCTTCCTCGGGGAACCGTTGAGAATGATGATGTTCGCCATGGTTATCGACCATGGAATCGGGATTTTTGAATATAATTTGTGTGAGCTTCCATGTCTGAGGAATTCGAGTTAGATGATGTGAAAAGTATGGTGCACGCGGGGGGAGCTGAGCTCCCCTCACGGGCCTTAACCTGTGTTTTACGTGGTAAACCGCGTGCTGGCATGCGGTTCGTATAATTGCCGTTTATTACACCGGCGCTAACGTGAATTAACACGTTCTGCCCTTGCGGGCGCGTTATACTTCCTTATGCCGTCCGGCGCTATTAACACCGGCTTTCGTGCCATGCGGCACGACCTATGCGTCACATACGCGGCGCAACACACTTCTCTTACGAGTTAGATATGCTTTAGGCATTCGAGACTATACATCCAATGTATATAAAGCGAATCTATATTTGGTCAGTAAATGTGCAAATAAAACAAAAAATCTTTAAAAATTATTCATTTTTGACATGATATCCCGCTTTCCTAAAGCTTTCCTTTAGCTACTCTCCTTCAAGAATGCAAAACTCTGGATGTTTCGGGATTTTAATCGGCCCCCGTTTTTCAAGGATCTCTATCGCCCTTTCGAAGTTGGCTACCGCCTCCTCGGTGCTTAGATCTAGGTCCATGAAGAAACTCTCGGTTGCCATTATTTGTCACCCATTGTCTTCATTTTTACTGTTGATATTTAATAAAGCGGTCGGTTCGTTGGTTTTTAGATTAATTAAGGGAGCGGTTCTGGTTCTTCAGGACCGCTTAATTTGTTTAGATAAAAGCAATCATTTGTAACTGGTTTTTTTCTTTATTGAATGCTATTGATCTGAATCCATGTTTTTCATAGTAGCCCGTCATTATGGGGTCGCAGTCTACACGAATCAATTTACATCCTACTTCTTTTTTCACGTTTCTGAAGACCTTCAGGGCACTATTCATCATGGATTCTCCAAAACCTGGGGCTGACGATTCAGATCTGCATAGCTGCCCAAGTAAGTGTGTCTGGAGTATTCTAGAGTCTGGGTCCATATTCATTCTCTTTTGCAGGTTTTTAGACACAGATGTATTTTCACTCAATTGTAGACTTTTTAATCCAATTGAATAGAATCCAAGAATGACACCTTTAGATTCATCGTATACGATATACGTTCTCGAAAGGTCTCTTTTCTCAAATTCAATAGAGCGTTCGAATAGAAAACGCTCTAAATCCGGACTCTATTTGCATTCAAACGTGTGTAGGAAGGCCTGTAGTTGAGATTGTTCAAGCGTTTTCAACGCGTCCAACAATTGAATTGTCTTGATTTTAGAATCAATCATCTCCGACATTGTATCCCATATTTTTGAAAGAAACTCTAGCTTCTTCAGCTGTTAAAATCGGAATATCGCAGTCATCGGTGATCTTTATGCCTCCCCGTTGATCATAATGCTCAATAGCCTTCAGCATATTCTCGCATTTCTCCTCGGTGTCGAGGACCATATCTTCAAGGAAGCTTTCGGTGGCCATTTGTTCACCTATTGTCTTCATTTTTACTATTGATATTTAATACAGCGGTCGATTCGTTGGTTTTGCATATCAATGTGCATCATTTTGCGTGAAGTCTTTGAATCAGTTTTGACCGGAGAGCGTCACAGTCGGTTATTTCTAAGGATGAAGCATGGTCTTTGATGTTCTTATATGACTTCAAGTCAGACTGCAAACCCCATTAATAGGAGAATCTCCTAATCAGATTCATGGCCGATCTCCACGACCGTTGGGTCGCTGAAAGAAGGAACGAGCATTATTACAAGCTCGCCAAGAAGCTCAACTATCGTTCCAGGGCATCCTTCAAGCTTATCCAGATCGATGAGAGGTTCGGCATATTCAAGGAGGGGGATTCCGTAGTGGATCTGGGAGCATGTCCCGGCGGATGGTGTCAGGTCGCCAAGGAGAGGACCTGGCCGAACGGGCATGTCATCGGCGTCGATCTGAGGTACATCAAGCCCTTGGACGGGGTGGAGTTCATCATCGGCGACATCACCGAGGATTCCACCATGAGGGAGCTCCTCGAGAGGTTCAACGGGAAGGCCGATGTCATCCTGTCGGATATGGCCCCGAACATCGCGGGCCATTACTCCACCGACCATGCGAGGTCGATCAATCTGTGCATGTTCGCCGTGAACGTCTGCGACCGCATCCTGAAGAAAGAAGGTAAACTGGTAATGAAGGTCTTCATGGGGGATATGTTCGATTCCCTGAAATCCGAATTGGAGAAGAGGTTCCAATCGGTGAAGGTCCATTCTCCGGATGCTTCAAGGCCCACATCTTCCGAGGTCTACGTCATCTGTCAGGGGTTCTACGGCAAGACCGTCAAGCTGAAGGACGTTTCCGAGAAGGAGAAGAAACCCGAGTTCACTGTCAAGGGCGGGTTCATATGAGGCCCACCAAGATCGTCTGCGTGGGATGGAACTACAGATCCCACATCAAGGA
>JAEEGK010025601.1_pt1 | contig 12096 bp, 10 predicted proteins | sample 8958771 | NCBI WGS metagenome assembly JAEEGK01 (sample SAMN16246547, study PRJNA631951) | gut metagenome | biome: gut microbiome; feature: rumen; material: SC-attached | host: Bos | place: Iran: Karaj | collected 2018-10 | reverse complement strand
AGAGCGAGCCAGGCCGCTTCTGCGTTGCTGAAGGAAGCGTCATTCTGGGAAGATTCCACGCCGTCAAGCAAAACTCAGGCGTAACGTACTGCGGAACTGATATCGGTATGAACGTACTCGTTCGCCCCTCAATGTACGACAGCTGGCACGATATTGAAGTTTTGCGCGGCGGCGTACCGTGCAGTCGGGCTGCGGGCTTAACAGAACAGACCGTAACAGGAAACATCTGCGAGTCTGGGGATATTCTTGCAAAAGCAAGGATGCTCCCGGCTATTCAGCGTGGAGACTTGGCATGCGTGCTCGACACAGGCGCATACGGATACAGTATGTGCAGCCCGTATAACAGCCGCCCACGTCCGGCGGAAGTGCTTATCCGTAAAGACGGAAGCGTGCAGGTTATCCGCCGCCGCGAAACCCTCGACGACATCCTCGCGTTAATGCAGTAGTTCGCGTTTTTTCTTAAATGCTTCTAAGCCTGCAACGCCTTCCGGGGTGACGGGCTTTATCCACTTTCCAGAATACATGTGAATCTGCATCAGCACGTAGCGTATCGGCTCGTCAACGTAGCACATCGCGAACACGACAAGGAACGGCGCATGAAAGACGTTGTTCGCCACCAAAAGGCACGGCAGGACCATCGCGAACATGAACGCTATCTCAAGGATTGTGCCGTAAGCCGCATCTCCTGCTGAGCGGTACGTATCGTTCTGCGTCCAGTTTCCCATGCGGATAATGCACGCGATTCCGTAAATGATGATAAGTCCCCTGCCGTACGTGTACGAAAGCCCCGAAAGGCTCATGGCGTGAAGCAGCGGATAGTTCACCGCAAGCAGGATCAGGACGATCGCAAAAATCGTTATCTGGCAAAAATATACGATGCGTTTTGCACGCCGGAACGCAAGCTCCGTTTCGCCCGCGCCGACCGCTTTGCCCACAAGGACAGATGCCGCGCTCGAAAAGCCTGCAAAAAATCCGATTACAAGCCCTTCCAGCGTCCTGAAAACCGCGACAGCCGCAATCGCTTCCTCCACCTGATGCCCAAGCACGATGTTTATCACCATGTTTCCAACGCCGATAAGCACCTCGTTGCAGATAATCGGGAAGCATTTCTTGAAATAAATTGAGAGGAACGCCCTGTCCCATTTGAAAAAGTTTTTGACGCGGAAAAGATGCGGATATTTGGAGATTGCCGCAAAAATCATGACGACGAGGACGTTCACGCCGCCGGAAATGACAGTTGCGACAGCCGCTCCCTTAACGCCAAGAGCCGGTGCGCCCAAGTTTCCAAAAATGAGCACCCAGTTCATAAACGTGTTCGTAAAAACTGATGCGATCGCGCCGTAAAGCGGAATCTTCACTTTCTCCGTCGAGCGGAGAAGCGCGCTCATACCCATCGCCATAACCTGAAGCGGATACGAAAAGCCTACAATCCGTATGTAGTCAACGCCAATTTCCCGGATTTGGAGCTTATCCGTGTACATGGAAAGCACAACCTCAGGGAAGCATGTCGCCGCGACGGAGAAAATCAGCGAGACGGTCATCATACAGGTGAGCGTTATGCCATAAGACCGCTCGATTCCCTTGTAGTCTTTTGCGCCCCAATACTGCGCGAAAAAAAGCATTCCACCGCCGACGAAACCCCAGTAGCCCGCGAACATCAGGAACGAGAACTGGGCGCACAAACCGACGGAACCGACGTACAGTTCGCCGAGCGAAGCTATCATCATGGTGTCTATCATGCCGCCTGTCGTTGAAAGCAAGTTCTGCATGGCGACGGGAATCGCGATGACCGATATTTGTTTAATCAATTCTTTCCAATTGAATTTTTCTGCTCTGACCATAGATTCCCTATTTTTACAACAAAGTATAGAATAGTGGCAAGAGCTGCGGGATGTGCGAGCGAGGCAACGCGGCGCGAAAATCGCGGCAATTGGCGGCAAGCAGATTTTTTTAGCGCGACACGGGGATGCGCGGCTGAGAAAAGAGGAAAAAAACAGATGGGAAAAGTTGAGGATTACTGGAATAATTTCGTAAAAGAGCACGGCGGAAAGGAAAAACTTCCGTACGCCGGCGAAATGTCTTTCGGAATAGATGAGCAGATGGCTGTGGAACTTACCGCGATGGTGCTTTCTGGCAAAAAACGCGGAACGACATCCGCGCTAGAAGCGTACAAAATAGATAACGAGCCGCTTCCAAAAGCAGGCACATACTGCGTCTTAACTGACTGGAACGGGAACCCATGCGGTATAATTCAGGAAGTAAGCGTTGAGATTTTGCCGTACAACCAAGTTCCGTGGAGCATGGCGGAAAAAGAGGGCGAGGATGAAAGCCTTGAAAGCTGGCGTGCGAACCACGACGATTTTTTTCAGGAAGACGCAGATATAATGGGCTATGAGTTCAAACCCGATATGCTTGTTGTGTTCGAAGAGTTCCGGTTAGTTAAGAAAGTATAAAGAACGCGCTACGAGCACAGCTCTCTGCGGATTCACAATGTGCCGGGGCGTTGCGGGGTTAAGACTGTAGTATGCACCCCGCAGTGGGGGTAGCGGACAAGACCGGAACGAGCCGGACACCCACCACGGCGGACTCCGGCGAGCGAGGACTTGGGAGCTAGGGGGAATCGCGTAACGAGCACGAAGTGCGAAGTTTCCAGCGTGCTTCCCCCTTCCCTATTCCCTTTATGCCGCTTTTACGCCCAGTTTCTTAAGCTGCATTTTCTGAATCCGGTCAAATACGGATGCGATTTTCTGAAGATTATCGTCTGTGTTTTCCGGCCAAGCGAAAATACCGTGAACGATGTTTCCGGGGAACATAAGGACAGCTGCGCAGAACCGTGAGACACCTTCCGTTTTCGCATGATGAAGAAGGAATCCGTCTTCTTCTCTGGCTCCGACAGCCCAGTCTCTTGCCATAAGATCAGAAACCGTGCGCTCTTTGTCTTTTATGCAGCCGGTTGATTCAAGCATTTTCATAAGTCTGTCAAAAATAGCATTAGAGTCGGACGGCATGTCAGCGGACTCAACAATCAGGATAGATTCTTTCATAGTCATTCCCCTTCAAAGACCTTCACGGTAATACCGAAGTCGAGGTTTTGCCTTGCGGCGTATTTTTAAAGAAGCTGTTCGAGAACTCGAGTTTTCGAACACCGATATTTTCTCGCGGTAGTTGCAAACAATTTGAGCAACTTTTTTGAACCGCTTGATTGTAATTTAGCACATTTTAGAGATTTTGGAAAGTATGTAGATAATGTTGATAATTTAGATACAAAAATTGGAAATTTTTCCTAAAGAATTTGTAAGAAACTCGCCTAAAAAACCCGCTCGCACCATGCCGCTAATCGCGCAGAAGCTTGCCCACCAGCGAACTGAAACTCGCGCTTCCAGCCTCCGCAAAAATCCGCCCCATCTCCGACAACGCCTGCTTGTCTTCCGGCGAAACTTCCTGCAGAATCTGCCGTACCTCGCCAAAATGCAAAAGAACTCCGGGGAAAATCTCGTTCGCGTCAGCCGCGCCGCTCGCCTCTACAACTTTGAACGCAGTCTCTATAAGGACGCGACGCTGCTCTTTCGGACACGAGGCAAGAAAGCGGTGAATCGTTCCGTGGAACAGTCGGCTTGAAAACGAGTTCTCGGAAGCCTGCACAAAACCGCCGCCTTGCACGTGCCAGAAAATCGGATTATGCTGCTTTATCCCCACGCTGTCGCTTTTTACGATAGTGTGCTGTCCGCAGTGTCCCAAAATAAGCCCGACAATCGACGATTCCGGGATGAACGAAAACACCCTGCCCTCAACCGCCGACCATTGTTTCGACGCAAGCACTTCATCGTCAAAGCCGGGTCCGTCAAAGCTGTAGATGCCGGCTATCAATTTCGGATGTTTGCAGAACGCACCGCCGTACATGGCAAGGTTTCCGCCCTTGCTGTGACCACACAGATAAATATTTATTTTGTTTGAAAATAGCGAACTTACAGTACTGAGAGGTCTAAATGCTGGCAAAGCGTTCACGTATTCCACAGCCTCTGTCTGCGACGGAATCGGCGACTCGAAGCCCATGTTAAAGTCTTCTTTCCACCCGATAATCGACGTATCCGTTCCCCTGAAAGCCACGATGATCACATCGCCATACTCAAAGGTGGCAGCGGCAAACTGCATTTCTTGAGTTGTATCGAAACGAGAAACGAACTCAGTAAGCTTTACGTCACCAAAACGTTTGCTTTCCACGGCAAGCTGCCAAAGCGAAAAGACATCTTCGCTCACAAAAGACGAGCCGCCCGGCGCACCATCGGGATACACCGCAGAATAAAGCTCACGCAGCGTTTTTCCATAATCGTTGTATTTAATGCTCTCCAAAGAACTGTACACGAGCTGAGAGAAAATAAGCATATCTACAGGCGACAGAGTCTCTTTGCTCAACGCAAGGTCTCCGCGCCACATAATGTAGTCCTTAAGGTTACTCATGTATTAAATATAGTGCTTTTTCGTGCAATCGGAAAGCTAGTGAGCAATAAAAGGGCGGATAGGAAGCGCCCCCGTGCGTTGCCAGCGAAGCGTTTCAATGCGCGGGGGAACAACAGTCCAGCGGACTGTTGTTAGCGCGTCTCGCGAAGAGCTATGCTCGTAGCGCAAGCCCTACGCCCGCACATGGTTGCGGGCTACCCACCCTGCGGGGGCTCAAGCGCCACCCCCGCAACGCCCCGGCTCTCACCAGAAACGCGCGAAAACCGACGTGGCACAGTTGCCCTCTGAAGATTTTTACTTTATCATTAGACTGAACGTCAATGAAAAAAGTACAGCGCAACACACTATTCTTCATAAAGATACTCGTCCTCTCCGTCGTCCTCATTGCAAACGGATACTTCCTGGGCAGGCAGAATAATACACGCAGCGAAGAAATCCCCACAATCAAAAATACAAGCAGCGTTCAGTACGGCTCTTCTGCACAAGGAGAAAAATCCGCATATTTCGCTGCTGCGCACACCGACGGCAACGATACAGTCTCCGTCATCATGGTGGGCGATATTCTGCTTCACGGCAAAGTTCAGGAAAACTGCCTTAATGACGACGGCACTTACGATTACTCGTCCATTTTCGCAGGAACAAAATCGGTTGTGGCAAATGCTGACATTGCGCTCGTGAACCAAGAAGTCATAATTGGCGGCAAAGAGCTTGGAATATCAGGATATCCGAAGTTCAACGCTTCTTATGAAATTGCAGATGAGCTTGCAAAAACAGGCTTCAACGTAATATGTCACGCGACGAACCACTCGCTTGATAAAGGCAAAGACGGCATTCTGAACTGCCTTTCATACTGGGAGACTCACCACCCGGAAATCTCTGTCATCGGGCTTTACAAAACTAAGGAACAAAGCGAGACAATCCATATTCACGAACAGAACGGCATGAAAATTGCCATATTGAACTACACGCTCCACACAAACTGGCTGCCGCCGCCTGCTGACATGAAATACGCCGTGAACCTGCTCGACGAGGATAAGGTGCGTTCCGACCTTGAAAAAGCGCAGTCTCTCGCGGATTTTATAATCGTTTGTCCGCACTGGGGCATTGAGTATTCGCACGATGTCTCGGAAGAACAGCGAAAATGGTGCAAAATCTTCATGGAATACGGGGTCGGGCTTGTAATAGGAACGCACCCGCACGTAATCCAGCCGATAGAAATGCTTACCGACGACGTGACGGGAAAACAGATGCTCGTCTATTATTCGCTTGGGAACTTCGTGAACTGGACGAGCAACACCGGAAAGAACTGCGCCAGACAATTTGTTGGCGGCATGGCTGATGTGAAGCTTGCCAAAGGCAATGACGGCTCAGTCTACATATCCGATTACACGGTGCGTCCTACAATCTGCCACGTCACGGAGGAGAAAAAAGGAATAACCGTCTATTTCCTTTCGGCGTACACTCGCCAAAAAGCCCAAAAAAACGCGATAATAAAGCAGGACAGCTCTTTTTCTTACGAGTATTGTACATCCCTTGCAAAGCGGATATGGCCAGAGTTCGTGAAGTAGGAACAGCATCAAAATCGGGGGAAATATACTGTATCTTATCTTTTAAAGCTCCAAAACAAGACTTTCTCTTTGAAACAATCTCGCTATTATTATTTCCACGCTAACAATCTAAAATTTGACAAATCACTTATCATAATATAATATTTTAGCTAAAAGTAAGATATTTTATCCAAAATAGGAGGACATTTCGATGCTATCAATTTCTGTAGGCGAAGCAAAAAACAAACTGCCCTTTTATTTGCACCTGATTGAAGACAAAAAAGAGCAGATTCAAATTACAAGACATGGGAACGTCGTCGCAATCATAAACGGAAAAGATCAGTTTGAAACCTTTTACAAACGAGATTCTTTCTTGCAAAGCGTCAAAAATTGGCGTGAAAAATTTGCTGACTGTCTGTTTTCAAACGAAGAGATTGATAGCCTGTTCTCCAGCAGAAAAGATGACGAAGATTATATCCGTCATCCAGAAGATTTTGTGTAATCAAGCTGTGTAATGCGAACTTGTGTCAGCATCGAAGAACACAAATCGGCACTTTGCGAACTTTCGAGGAATTAAATGAACATATATCTTCTTGATACAAACATCATTTCCGAACCTACTAAATCTTCGCCTTCAGAAAGCGTTCTGAACAGCATTGCGGAAAATTTTGACCATTCCTGCATTTGTTCTGTTATCTGGGCGGAAATCCTTACAGGAATTAAAATCCTTGCGAACGGCAAACGTAAGGATGCGTTATTGAATTACTACTTGAACACAATCCAAAAAGCGTACGATATTCTGCCGTTTGACTCATTTGCGGCTTCTATCTATTCAGATTTGGTAGAAAGGCTAAAAAACAAAGGGAATCCGTTGCCAAAGCTCGACCTGATGATAGCGGCAACCGCAATATCAAACAACTTAATTCTGGTCACAAGAAACACAACCGATTTTGAACCAATAAACGAAGTTTCCAATCTTATGATAGAAAACTGGTTTGAACAATAAAAGGAGCTGCAATTTCAAGAATTATCAAAGAATTTCGCAAGAATCACAAACAATTTGTTAATTAGAAACAACAAATTGTCCAATATCATTATAATTAAAATTGACGGCAAAATATTCCCCTTTTATACTATCAAACAAACAGATATTTTGATTAAAGGACAAAATGATATGGAAAAAAAGTCACAAAACAAGAAACTATCGCTCTACACGCTGTTCAAAGTATTTTTCATAAGTCTTAGTTTGGCAGCATTTTCATCTGAAATGGATAATCCATTGGATTATAAAAACATTTACACCAGTTCAAATACTTTTACCGTCGCAAAAGGAGTGATTGAGGTTCCAATGGCGGAACTTTCCGATTTTTTGAGGAAAATCGGATCTCAAGATTCTGAATACACAATAAAAGTCTTAAATCCAGACCCCTTACAGATCGGACAAATACTTAGAAATAATCCTTATAATAGAATTAATCTAATTCTTGGTCCGACTGAATATCCTATCGAAATAGCCAACTCCGCATTCAAGTATTGTGATAGCCTCGTAAGAATTTCACTACCAGAGGGAGTAACAAGCATAGGAAGTGATGCTTTCTTAGGATGTAACAACCTCGTTAATATTGATATACCTGACAGTGTTAAAACAATTGGATGGGGTGCATTCAGTTACTGCCACAGTCTTGAGAGTATCGACATTCCTGTTGGTGTGACACGTATCGAACCAGAAACATTTTGGGAATGTACTAATTTAGTATACGCTAGCATACCTAATACTGTTACAAGTATCTGTACACAAGCATTTGGTTTTTGCAGCAGTCTTTCTGACTTGACCATACCCGATAGAGTCACATACATAGGCAGAGCAGCTTTCACAGGATGTAATGGACTTACAGATATTGTCATTCCAGGCAGTTTAACTGAAACAGGAGTCTGGATATTCTACAATTGTAAAAATCTTGTGAATGTAAAAGTTTCCGAAGGAGTCAAGATAATAAACGAAGCTCTTTTCTATGAGTGTACAAACCTCCAAAAAGTTGAGCTACCAAGCAGTATTATTAGAATAAAACAATGGGCTTTTGAGTATTGTAAAAACCTTACTGATATCACAATTCCAGACGGTGTAGTTGAAATTGAAGAGAAAGCATTCTATGGCTGTAAGAATCTACAAAATGTGTTTATTCCAGCTTCCGTAAAATATATAGGACAACAAGCTTTTAATACCGGCTACAAAAACATAAATCTTATATACGAACCTCTTATTAATACTGTTCCAATGTCATCTTTTTTAGGTTTCATTAAAACCTACAATGATTGGAGACCTGAAACATATATAAGAATTCTTAATCCAGATATAAATCAGGTCGCGCAAATTTTGAAAACGTATTCCGAAAAAAATGTAAACCTTATACTCGATGAAATTGATGATGGAACTGTTATAGGAAAAAATACATTCAAGAACTGCAGAAATCTTCTCAGCATCATATTAACAGAAGGCATCATCTTAATAGATGAAAATGCTTTTAAAGGTTGCACGAACCTTAAGCAAATAGTTATACCAGACAGCGTTAAAAAACTTGGAAACAGAGCGTTTTCTTATTGCTTGAGCTTAGAAAAAATCAATATCTCCAAAGGAGTAGCTAAGATAGGAAAAAATGTCTTCGACTCTTGTTCTAAACTTTCTGAGATTATTGTAGATCCAATGAACGATTATTTCTGCTCAATGGATGGTGTTCTTTTCAATAAAACTATGACTATTTTGAAAACTTATCCACAGGGAAAAGCCGGTACTAAATATACAATACCAGAAGGGGTCAAAGAAATAGCTGATTATGCTTTCTCCATCTGCTCAAAACTTGTCGATATAAGTTTACCAGATAGTATTGAAAAAATAGGAAACTACGCTTTCTTCAATTGCAATGGAATAAAAGACATTAAAATACCCGATAACGTAATAAATATAGGGGATAATTCTTTCCAAAACTGTTATTCTCTTTCAAATATTACAATACCAAGAAGCGTGCTGGAAATAGGAAATCTAGCTTTTAACAATTGTGTATGTTTGACAGATGTCAATATTGATCATGAAAACATCAATTATTGTTTCGAATCTGGTGCTTTGTTCGACAAAACAAAAACTAAATTAATCCAATATATGTCTGACAGAAAAGAGAAGTCCTTTACAGTTCCAGACGGCGTAGTTGAAATCGAAGAGAAAGCTTTCTACGCGTGTTCTAACCTCATAAGTTTGAATCTTCCTTCCAGTATAAAGATAATAGGAAATTCTGCCCTAGAACAATGTTCAAACTTAAAAACAATAAACTATGCGGGAAAAGTCATTCAATGGAATAAAATTCAAAAAGGTATTTGGTGGGATTACATGTGTCCAGACAACATGGCGATTACGTGCGCTAGATAATATAGATTATCTTGATACTGTTTGCCAAGTTTTCTACGTAGATGTAAAATAGACGCATGAACACGATGAACGACAATAAAGAAACAAACGACGAAAAACTGAAATGGCAAAAAACACGTGAAGAGCTTCTTCTTAAAACGCCTGTGTGCGACATTTTCACGCAACACGAGGTTTCGCCGCTCGGTATTGAGGGCGACTATATAACGATGAAGGCGAAAGACTGGATAATGGTCATTCCGGAGATAAACGGAAACTTCGTCCTTGTAAAGCAATGGAGACACTCGGAGCAGCGTCTTACGATAGAGTTTCCTGGCGGCGTTTCGAACGCGGGGGAAAAACCGGAGCAGGCGGCGCTCAGGGAGCTTGAAGAGGAGACAGGCTTTAAGGTCGGAAAGCTCACCAAGCTGGGCACAATAAGCCCGAACCCGGCATTATTCGAGAATCACGTTCATATTTTTCTTGCGGAAGACCTTGTGCCGACGAACGTACAGCATCTTGATGACGACGAGGTTCTTTCCTGCTTCCAGCTGCCAATCCAAGAAGTGATTGACAGCTACGGAAACAGCGAATACACCCACGCATTGATGGGCTGCGCGCTCGCCTTTTACCTACGGAAAAGGTATTGTAAATAGGCGCGAAGTTATTGGTTATTAATAACGGGACGAAGTGTTTTTCCTGTCAGTTCGGTAATCTGAGCCGATGTAAGAGTACCGGTATAACTGTTTGTTCCGTCGCTCATCGTCTGTCCATCAGCGATTTGAACTGTTCCACTACCTGATGATTCACTTTCTGTAACCGTAATTGAACCGTCACTACCAAATTCTCCTGCAACAAATGAAATATAATCATCTGAGTTTCTATAGCCAAGCGTCAGTGTTCCGTTCGTTATTTTTATAGCTGTGTTAGGCTCATTATAAGCTCCTTCTATCGACACTTTTCCACCAAGAATATTACAGTTTTCAGAAACATTAATCATGTCATCTGAACTTGCATTACAATCTATAGACAAAGTTCCACCATAAAAATTAAAGTTCTTCACTTCAACCGCCGGACATGCATTACTAATTTCCAGTCTTCCTGTTCCTTGTGTCTGCCCATAAACAGATAAATTATAGTTAGTTCCATTAAACCCATAATTAGGGGAACCGTACATGCTCATGGAAGCTCCGTCGCAAAGAATAAGATTTACATTGCCTTGAAGGTTAATTATACATCCTCCACTATTAGTAGATGGTCGATAGTTAATGGTACTGTTCACAACATAAGTTCCAGCATTAAGATTAATGATTTTATCGCCCCATTGGTTGTTTTCTCCTTCTGTACCGTCAAGAATAGTGAATTCTGAATCTGGTAAGGTTTGTGCTGTTCCGTCAGCACCAATGTAAGTAACGCTCCATTTTGCGTTAAGTGTGACTGGGGCTGTAATTGGTGTAGTGAAATCGAACTGAGTAGTGCTGTTGCCGTTATACCAGCCAGCGAATGTCAGTCCCTGTCTTGTAGGATTAGTTGGTCTGCTTGCGGTTTGTCCGTTTGCTACTTGCTGGGAAGCTACACTGCTTCCGCCTCGGCTGTCAAAAGTGACTGTGTGCGCAATTAAAAAAGTTGCAGAAACTGTCACATCACTTGCAGGCATAACGAAAGAACCATTTGTAACAGTAATTGCGTTATTGTCCGCATCGGTTACGTTATAAGAACCGAGCGCGTAGTTTGGCTCCGGTGTAGCTGTTAGGGTTATGGTTGCTCCGGCTTGCGCAGACTGAACGCTCGCGCTAACAGAGCCATGTTGGATTTCGTTTGAAATTCTTATATTATAAGTAGTTGCACCCCCCCCATTACCGGTATTTCCACCACCACTATTGCCTGAATTTGCGGTTCCACCATTGCCGTGGTCGCACGAACCGAACGCAAAGACCAATAAAAATGCCGCCAAAACAGCGGCAATCCGACGCGAAATGTTCACGAGTGTTTTTTCCATACACTTCATTTTTTTACTCCTTAAAATCATCGTTTTCTGTATGCCAAATTTAATTATAACGCAGTTACAATTAAAAACATGATAATGAGTAAAAAAGTTTGAAATCGTTCATTTCTGTGTCATTGCCCGTGCCGGTATGGAGGACGTTAGTACCGCGTCCATGCGGTACTAACTTACCAAGTTTGCTATCGCAAACTTGTGGTTTTTTGTGGTCATCCATGACCACAGATTGTGTAAAAAGGTAAGCGCCGGGGTGGAGTACCGCCGTAGGCGTTCCTTTAGGAACGAGCCGCGGGAGACGGCGAGGTACGGAACACCGGAAAACTGTTATCCGCTATGCCCAGATAAGCCAGAGCACGAGTGCTGCAGTCGCGGTTGTGAGTATCGTGAACGGGGCGCCAACTTTGAGCCATCCGCTGAACTTCATCGGGTAGCCTTCTTTTTTGACGATTCCCATTGAAACTACGTTTGCGCTTGCTCCGAACGGGGTAAGGTTGCCGCCAAGGCAGCTTCCCACAAGAAGCGCGAACATCAACAGCTCTTTGTTAATGCCCATGCTCTCCGCCATTCCGCCGGCGACCGGCAGCATCGCGATTATGTACGGCACATTGTCAACGAATCCGCTTATCACAATAGAAACGACAAGAATAATTATGAAGGCCAGAATTTTTGAGCCGCCCGTGACTCCGGCAAGGAAA
>JAEEGK010025600.1_pt1 | contig 12096 bp, 12 predicted proteins | sample 8958771 | NCBI WGS metagenome assembly JAEEGK01 (sample SAMN16246547, study PRJNA631951) | gut metagenome | biome: gut microbiome; feature: rumen; material: SC-attached | host: Bos | place: Iran: Karaj | collected 2018-10 | reverse complement strand
TATGCTGGCGGAGATACTGGAATTCTCGAGGACGCTTACAATATCGACAAACTCAAACAGATGGATATTGTTGTCACATGCCAGGGAGGCAGCTATACGGAGAAGGTTTATCCGGAGCTCATGGCCACAGGCTGGAAGGGCTACTGGATTGACGCTGCATCCACACTGCGCATGAAGGATGACAGCATCATCATCCTGGACCCTGTCAACAGACATGTCATCGACAAGGGACTCCATGACGGAATCAAGACTTATGTAGGCGGAAACTGCACAGTAAGCCTCATGCTCATGGGAATCGGTGCACTGTTCCAGAACAACTTGGTGGAGTGGCTCACTTCCATGACATATCAGGCATCAAGCGGCGCAGGTGCAAAGAATATGAAGGAGCTTCTGGCTCAGATGAAATTCCTAGGAAGCGCTGCAGGCGACAAGATCTATGACCCTGCATCCCAGATTCTGGAGGTGGACCGGATGGTCACAGCCGCAATCAGATCCCCTGAGATGCCTGTGGCAAACTTCAAGGTTCCTCTGGCAGGAAGTGTAATCCCATGGATCGACAAGAAGCTTGAGAACGGCCAGTCCAAGGAGGAGTGGAAGGGAGTCTCCGAGACCAACAAGATTCTCCAGACCAAGAAGATGATTCCTATCGACGGTATCTGCGTAAGAATTGGCGCAATGCGGTGCCACAGCCAGGGCATCACAGTCAAGCTGACCAAGGATGTTCCGCTGGACGAGATCTACGACATGATCGGTTCTGCAAACCAGTGGGTAAAGGTTGTTCCTAACGAGATTGAGGACACCATCAAGTACCTGTCACCAGCTTATGTTTCCGGAACACTGACTGTACCGGTAGGAAGGATCCGCAAGATGAACCTGGGCCCGGAGTACCTGACCCTGTTCACCGTAGGCGACCAGCTCCTGTGGGGCGCTGCGGAGCCAATACGGAGAATGCTCAAGATTGCCCTGGAGTATATCCAGAAATAATAAACAAGGCCAGAAATAAGGCACCCCTGCTCGATTAGGTGCGCTCCCTGCGGGCCGCAATATCGACAGGGGTATCTTTTTCTGGCCCTGCTTTTCTCCCATACTTCAGGGAACCCTGCGCTTGACAACTTTGAAAGGGGAGGGGTAAAATTTTAATATGAAAGCAAACAGATGGCTTTGCCTGCTCTTAGCGATTTGTCTCGTGTTCACGCTCGCTGCCTGCGGCGGGGGAGGCGGTGGTTCCGATGACAATAATGATGCAGATACATGGCCTGTGGAGTTTTACAGATCAACAGGTGGCTCTTCAGTATCAGCTATGAGAGTGGCTCCTAAAACAGGCAGCTACAAATATATCTATTTCTATGAAAACGGCACCTACAAGTCAGGAGATCTGAACAACGGGACTCTGACACAGACTGGAAGCGGCACTTATACTGGTGGTGACCCCCACGGCAGCGTCACACTGAGCTTGACCGGTACTTACGAGGGGAATACCATCAGTGGCAAAACAGTAGTCATCAGCTCAAGTTCGCTTACTATTGATGGGCAGACATTTGCTCGTTCCGACAGCAATACCACTCCAGGCGGTGGCGGCAACGGAGGAGGCGGCAACAACGGTGGCGGAGGCTCCGGAGGAGGGGGCGGAGCGGGTTATCCCGTTTCATTAAATCCGCTCTGCTTTACAGCAAATACTGCCGGTTCCACAATCAAGCTAAAGGCTGATGATTATTATCCCCCTTCTTCTATTCCGACAGTACAATATTCAACCGATGGAGAGAATTGGAATTCTTATATTTTAAACACTTTAATAAACCTTGAGCATCCGGGGGATAAAGTTTATTTCAGAGGAGATAACGGATCATTCTGTGATGAAGATGGAAATATGAGATTTGTCATGGATGGATCCATTGCGGCAAGCGGAAACATAATGAGCCTGCTGGACAAGACCTGTGAATTGACAACAATACCAAATGCACGGTGTTTTTGGTATTTATTTATAAGTTGCATGGAACTAACAACTGCCCCAGAGCTGCCGGCAACTGTTTTAAAGAATGGATGTTATGAATATATGTTCCAAGGGTGCAGTCACCTTACAGTAGCTCCAGAATTGCCAGCTGCAACCTTGGAGTCGGAATGTTATGAAAGTATGTTCTGTAATTGCTTTAGTCTGGAAACGGTGCCTTTAATTGCGGCCACAACATTGTCAATTTATTCCTGTGATGGTATGTTTAGCGATTGTAAAAACTTAAATAGTATTACAGTTAATTTTACAGGCTGGTCTGGAAATGCTACAGATTACTGGGTTAAAAATGTTGCAGCGACCGGAGATTTCTATTGTCCTGCCACTCTGGCAACTGGTGCCCCAGGAGATTTTGGAGACTCCAAGGTTCCTGCCGGCTGGACTGTGCACAATCCATAATATGTGACTGCCACCGGACATTTATGCCATAGCGACTGTCGGAATCTTTGCTATTTCTGATTCCAATTCATATTTGGCGTTGCGGATATCTATGTCATTCTGAATGTTTAGGAAATAGCTGTCAGATACCCCAAAATATTTAGCCAGCCTTAGGGAAGTGTCAACAGTTATCTTCCTGCGGTCATGGAGAATGTCCTGTATCCTTGATACCGGCACATTAATCCCCTGTGCAAGCTTATATGCAGATATCTTGTATGGTATCATAAATTCTTCTTTCAGAATCTCTCCCATTTTAGGTGTTTCAATATGTTTTTTCATTTCTCGCTCCTAATGATAATCAACTATCTCAAGGTCATAAAAATCACCTAGGTATTCTCTAAAGCAGATACGAAATCTGTCATTTATCCGTATGCTGTATTGCCCTGACCTATCTCCATGAAGCAGTTCTAAATGATTGCCTGGTGGAATCCTGAGATCTTCCAACTTTTCAGCATTATCAATCATAATCAGCTTCCTCAATGCAACTTTTTGTATAGCATTTGGAAACTTTGGCGATTTCTCTTGATAATATATTTTTCTTGTTTCTCTGTCTGCAAAACTCTTTATCATACTATACCTGCTTTGCGTGTATATGTCAATCGGGTAGATTTTGATTTTACCTGATTGAGTGTTTTACTTGTATAAACACAAAAAAATGCGTTTTTGCTTCAATTTTGAGAAAAAAAGTTTAAATTTTTTTTAAAAAAGGATTAGCTTTCTCTTTCCAGGTCCCGCTGCTTGATGGTTTCACGCTTGTCGTAGAGCTTCTTACCGCGGCAGATGCCCAGCTCCACTTTGATGAGGCCGTTCTTCAGGTACACTTTGATAGGAACTAATGTAAAGCCTTTCTCCTCCACCTTCTTTCGGAGTTTTCTGATCTCTTCCTTGTGGACTAATAGCTTGCGCTCCCGCTCCGGCTCGTGGTTGTGCAGGTTGCCGAAGGGGTAGGGAGAGATGTGGAATCCGATTAGGTAGAGCTGTCCCTCCTTGATCCGGGCGTAGGAGTCTCCGAAGGAGAAACGGTTCTCCCGGAGGGATTTGACCTCGGTGCCCTGGAGCTCAATGCCACACTCAAGAGTCTCATCTATGAAAAAGTTAAACCGCGCTTTCTTGTTGAGGAGAAGCAGTTTTACATGTTCGTCTGCCATATCACTTCTCCACCAGCACTACTCTGAAGCCTATGAACGGAGTGACCCAATCCGGGCTCTGGCACCCCCGCACCCAGGCCTGTCTGCCGCCACCACGGACTGCCTTCTCGGCTCCAGTGTAGGCTTCCGGCACATTGTTGCTATAGAAAACCTCGGCAGGGGCATACCAGTTCTGGCACCAGTCCCAGAGGCTCTGGGGGCTGTCCTTGCCGTTCTGTGCGTAGGCTTCCCACTCGTATTCGGTAGGGAGCCGGAATATGTACTTGCCTTTAAGGTCGGCCGGGAGCTGGTCGGTAAGATACTGGCAGTAGGCCTGGGCTCCGTACCAGGATACATTGGACACATGCTCCTTGTCGGTGCTCTCCGTGCTGTACTCGATCTTCTCGGCCCACTTCGGGTACGCCTTTACGAACTTGCTGAAGGCATCTTTGGTTATCTGCCCTGAGATGTAGACCTTGGTTATCTGCTTTGCATAGGGTGCGGGGTCTGCCTCTGCAAACCCACCGCTCTTGCCAGGGTGCCCCAGTACATAGGTGCCGGCAGGCACTTCGGTAAGCTGCATGCCCAGCACTGTGATATTGCCGGTGCGGTTTGCAGTGGTTGCCGCCGGTGCTGGCTGCGGTGCGCCGGCCTGTGATGCTGCGGCTTCGCCCAGCTTGCCGGGGCAGGCGCACAGGTGGCGGATGGCGTTGCCATTGCCACTGAGCAGCCGGAGGGCTGCTGCAGCCAGCTGGTTGTCGCTCTGCTCTGGCAGTTTGCCCTCCTTGAGCAGGGCAAGTGCGTTTATAAAATCCTTTATAAGGTAATCGTTGTAGGCATGTTTAAAAGCTTCCAGCAGGAAGGCCTCAACTTTGGCCTTGTCCTGGTAGCCTGCCAGAGCCTTCGCTGCCTCGGTCAGCACCGGCTGGGGCTGATACCGTTCCGAGAACGAATTGATGAGGCCGTAGGTGGCATACTCGGTGAAAGCGCTCTGCATTATGGCATCGGGCTGTGCCAGCGCCAGCTGTGTATTCACTTTCAGCTTCTTCGGAATGAACTTGGAGCAGAACACTCTTCCCTTTACTTCTATGGAAACAGATTTCTCCTCGAAGCCCACTTTCTTGAATGTAATTATGAAATCTCCCTTTGGGAAAAAGGCTTTGCATGGGGTTGCTCCCACATAGACATCACCGCTCCACACCGATGTGCCCTCTGGATCTGAACTGAAGACAACTATAGAACCGCTGTTCTTGAGCCCTGGGTAGACCAGGAGAAAAAACAGGATTGCAAGGAGGATAATAGAGTAGAGTATAAACAGGTATTTTCCAGGCTTCATCCCCAGAAAATTCTTCAATTTCACATCCATACTTCAATTATATGTAATTGCTTTATCCCTTGTCAACGGAATATGAATATGATAGAGTTAAAGCGTATGGAAAGGCTCTACGACGCGCTTCAGCACTACACTGAAAAATATCTCACCTACCGCAAGAGAAAGAAGGCTGAGCGCATCGAGAAACAGAAGCATGTGAACCAGCTTGTGGACTGGATAAAATCCTTCCTCTGGGCTGCCATGGTGGTGCTTATCATCAACCAGTACCTGTTCCAGGCCTATATGATTCCATCCGGTTCCATGATGAACACCCTCCTGATCAAGGACCGCCTCTTCGTGAACAAGTTCAGCTACGGTCCCGAGCTTATACCAGGTATGTGCAAGCTGCCCGGCATAAAGAGTCCCAAGAGGGGAGACATCATTATCTTCGAGAGTCCCACATACCTTTCCAAAGGACCTCTTTTCGACATAACCCAGCGCATCCTCTATATGCTGACCCTCTCCATGGTGGATATAGACAAAGACTCCTACGGCGAGCCCAAGGCCCATTTCCTGATAAAGCGGGCAGTGGGGGCAGGTGGCGACAGAATCCGCTTCCGTAACGGCAACATGGAGATCCGCCCTGCCGGTGCTCCCGACTGGATCAAGGAGGCCGACTTCCGCCAGCAGGGCTGTGTCCCGGCTGCAGTCCGCCGTCTTGTGGCAGACTCAGATTACCCCCTTATAAAGCGGGCAGGCGAGGCTGGTGCCCTTTATGACCATGGCTTTGATATCTCTGCCCAGGAGCGGGCTGTGATAAAGAACCTGGATTCCTCCAATGTGGACAACCTGGCTTTTGCCGAATACCGCAACCGCATGAACCATGTGATGGATCCTTCCGACACCGCAAGCCGCACTGCATGGCGGAAAAGCGCAGAGGGGTGGTATATCCCGGAAGGCTACATCTTCCCTCTGGGCGACAACCGGGACAACAGCCGGGACGCCCGATACTTCGGCCCAGTCCAGAAAAGCAAGGTGCTGGGACAGGCATTCATCATCTACTGGCCTCTTGATAGAGCCGGGATTGTCAGATAATGGGAAAATACTACAAATTCCCCCGCAGGTACTATAACCGCAACAAGGTGCGTAAGCCCCTTAAACCGAAGCACATCCTCCAACTCCTGCTCCTGAGCGTTGCCTTCTATCTCCTGTGCAGCTGGCTCTTCATCGGAACTTACCGCTGCGGGAGCGATTCCATGACCCCCTGGTGCAGTGCTGAAGACAAGCTGGTGGCAGTCCGAACCTGGTACACACACCTTGACCGCGGCGATGTTGTCCTCTCTCGCCCTCCCTTCTATCATACCGCCCCTGTGTGGCTGCGGGCTATAGACTATATCTTCCAGGTCTGCACCTTCCATACCATAAGTCTGTCCGAGCTCTTTGACTATGACACTGGCTACACCGTAAAACGCATTGTAGGACTTCCTGGCGACACCGTAAAGATTGTGGCAGGCCATGCCTATATCCGTCCTCCTGATACCGAGCTCTATATGGAGGAGACTGACCTTGGACTGGTGGAGGTCATAACTCCCACCGATGTGGAGCTTTTAAAGAATGTCCCTGCCATCAAAGTAGAGGAGGGGGCTTACTACCTTTTGAGCGATAACCGCAACTTCCTTTCCGATTCCCGGACCATGGGGACAGTGGAGAAAAATAAGATTCATGCCAAAGTCATATACCGCCTTAAAGGCTTTAAAAAATAACGCAGAGGCCTCCCTCTACATCCACATCCCATTCTGCAACTCCAAGTGCAGCTACTGCGACTTCTTCTCGGTCACCGACCATTCCCTGATGGCCGCAATACTTGATAAGACGCTGGCTCAGACAGCCCAGTACATCGACTACTTCGGGATAAAGCGCATCCCCACCGTGTACATAGGAGGGGGCACCCCCACATCGCTGCCTCTGCCAATTTTGGATAAGCTACTCGCTTTCGTTGGAAAACTCCCGCTGGAAGAGAGTGCCGAGTGCACCATCGAGGCCAATCCCGAGACTGTGAGCCTCGATCTTCTGGCCCTACTAGGCAACTCCTGCATAAACCGGCTCAGCTTGGGAATCCAGTCCTTCTCCGACACCACGCTGGAGACCTTGGGGCGCCACTGCAATGCCAAGACTGCTCTTAAAGCCCTGGAACTGGTGAGAAATCGCTGGCATGGGCAGCTGAGCCTGGACCTCATCTCCTCGGTTCCATACCAGACAGTCTCGGACTCCATATCCGATATCGACACCGCCATCTCCTTTGGGCCGGAGCATATCTCCCTCTATGCCCTCACCCTGGAGGAGGGGACACCGCTTGCAAAGCGCTATGGCTCTGACCTCGATGCCATCGACGACAACGTGTGGATTCTTGCCGCAGATCACCTGGAAATCTCCGGCTACAGGCGGTACGAAATCTCTAACTTTGCCCTGCCTGGCCACCAGTCGAAGCACAACACAAGATACTGGAAACTCTTGCCCTACATCGGCACAGGCGCAGGGGGAGTCTCCACACTCCACGACAGCGCCAGCGGACTTTTCCGCATAGCCAATGTGCCGGACCTTGAGCGTTACCTTGCCACAGACGGCCTCCTATGCGATGCAGAATGCGAGGAGATAAAAGGAAAAAGCTACATCTTCGAGTACCTGATGATGGGGTTCCGCATGACAGCCGGCATCTCCAGAGCTGACTTCCGCGCTACCTTCGGCAGAGAAATTACAGAGGTCATCCCAGAAACCCTGGCAGAGTGGAAAAACAGGGGCTTTGTGGTAGAGACAGATGAGGCGGTAGCCCTCAACAAACCGGGCCTTTTACTATTGAATCAATTTCTTGTTGATGCTCTTTCCGAGCTGGATTAAGCTTTCTGTTTAAGCCTCATCCCTATAGCCAGCGGCACAGCCATGCATGAGAAGGCAGCGCACAGCTTGAAGGCGGTCGCCATGGAGAACATGTCGCTCAGACATCCGGTGAGGGTCAGAGAAATAGCGATAGTGATAAAGTCGAACATACTGTAGATGCTGCTTGTGGTGGTGGGGTTTTCTGCTCCCTGGTCCTGCATCAGGGCCATAATCACAGGGGCGCTGGAGAAGGAGAAGAAGCCGGTCAGGACTATGAAAATCTCCATCAGCACGGTCTGCCCTGGCATAAGGCTGAATGCCACAAAGGCGAACATCAGTATTGGTGTGATAGCCTTGATTATGATAAGTGTATTCAGTTTTCCCAGCCTGTCAGCGATAATTCCCGAAAGGAAGGTGCCGGCAACAGCAGCAAACTGGCAGGCCGACAGCGATACTCCTGCAAACCACAGGGAATAGCCCCGCTCAGTCAGGTATGTAGGAAGGAACGAGTTAAGCACAGATGCCACAAAAGCCCTGGAAAGGGAGAGGAGGAAGCAGCAGAGGAAGAACCACTTGTACTTCATCAGAATCTGTCCGAAGGGAGCCTCGGCCTTCTTTTTCTTGGCCTCCACAGCCACATCACCCTTCTTCCTGAACTTGAAGAAAACCAGAAGTGCAGTGAACAGCGCGATGGGGAACAGGAAGATAATGCGTCTCTCACCCCATGCCGCAACTGCAGCCAGAACTATGATAGGGCCGAAGCCACGGGCCAGCTCACCGCCGGTCATAAAGAAGCTCATTCCAGCACCAGAGTAGGCCCCGGCGTGCTCCCGGGTCATAACCATGGCCGGTATATGGTAGAAGCAGGCGCTTATTCCCATTATCAGTATCAGAAGGCACAGCACCCAATAGGTAGGGGCCAGAGTTATGCAGCAGATAGCGGCCGATGTAACCAGCAGGGTAAGACAGATTATAAGCCTGTTGTCGCTTTTCTCCACCACCTTGCCGATGGCCGGGTTCAGCAGGGCTGGAAGCCTATGGAACAGGGAGATCATCCCTCCCATTGTGTAGTTCATACCCAGATTGTGGATAAGAATAGGCAGGAGGGGCGACACAAAGTGGCTGAAGATATCGTGGGAGAAGTGGGAAAGCCCAAGAATCGAGACAGATAAAATGTCAAACTTCTCTTTTTTCTCGCTCACTCTGTTATCCCTTTCTCAAACCAGCCGAAAAGAGCATCCATCCGGTTGGTGATGGCGTTGTTTATCCTCGATTCCATAAAAGAAGGGAGTACAGCAGGCTTGCAGAATCCCTTGTTGTTCACCACAATCTCGTCCTCTGTCAGCGCTATGTCCAGCAGACAGGTGAAGCAGTTTGTATCTATCGCCTTCAGGAAGCTGTATCTCATAGGAGCGATGTTTGTTATCTTGAGGATGATGTGATTTTCATCAAAAACATAAGAGAACTGGTACACATTTTCTCCGAACCTTGAGTCCTCCAACATTCCGAAGATATCGATTTTCTGCGGCAGAGGGGCTTCCAGATGCTTGTCTGCAGTCTTTTTGGCGTAGTCGGGTTCTTCCACTGTGTAGGCATCGGTGAAGAGGGTGGTCACCTCCTTCTTGCTCTGGGAATAGTACTGGGTTCCCTTGATTGTGGAGATGCCTGTCAGGATGTTGGCTAAATCGGCAGTGCTCATGCCATTCCGCTTGTAGCTGGCCTTGCACTCGACCCGCACTGTGCCGTCTTCTTTGAATATATCAGTTGTCTTATCCCCGGCATAAGCTGTGAACGCTAAAGAGGCCAGGAGAAGCAGACCTAAAATTCTTCTCATATATTAATAATAACTCATAAAAAAGAAAAAGGGAAATGACTTTATGCATTTTTTGTGCTACAATTTGAGTATGAAAGTGCGTCAGGCAGCCGGCTCAGACATGGAAAGAATCATGAAGATAGAGGAGAATGCCTTTATCCCCAATATACAGGAGACTTATCAGACCTTTGCCCACCGAATGGAGGCTTTTCCAGCCGGTTTTTGGGTTTTAGAGGACGACAAGGGGATAGTCCAGGGCTATTTTTCCAGCGAGATCTGGGATGAGCTGCCCCACCACAACAAGGTTTTCATTCTGGACCACGACCCGGCTGCAGTGCATAAGAAAGAGGGCAAGCTGCTCTATATCAGCTCCTTTGCCCTTATGCCTGGCTTGCAGGGAAGGGGATTGGGCAAGTTATTCTTCAAAGAATGCCTGAAACAGGTGCAGAAGGCTGTCCCCCAGATAGAGCAGATAGTGCTGATTGTAAGCCAGGAGTGGGGTGCCGCCCTCCATGTCTACGAGAAAATGGGCTTCAAGGCTGTACGCCAGATACCGGGATTCTTCCCGTCCGAAATAATTCCAGGTGGTGCCGATGGCATCGTGATGATGAAAGCAGTGGAGGAAAATGTATGAAAAAAGCTGTGTTGTTCTGTCTGATTTGTTTATTTGTTGCTGGCCATGTGGCCGCTGCCGACCGCATTGTCCCTGCTGTGTCAAAGAGCTTTGCCTATGACGACGGCTCTGCTGTGACAGTAAAAATCTATCAGCGGCAGATGGACGAGTATCCATGCAAGCCTCTTTTCAAGTATGTGGATGTGATGAACCAGGCTCTCCGCTATAAGAAGGCCAATATGGCCGAGGATGTGGAGATCCGGTTTGCCATGTACACCCTCTCCCTCGCCACCTATTTCCATTTTGATGAGTCTGACCCGGACTATGGTGATATGACCTCTGAGGCAATCCCTGACAAGACCGAGAATATCCTTGGTACGGTAGTCCGCATGGCAAAGCACCAGATCAAGGTGAACTTTGTGGCGCAGACCAACATTACAAAGGATGTGGAACCTCTTCTGGACGAACCATGCATTACCGACAGCACCAAGAAGGTGAGGGATTACCTGGCATACACCTATGTGCGCTGGGGCGGCGAGTCGGAGCAGCAGATGCATGCCAAGTTCATCACTGCAAACAAGGTGCTGGACGATGAGGGCAAAATGCACTCCAATGTGGTGTACCTGGCCTCCAGCAATATAGATGCCCTCTATGACAACTTCTTCAAGGCAACCCAGGAGCGGGCTCAGACCGGTGTCCTTATACAGGACTGTCAGGGTATGTACAATGCATTCAATACATATCAGGGCTGGGTCTACAAGTATTTTGACAACCAGAAGGGCTTCCAGGACGAGGTTAGGGCAGCCCATGCAGCCAAGAGCCTCAACTACAGCGACAAATACTTCCACACACATTTCACCCCGGTTCTTTCTGTGATGGAGTATGACCCGTTCGCTCCGGACTCCTACAGCCCGGCAGTGGAGAAGGAAAGCGCATGGGATACCGAGAACAACATGTTTGCCAAGTATATGGAGGAACTGGTCGGTTCTGACCAGGGGCCGCGTCTTTTCTATGCCAATGTCTACCACTATAAGACTGCTTACACCGATCTTTTCGGATGGAAGATGTTTAAAGCTCTGCGCGGTCTCTACTTCGGAAAGAAATATGACAACAGCTCCGACACCTATACAAGAGATCAGCAGGCTCAAGATCTGGAACTTCTGCAGAAGAAGAAACTTAAGCCGGATAAAAAGAGTCCTCTTACAACAAAGTGGATTATCGAGACCTCCACAACACCTCACCGCTTCTCGGACGGAACAGGATTCCGTAAAGGTATGGACCTGATCTCCGGCAACAAGGCTCTCTATTTCAAGGCAGACCATAAGTACCAGACTCACTGCAAGGATGTGCTCTTTTCCTACATGAAGGGGGGAGAGCGGAAATATGTGGTCATCTCCGGTTCCACCAACCTGAAGCGGGACGGCAACGCCAACAAGGCCAACGCCTCTGTCGCAATACTTGAGGATAAGACTGACCACTCTATTTTTGACACCTATAAGGCCTTCATCGACGGCATCGTAGACGCTCGGAAGTAGCTACCACCAGCGGGAGGCCAGCACAGCGAAGCCGCACAGGCAGGCAGCCTCGGTGCGGAGCACCCTGTTCCCCATGGAACAGAGGGTAAAACCATAATCCAGGAGCAGCTTCCGCTCCCTGTCGCTCCAGCCGCGTTCGCCGCCTACCGCCATTATGGTTTTACCGGCTGCCAGCTGTGCTTGCTGCAGCGGTATGGTGTATTCGTAGTTGTCCAAAGCAATCCGGTTCTGGAACTTGTCTGCATTCTTCTCCAGGAAAGTGTCCAGCGAGTAATGTACTGTAACCTCAGGGATGTACGGGGTTGCCCCCTGCTGGGCTCCCTCCACCAGTAGCGGATAATACTTTTCCTTTGACCAAAGGTTGCCGTTGGAATAGGAC
>JAEEGK010025597.1_pt1 | contig 12097 bp, 11 predicted proteins | sample 8958771 | NCBI WGS metagenome assembly JAEEGK01 (sample SAMN16246547, study PRJNA631951) | gut metagenome | biome: gut microbiome; feature: rumen; material: SC-attached | host: Bos | place: Iran: Karaj | collected 2018-10 | reverse complement strand
CCACGACCGCGATTTCCTCCACGGACTCGCCGACACGGTTTATGAGTTCCGCGACCAAAAGATAAAGCAATACAAAGGCGACATCACATACTTCTTGGAGAAACTCAAATTGCAGAATATGAAGGAGTTTGAGATGCAAAAAACAAAGACCAACGGCGGAAATAACGGTGACAATAACAACGGCGGCGGCAACAACGGCGGCGGCGGTAGAGACGGTGTGCACACCGTCTCTACACCAACAACGGCAACCCCCGCCCCCGTATCCTCAGGCAAGGAAGACTACCTGCAACGCAAGGAACGCGAGCGCACCCTCCGCAAACTCAAATCCCAGGTGGAAAAATCGGAAGCCCGCATCGCCGAACTCGAAGCCCAGCAGGACACACTCCAACAAAAACTCTCCCTGCCCGAAAACCAGACCGATATGTCACTCTTCGAGCAATACGAGCAACTCAAAATCCAACTCGAAAAAGAAATGGCATATTGGGAGGACGCCACAATGCAATACGAGGCGGCGGAAGGGAAATAAGGAACAAACACCGAATCACTATGATACACAAACTTCTGATAATCTCTGCATTATCAATAGCCATTTCAAGTTGTGGGAAAGGTAACGAGCAACCTGCCGACATCCCCCCCATCCCCAACTACACCGACCTCACGCAGTGGTACATTACCGACCGCAGCGCCGACGTGGACATCTTTTACATAATATCCACAGAAACAGGTGATTACACCGCCGCAGACGGCATCACGAGGCATTATGCCGATACCTACAACGACAGCCTGCGACAGCCGATGTTAAGCGAGATGTCGGGCGTTGATGCGCTCGTGTCGGAGCGTTTCAACTTCTATTCGCCATATTACCGTCAATGCTCTCTGCAATCCTACACCGACGACAGCCTCACCGCTGCCCGAATGTTGATACCCACGGACGACATCAGGCGGGCGTTCTATTTTTATAAAGAAAAATACAACCCAAACCGCCCCTTCATATTGATGGGTTACAGCCAAGGCGCAATGATCCTCACCGAACTATTGATAAAGGATATGGACGAAAAGACATATTCGCGAATGATAGCCGCCTACGTCATCGGCGCGACACTCGACGAAGCCACCGTAAGCGGCAATCGATACATCGTCCCCGCCAAAGGAGCCGACGACACAGGCGTCACGATATGCTACAATTCAGTCCGCGAGCCGAGTTGCGCCCTCCGCAACTTCGAGCACAGCGCAATCTGCATCAACCCCGTCAATTGGGCAACCGACGCCACGCCCGCGACCCTCATCACCGAGACATCACTCACGGGCAGCAACCGCGACACACTCACCGTACAAATAGACACCGCGTCGGGACTCCTCTGCGTCAAAGGCTTCACCGCCAACGACTACATCCTGCCCCTCATCGGCAAGGAAGGCAACTACCACTCCCGCGAAATTTGGCTCTACCGTCAATGCCTGAAAGAAAATATGGAGGCGAGGGCGGCAAAATTCGGCAAATGACAATTAAACCAAACCGCCACATCGACAATCTAAATCAACAAAACATCAAATCAACAAATTTAAGGTATGTACAAGAAAATCCTCTTTTGTGTCGCAATGGCACTCATAACGTTGTCGGGCTGCAACGGCGGCGACACCGCAAAGACCGACTCCTCGGCAACATCCACGGCATCCGCATCGCCGTCATTTGACGAAGTATTAAAGACAAGGCGCAGCATCCGCAGTTACGACGCCACCAAGAAAATCACCGAGGCGGAAGTGCGCACGCTCCTCACCTCAGTACAGGAAGCGCCGTCGTGGGCAAATCAGCAACCCACAAAGTATTACGTGGCGATAGGTAAAGAAAAACTTGAAGCCGTACAGAACCTCGTCGGCGGCAACAAGGAGCGCATCCAAAACGCCCCCGTGCTCATCGTCTCCACCTTCGAGAAAGGCAAATCGGGCTTCTTCAACGGTCAGGCTACCAACGAAATCGGCGACGGTTGGGGTGCATACGACAACGGACTCAGCAACTGTTACCTCATTATGCAGGCGCGTGCAATGGGTTTTGACACATTGATAATGGGAATGCGCGATTCCGACGGCCTCCGCAAAGAGTTCAACATCCCCGCCGAAGAGACCGTTATGGCAGTCATCGCCCTCGGCTACCGCTCCGGCGAGCCCAAACAGCCCGGACACAGGCCCTTCGACGAAGTGGTGAAATTCTTCTAATCTCCCACAATGTCCTGAATCACCAATCCGGACAGAGTGAACCCAAAAATCGCCGTTATATGCGCCACAGTACCGTTCACCAACGGTTTCAACGCGGTCTTGTCATTAGCGGCGATTTCGGGGTTTCCTTTATTAGAAAGCAATTCGGGCGAATAGACGCATTTGAATTTTTTAGACGGGAACTTCTTAATACTCTTGAACTTATTGCGCACCGCCCGCGCAAGCGGACAGCCCTGCACCTTCCAAAACTCCGCGACCTGCACCTTGGTCGGGTCCATTTTGAGCGCGGCGCCCATCGCCGAAAAGAGTTTGCCATTACATTCGGTGGCGTGAAGTATCAGATTTGCTTTATGTTGTAGGCTGTCAATTGCATCAATAATATAATCATAATCGTCGAGGTGAAACATATCGGCGTTTTCCTCCGTGTAAATCTCCTGCACGGCATTGACCTCGGCATCGGGATTAATCTCCAACAGTCTGTCCCTCAGCACATCCACCTTCACCATACCCACAGTCTTGGTCGTCGCCTGCAACTGACGGTTGACATTGGTGATGCACACCTTGTCGCAATCCACGATAGTCAGATGACGGATTCCGCTGCGCACAAGACTCTCCGCGCACCAACTCCCGACGCCCCCCACGCCAAAAAGTATGACACGTTTTTCGCCAATCCGCTCCATCGCCTCATCGCCCAAAAGAAGGGCCTGCCTGTTGAAAATCGCTTTCTCCATTTTCGATATTTTAATAATTCATTGCAAAGACGCAAAATTTTGCATCTCTATCATAAAATTGCCGATACAAAAATAGAAAAAAATCAAAACATATTCGCAGCAATATTTTTGCGTTGAAAAGAATGGACAGCGAAGGGGGGATTGACAAAAAATATTTATAACACTGACATTGAGCAGTTTACAATAATTCATTACACTTTTTAGTCGCACTTTTTGTATTATCAATACACTTTTTAGTCGCACTTTTTGTATTGACGATACACTTTTCAGGCGGAGTTTTTGTTTTTATAGAAATAATTGCTTAAATTTGCCGTCACAAAAAAACGCGAAACCGCTATGAAAAGACACGCCATAAAAGACCTTTACACTTGGAAAGACAAGCCAAACCGCAAACCCCTGATTTTGCAGGGCGCACGTCAGGTGGGCAAGACTTGGCTTATGCAAAAATTTGCCGAAGAAGCTTTCCCAAAAAGCATCTACATCAACTTTGAAAACAACGCCCAACTCAGCAATCTTTTTGTCAAGGATTTTGACATCAATCGCATAACATTTGAGATACAACTCGCCACGGGCATCAAGCCCGACAAAGACACGCTCCTGATTTTTGACGAAATCCAAGAGGCTAAACGCGGTGTCACGGCATTAAAGTATTTTTATGAACAAGCACCGCAACTGCCTGTAATTGCAGCAGGTTCGTTACTCGGCATCGCCACCCACCAACACGACAGTTTTCCCGTCGGCAAAGTGGATTTTGCATCGTTGTATCCGCTAAGTTTTTGGGAATATCTCGACGCCATCGGCAAGGGACAGTTTGTGGAAGCCATACGGCAGCGTCAATGGGACAGCCTTGCGCCCTTTGAACCGCAACTCCACGACCTCCTGAAACAATATTATTTTGTAGGCGGAATGCCCGAAGTGGTCAGCAACTTTGTGGAGATGCGTGACGTCAACACAGTCAGGGAGTTGCAGCACAACATCTTGGACGCATACGACCGCGACTTTTCCAAACACGCGCCATTGGACGAAGTGCCGAGGCTCAGGATGGTTTGGCGCAGCATCAGCGGACAATTGTCGAAAGAAAACAAAAAATTCATCTACGGATTCCTGAAAGAAGGCGCAAGGGCAAAAAATTTTGAACTCGCGATAGAATGGCTGTGCGACGCGGGGCTTGTCTATAAAGTCAACCGCACCAAAAAAGGCCTCCTCCCGCTGTCGGCATACGAGGATTTTGCGGCGTTCAAACTTTTTATGCTCGACATCGGACTTCTCTGCGCAATGAGTCAGACCCCGCCGCAGGCACTTGTAAACGGCAACGCGATTTTCACGGACTACAAGGGCGCGCTCACCGAGCAATACGTGCAACAGCAACTCCGTCTCAACCGTCAAAACAGCATTTATTATTGGTCGGCGGACAATTCGCAGGGCGAGATTGACTTCCTCGTCCAAAACAACGGCACCATCCAGCCGATAGAAGTAAAAGCGGAAGAAAACCTCCAAGCCAAGAGCCTCCGCGCCTTCATCGACCGCAACCCCGCACTCCACGGCATCCGTTTCTCTATGGCGTCATACAGAGAGCAAGATTGGATGACAAATTATCCGCTGTATGCGGTGGAAAATTTTTGATGTTTCAGTAAAAAACATTTTCGAGTAAAATGTTTTTTTGTATATTTGCCGTGTAACCCTAAACATTAAGCCAATGAAAACGAAATACACATTCCTAAATCTTTGTGAAGATGTTTTTCTTCAAACTAACAAGCCAATGACACCCGATGGCATTTGGGCAAAAGCCATTGAGTCTGGTTTAGACAAGCAAATCGGCTCAACGGGCAAGACACCTACCGCTACTATCGGCGCACGCCTCTACGTTGACATCCGTGACAATGGAGAGGAATCGAAGTTTGTGCAGGTATCAAAACGTCCACCCCTATTTATGCTTCGAGGCTCTGAGGTGAAGAAAGCAGACATTGATAAAGCCGTAGAAAAACAAGAGAATGATGAGAAACGCTCTACAAGCACTTTCCACGAGAGAGACCTCCATCCTCTATTGGTTAAGTATGTAAATACAAATCAGCATTTTAGATGCTACACAAAAACAATATTTCACGAGAATTCTACAAAGAAAACGAAAGGCTTTAACGAATGGTTACACCCTGACTTAGTTGGCGTCTATTATCCGTTCAACGACTATGAAGAGGAAACCACCAACTTACAACAATCTCTAAACGTCAATTCCGTTAAACTTTTTTCATTTGAGATGAAAAAGGAATTAACGTTGGGTAACCTTCGGGAATGTTTTTTCCAAGCAGTATCCAATTCCTCTTGGGCAAACGAAGGCTACCTCGTAACACTCAAAATCGCCGAGGCTCCCGATTTCCGAAATGAGATTCAACGACTTTCCAACTCATTCGGCATAGGCATTATTCAACTCAACGCTGAAAATATTGAAGATTCAGAAATAATCTGTCCCGCACGCTCACGAGACATAATAGATTGGGACACATTAAACCGTTTGACAGTTGAATCTCCTGATTTCAAACACTTTATCACCGATATTAAAAATGGTATTGTTATAAAGAAAGCCAATAAAAACGACTATGACGAAGTTCTCGATGACGAAAAATACGAAAAGCACATCAAGGACAAGAAGATAATCTGACACACAATCTTTGAACAGCAAAAAATGGCTATAACCACGACATAAATCGAGTTATAGCCATTTTTGTAAATTGCCACCTTACAAAAATCGCAAATTGCTCTAAAAAAAACATTTGCAACTCTCCCCAAAAACTCGTACCTTTGCACCGCTTTTAGATTGAAAAACATTTTGCAAAATGGAAGAACAGTTAAGATACGGGCAGCGTGGAGTGTCGGCGTCCAAGACCGACGTACACAACGCAATCAAAAATATTGACAAAGGCGTTTTCCCAAACGCATTTTGTAAGGTCGTGCCGGACATCCTCGCGGGCGACCCGGAATATTGTGTGATAATGCACGCCGACGGCGCGGGCACCAAATCGTCCCTCGCATACGCATATTGGAAAGAGACCGGCGATATGTCGGTGTGGCGTGGCATCGCGCAAGATTCGTTGATAATGAACGTTGACGACCTGATATGCGTGGGCGCAACCGACAACATATTAGTAAGTTCCACAATCGGACGCAACGCCAACCTCATCCCCGGCAGCGTCATCTCCGAACTCATCAACGCCAACGACACCCTGATGGCGACCCTCCGCCAACACGGCATCGAAATCTACGGCACGGGCGGCGAGACCGCAGACGTTGGCGACCTCGTGAGGACAATCATCGTCGATAGCACCGTTACCTGCCGTATGAAACGCAGCGACGTCATCGAGTGCAACATAAAGCCCGGCGATGTCATTGTAGGACTATCATCCTCAGGACAAGCCACTTACGAAACCGAATACAACGGCGGTATGGGCAGCAACGGCTTAACATCGGCACGCCACGACGTATTCAACAAGACTGTCGCCAACAAATACCCCGAAACCTACGACCACGCAATCCCCGAAGACCTCGTATATTCGGGCGGTTACAACCTCACCGACCCCGCACCCGGACTGAGCGGCATCACCGCCGGCAAACTTGTACTCAGCCCCACACGTACTTACGCGCCAATAGTTAAACAAATACTTCAACACCACCGCTCCAAAATCCACGCGATGATACACTGTTCGGGCGGTGCGCAGACCAAGGTCATCAACTTCATTGGCAACGACATACACGTCATCAAAGACAACCTCTTCCCCACCCCGCCGCTCTTCCAAATGATTCAGCAGCAGAGCCAAACACCGTGGCGAGAGATGTACAAAGTCTTCAATATGGGACACCGTTTTGAAGTCTATACCGACCAAGAGACCGCGCAGGAAGTCATCAAAATATCCAAGACCTTCAACGTGGACGCGCAGATAATCGGACGCTGCGAAGCATCTGATGCAAAGCGAGTTACCGTCAAGAGCGAGCACGGCGAATTTAATTATTGATTATAACAAAAAACACCATACAAATGGCAGAAAATCTTATACTTACAAAACTTGAAGGCGTTAAGCAACGGTTTGACGAAGTTTCGGCGCAGGTCAACTCCCCCGACGCGATGGCGGATATGAAACGCTACGTCGCGCTCAACAAGGAGTTCAAGGACTTGGAGCCGTTGATGAAAACATACGACGAATACAAGACAATGCTCGCCAACATTGAGGACGCAAAGGCCATCCTCCGCGACGAGAAGGACGAGGAAATGCGCGAAATGGCAAAAGAAGAACTCGACAGCCTCGTCAACGCCCTCCCCGCCCGCGAGGAGGAGATAAAACTGATGCTCCTGCCCAAAGACCCCGAGGACGACAAAAACGCAATCGTGGAAATCCGTGGCGGCACAGGCGGCGACGAAGCGGCGATTTTTGCCGGCGACCTATTCCGTATGTACTCCAAATACTGCGAAAAACGCCGTTGGAAAATCGAAATCACCCGCGCCACAGAAGGCACAATGGGCGGTTACAAGGAAATTGTCTTCACCGTATCGTCCAACACGGAAGGCGTTTACGGCATCCTGAAATACGAATCGGGCGTACACCGCGTGCAGCGCGTGCCGCAGACCGAGACTCAGGGACGCATCCATACATCGGCGTCGTCGGTGGTGGTATTGCCCGAAGCAGGCGAATTTGACATCGAGTTGAAAGAATCCGACATCCGCAAAGACACCTACTGTTCGTCGGGTCCCGGTGGTCAGAGCGTCAACACCACATACTCCGCAATCCGCCTCACGCACATCCCCACGGGCTTGGTGGTAACGTGTCAGGACGAAAAGTCGCAAATCAAAAACCTCGAAAAAGCGATGAAGGAACTCCGCTCGCGCCTCTACGCCATCGAGTACCAAAAATACTTGGACAAAGTGGGTTCGCAGCGCAAGACGATGGTTTCCACCGGCGACCGTTCCGCAAAAATCCGCACCTACAACTATCCTCAGTCGCGTGTTACCGACCACCGCATCAACCTCACGCTCTACAACCTGCCGATAGTGATGGACGGCGAAATCGACGAACTCATCGAAAAACTCCAAATCGCCGAAAACGCCGAACGCCTCAAAGCAAGCGGAATGTAGTTTTTTTATAAACACGAATTAAAACGAATCAAAGTGAATTAAAACGAATTACATTTTTCATAGCAATTCGTTTTAATTCGTTACAATTCGTTTAATTTTCGTTCAAAAAAAAGCCGGCGAAAGGCGGCGAAAGGCAGTTAATTGTATAATTAATTATCGTTTAATTGACGCTATGAACTACCGCGACATTCACAACAAGATTCAGCAGAAAAACTCGTTTCTCTGCGTCGGACTCGACACCGACATCACCAAGATACCCGAGTTTTTGCGCAAGGAAGACGACCCGATATTTGCCTTCAACAAGGCGATAATCGACGCCACGCAGCAATACACCGTAGCATACAAGCCCAACACGGCGTTTTACGAATCATTGGGCGCATCGGGATGGCAGTCGCTCCAAAAGACCGCCGAATACATCAAGAAGACCTACCCCGGCATCTTCCTCATCGCCGACTGCAAGCGCGGCGACATCGGCAACACCTGCAAGATGTACGCAAAGACATTCTTCGAGCAGATGCCCTTCGACGCGGTGACCCTCGCCCCCTATATGGGCAAAGATTCCATCGCGCCCTTCCTCGAATACAAGGACAAGTGGGCTATAATCCTCGCCCTGACCTCCAACCCCTCCGCCTCCGACTACCAGTTCATCCAGGAGAAGGAGACCAACGAATACATCTTTGAGAAGACCCTCAAATACGGACAGCAATGGGGCGACAAGGACCACATAATGTTTGTCTGCGGCGCAACACAGGCATACAAATTCCAGCAAATCCGCAAGGCAGCCCCCGACAACTTCCTCCTCGTCCCGGGCGTAGGCGCACAAGGCGGCAGCCTTGAAGACGTAGCCACCTACGGAATGAACGAATCCTGCGGCCTCCTCGTCAACTCCTCCCGAGGCATCATCTACGCCTCCACCTCCACCGACTTCGCCGAAAAAGCCGGTGAAAAAGCCCAGGAACTCGCAGTGCAGATGAAAGCTCTGTTGAAGAAAAACAAAGAGGAATAAAGGCTGACATATCAAAACATAAACACGCCGCTTTTGTTCATTGTATTGAATAAAAGCGGCGTATTGTTATCGAAATTATGAATCGAGACCTTCAAAATGACAAAGAAAAGTTATGCCATTTCACTTTTCTTGCTTAATTATACATACTTAATACAAATACTTTATGCGTAGATATTCTAACGCATAGCCATTCTCTCGTCTTGCAACGGCAAAATCATCATGAAATGTTACGGCGAGATTTTCTACCATTTCATGCAGTTGCTGAAATGGAAATTTGCCAAATACAAGTTGGCAAAGATATTGGATGTGTTTATAACGGGATAATAACGAAGTCCCACCCGAAACAAAAAACTTCACAAATATTTCCATCATCCAAAATAAATAACTAACTTTGTACCGCAAAAAACGAAAATTGTTATGACAAAGTAAACTTAATTGAAAGCATTGACTATTATTCACATTCTAATCAAAAGCGTCGGAACCTCTTGATTTTGAATAAAATCGGAATAATACACAATCTCGGGCGGCGTCCTTGATGCCCCCACCTAAGCATATTGTTAATGCTCGCTGCAATATACGCGGGATTCTAATAAATCTATGCTTAGGTGCGGAATTCATCCGACGCTCCTCGTGAATGTGAATAAATGAGAAAAGGCTCGTGCCTTGTTTTTACCGATTTTTATTTGATTGATAGTGAATGCCAAAACTATCAAATTGAAATGACAGAACTTATAAAAAAAGAAAGGCAGTCGAACTTTGAACTGATGAGGATTTTTGCGATGTTCCTCATTGTAATGCATCATTTGTGCCAACACGGATTATGGTTTGCACCTGATGCACTCGCTACAACTAACTATTACGTTGCCAAGATTTTATTTTGTTGGACAGGACAATTAGGCAATTTGCTATTCATCCTTGCATCGGGGTATTTCATTTTTGCAGGAATGCAAAAAATATACCTTTGGTCTTCGGTTGTTTGTGTAATTTTGTAACTTTTTTGTTGAAGAACTTAGGGTCTACAAAGGTACAAAATTTCCATCAAAATGAGAGAAGCTTCGGTATCATTCTCTAAAAAAAATTGTAGCATTACTAATTTGAATTTAAGATTTTAGTGTTATGAAAAGGCTAATCATATTTGTTGTTCTAATAGTATTCTTTTGTGTAAAACTTTATGCCCAATCCGAATGGGTTGAGCGGAGACAGTCTATAGTTGAAGTTGATAATCTGAATATCTCCGTTGAATTATATCATGGCATCACTGTCCATAACAAAACAGTTTTCTCACAACCTGAAGATTGCAAGGGAACAAGTCAAATGACTATATTTTGGAAAAGCATGGGTTGTTTATTATTATTTATATTTTTGTCGTTTGCATTAATTTCCGGGTTAAAATTATGGTTCACTAAGATTATAGCACGCGCTGAGAATGCTAATAAGTCTGTCAAAATCAGAAAGACTTATGCCATCATCCGTTTTATTTTGCTTGTTCTATTTATTATTGTTGGTGTTTTTATGTGGGGAATAGTACTGATTATAAGTTTCACTATTGATAAATATATGGCAGTGTTATGTTTTTGTGGAGGTGGTAGTTGTTTGCTTGCTTTGTTTTCTTCTCTTTCGCTTCCTATAAGTTTTATGACAATGAATAAGTTTATGAGTCAAGAAAAGAGCTTCATCCTTTACCTGAGAGGATTTATTACTGACGACTATACTCCAACAATGGATGAATTGGCTGAGACAGTAAACAATCTAAAACCGTGGAGTCCAAAAAACATTACTGATAATAACATAGAAGATCCCAATCAGCTGCCTTTAAATGAAATAAGTTTGACATCCGCATGGAATTATTGTCCTATTAGGTTTTGTAATGTTGTAAGTATTGGTCGTCCAAAAGAATTAGAAAGTCCCGAAGGGTCTGAACGTGTATATTTAGACAATGATTGTTGGAAAGAAGATGCTATGACGTTAATGAAATTTGCAAGGTATATACTTGTTTATGTTCATCCAAGTAGCAATTGTATTTGGGAAATACAACAATGTAATACCTATTTCCCTGAAAAGACTATATACTATATTGACGATATTAATAAACTAAATTATGTGCGAAAAATAATGGGGGAAAAAACACCACTTTGTTTAAAATCAGACAATATCAATCGAAATCATATGGTTGCCTATTTAAAGGAAGGTCTTGTTGTTGTAAACGCATACACGAATACAGATGATGGTTTGACTAAGACAGTCTCTGAATATTTTAAAACTTAATATTCGGTTTAGTAACGAACGTGATTAAAAGTATTTGCTTTATTATATGAAGAGCGTTATGGGGAAAAAATAGTTTTCTAAAACCGATACTTTTCAGATGCTAACAACATTTATCGTAACTTAATAAAAAAAAAACGAAGTCCCACCCTGTTGCACTTGCCTTGCGGACGAAAAGTGTGGTGGGATTTGTTGTTGCAAATATATTACTCTTTTTTATTATGACAAAATTTTGACCTATAAACCTAATTTTTTTAATTTTTGCTAACGTATTGATTATAAAGAATAAAAAGGGGCGGAAAAATCATCCCCCGCCCCTTTAATCTTTACTCTCTAATCTTTAATCTAATCACTTCCTACACATACTCCTGCCAACTCTTAATCTTCAATCCATCGACTCCTACCGCGCAGAACGCCTCAATGAATGCCGTGGCGAGCCGAGCGTTGGTTATCAGCGGGATGTTGTGATCGATGGCACCGCGACGGATGCGGTAGCCGTTGGTGAGTTCGCGCTTGGTGTGGTTTTTCGGGATGTTGACGATGAGGTCAAACTTGTGGTCGGATATCATCTTCATAACATTCTCGTACTTCGATACGCCGTCCTCATCGGGCCAACCTACTGCGGTGGCTTTTACACCGTTGTCGTTGAAATACTTGGCAGTGCCTTCGGTGGCGTAAATCGAATAACCATTCTTGCAAAGTTCGCGGGCGGCGTCGAGCATTGCAGCCTTCTCCTTGGCACTTCCCGACGAAATCATAATGCCCTTC
>JAEEGK010025593.1_pt1 | contig 12098 bp, 13 predicted proteins | sample 8958771 | NCBI WGS metagenome assembly JAEEGK01 (sample SAMN16246547, study PRJNA631951) | gut metagenome | biome: gut microbiome; feature: rumen; material: SC-attached | host: Bos | place: Iran: Karaj | collected 2018-10 | reverse complement strand
GTTAAGTTCTTACCCGCGTATAAATAAGAGGATACAAATGCTTCTTTAGAAATCTTTAATGGCTCACCTTTAAAGAATGATAAGGTCACGTGATCCTTATACATTTTGATATTCTTAATTCTGCGACTACCAGTATTTACGGATGGCACGTTTATAAACCCTCACTACGTTGTTATAAAACTTATCGATAGAATAGACATCTACGACACGATAGGCTTCATCAATAATGGCTTGTTTTTGTTCTTTAGTTAAAGAGAAGATCTTTTCCACTTGTGAAACGAATGAAGCATCATCAGTAAAGAAGAAACCAGTTTTACCATTAATAATTGTGCCCGTTAAGTTACTATCAAATCTCGCTAAAACGATTTTGCCCGCCGCCATCGCTTCCATAAATGTTAAACCTTGAGTTTCAGTAATAGAGGCGGATGTATAAATATCTGCAAGATGATAATAGAAAGGCACATCAGTAGCGCTGACAAAACCAATGAAATCGGTAAGATGGCTGATGCCTAATTCTTCGCATAATAATTCTAAATCTTCACGGTATGGGCCATCGCCCACAACAAGCATCTTCTTATCGACCTCTGGATGCTTTTGATGATATTGGGCAAAGCCTCTTACTGAGACATCCATACTCTTTTCTTTAGCGATACGTCCTAATAGTAAGAATACTTTAGTGGTTTCTTTAATACCGTGTTCTTCTTTAAATTTCTTTGTTCTTTCGACATCGATTTTATCGCTTTTGAAAATAGAGAAATCAATACCAGTAGGAATGACATTAATATAGGCATCACTACCCACTGAACGCATGTATTCTTTAGTTTTATCACTAGGTGTAATAAATTCAGTCATACGATTAGCGAGTTCTTTAGAATAAACTCTTACAACACGTTTAGCAAAACGTTCCATTAAGCCACGCACAGCGTAATATGTATAGTCTTCGTATGAAGTGTGATATGTATAAACAATTGGTAGTTTTAACTTTTTAGCGACTCTTCTCGCTAATACACCAATGGTAAAGTCGGTTTGATTATGAATAACATCAGGTTTGAAGTTCTTGATGATTTTAACTGGCTTATTAGCGAAGATATTTGTAAATCTATAGCCGTAAAGTTTCTTTAAATAGATACCAGGAACATATAAGACATTACCGATTTGTTCTAATTTACCATCTGTTGATCGAGGCGCTATAACAAGGACTTCATGACCATGCGCCACTAATGTATTAGCCAGGTTGAAAGTGGATGTAGAAACACCGTTGACGAATGGAGGATATGTATCAGTAAAGATAGCTATACGCATTACTTTTCTCCTAAATCATCTAATTCCACTTCATCATATTCATTTTGTGAAATATCCGCTGGACCAGAATTCTTGTTCTTTTTATCTGGTTTCTTTTTACGAGGACCTGGTTTTAGCTTTGCTAATATCGCTTCACGCGACAACTTAGAAGTTTCCACTAAAGAGGCAACCTCTTCATATCTTTCAACATAAGTTTCCTTTTGTAAGGAGTAGAATGTTTGTCTGTTTGGAATGTCTCCCATATGAGCTTCGTTTTTTGGAGAAGAACGATAGAAAGCGGCGACAAAACCACCAATGAGAATTGGAATAACGAATGTCGAGCTACGCCAAACGAGTAAGGATGAACGACATAACGCAATTGTTTGATTTTTATCAGGAATACCGTTAACACAAGAAACGAAAAATCCTGTGGCAGTAATAGCGGGATTATCACTTGGGTTCATAAATAAGCTGTGGAAAACAGCTTCAGAAATAATCGCACTTCCTGGAATAGGCACTAAGCCAGTAATCATTTGGTGATAGTTACTTAAGAAGATACAATCCCAGAAACTAGCATGTTCGCTTTCATTGCCTAAAGCTCTACCAACAAAGAAAGGAACGGAGAACTTAAGAATCATATAAGCGGTAAAGCAAGCAATGATTAAAAGTAGGAACGGAATATTAGTGCTCAAACGTCTAAATTCAATTTTGAAGTTTTCCACCTGAATACGGAGATTCTCTCTAGTTCTATCTGGATTCTTAACGATTTTGATTTTGCTTAGAAGAGTCACAACTGGGCCCATAACGAAATTGTGGAAACCATGCCAGTAGCCCATTAAGAAGACAATTGCAATAACGCTTGAGTTCAATAAGAAGCCAATAATTGTTAAAGGCCAAATTGGAAGATCCAAAGGCATTTCGTTAATCTTAATACCAGTTTTAAATGTACCCAGAGAATTGATAAAGTCATATTTGACGATAAAAGAAACAACACCAAAGACAATCAATACAGCCTGATAAACGATGGAATACATCGCTAGAATAGAAACCGCACTAGAAACTTGCACACCTTGCTTTTTAAAAGTGTAAGCTTGCATGATTTGACCGCCACTAGCACCAGGAGTAATCGCGTTATAGAATTGACCAATTTGGTCAACCGCAATCGCTTGATGGAAATGATATTTTCTAGTGAATAAGTGGGCAAAGCAGAAAAGAATAAAGCTTCTGACTAAAACACAGCCCGCCATAACAGCAAGAATGGTTAAAAGATAGTTAACATCTGCAGTAGACAAATAGCCCCATATCTCGTTAGCGTCATCTTTAATAGCAAAGAAGATTGCCAAGCCTGTAGCAATCAAAACGAAGGAAATATTGAGAATATACTTAATTGTGGTCTTTTTATCTCTAGGTTGACCAGAGGCCACTCTCTCTTCGTGTTCTTGAACTTTTTTCTCTAAATCTTTGTTAGCCATATCTAACAAATTATACCATAAAAAAAGACTATTGACCAAAATTATCAATAGTCTTAAAAATAGTGTGATTTTATGCGTTAGGAAGGCTTGTTACTTTGCCCATAAAGAGAGGAATTCCTTCTTTAGTGGTCACCGCATAAGCGAATGGACGATTTAATTTAAATTCAATTGGCTCTTCTGGAATAGCACACTTTGATACAACAATGATTGTGTAAGCCGCACCTTCAGCGCCTTTATTGTTTGTTTCAAATCCCGCTTCATGTTGAGATTTTGAAATATAGCCTCCATCAAATTTTGGGAAATTAGCATATCCTGGCTTAAATGGTATTACAATGCCTCTATCTCTAAACATCTCAACTAAATCGAATTTGCTTCTTACTTTGAACTGTGGAATTGTATATTCAACTGTACCTCTTTGGGTGACGCCACTTGCATTATCCGCAACTCCGTATGTGTTTAATGGAAGAGCTAATAAATTATCCAAAGCAGTTCTATTACTTAATACTTCAGTGTAATTAGCGTCAGCATTTGGTAAAAGCATTCTAAACTCTAAGTCATGTTCAAACGGAAGAGAGGAAATCATATAGCCTTCTCCAGTGAAATAATATGAATCTTCCACTTTTGTTTCCATATATGTGACTTTAGTAGAGGTTGCGCCAATATTGGCGAAATCACCTTTATAGTTACGATCTTCTTTGAATTCATTAGTCCAAGCAGATTTCAAATAAACAGTATTTAAAAGGGCATATATAGCGCTTGATAGCATTTCTTGGAATTCTTCGCCTTTGACATTAAGGTAATTCTTAGTTTTATCATTTATCCAATCCGCCACTTCGTTATACATGTTAGGTAAATCCCCTTGATAAGCTTCAGCGAAATAATAGTCTTGAAGTGTTTTTAAATAATCCTCATGTATTGTTGAATGTTGATCAATCCAAAAAGATTGAGAAATATTTAAATAAGTATTCTTTTTAGCGTCATTAATCGCCGATCTTAATAAAGCGTTTTTGATTTCATCAAGATGATTAAATGATTTTTCATCATAATGGAGTAATTCTCCTAGTTCTTTTTTAGTTTCACCATCTGCGGCGTCATAGGCCATAGAGAAACATGTGGCGATAGACATTGGTGAGAATACTGGATTTTTATCTTTACCACCATTTGCTTGTTGAAAGAAATCAAGAGAGAACTCTTTTAAAGAATCAATATATCCTTTATTAAATTCTTTTGTTTGAACAGTATTAAAAACTTTATTTGGCTTGTTTAACGCAAATTCATTTAGTTTGGCTAAACCTGCTTGGTTAGCACATGATGTCAAGATGAGTAAAGGCGCGATAGCCATCATTATTCTTTTCATATTGTTTTTACCTCTCACCCATTAAGACGATTGAAGCATAAAAAACTGCTAAAAAGAAAAAGATTACCGATCGGGGGACCAGTAACCTTTAAAAAGGGAGACTCTATTGCTAAAGAGACAATAGACAGTTTTAGTTTAGCGCATTTTTATCTGTCGGCAAAGATAACAATTGTTATAGTTTGTAATGCGCCATTTGAAGAGACTTTTTATTCGCCTCTCATATATAAGACGTTTAAGCCGACTATTTTTGCTAAAATTTTTTTGTCCTTTATTATTTAACATCTCTTTTCTTAAATAAGCAAGCGCCACCAATAAAGAATGCAGCTGCATAGAAGATGTTAGAGCCAATGCCAGTGAAGAATGTGTAGTTATCAATTGTGGCTACACCATCTTTAATTGTTGAAGAAGAGACGGCGTACAATGGGTCAACACACTTGACGACATTTTCAACATTATGAAGGGTATCGACTGTTGGCTTTGTAGTTTCAATTGTTTGTTTTGACATTTCAATTGATAGTTCGAGTGCTTTCGTCTTTTCAGGATCTGCTTCTGTCGCTAATTGTAAAGTGGCATCAGCGATTGTAGCATTGCATCCATCGATGATTGATTCTGTTGTCATGATGACTGTACTCAAGATGACCGCCAAGAAGTAGAGGCCAAAGATACCAATCATCACTAATGGAATACATGGACCCATTGATCTGAATAATGTCGCAACAAATACAGCGAATGAAACGAGTGATGTATAGGTAAATAAGGCGATAACTACATACTTAATAATGAATTCCGCTGAGACCTTAGCGCCTATACCTGTACCGACCATTGTGGCGACATCTAAGTCAAAACCACCGATGATGGTACCGAATAAAGTACAAACTCCAACATACATTAGTAAGAGCGAGAACGCTAATACCAAGCCTGATAAATAGAGTGATGCATAGATTTTAAACTTTGAGTGGCCAGCAATAATTTTGTTTCTAATTGTGCCTTGTGTGAATTCTAAGATGACAAAGGAAACAACGTTAATTGGGATAGCGACACCAAAGTTTTGGGCTGGTGAGAATGATGTGACAAGCATTGATTGACCTGTCAACATTTTCATGCCTTCAGCATCCAAGAATAAATCGAGTAAGAAATATAATAGGATCATGAAGATGGCAACACCTGCACCAACGATGAGGGTGATTCTAAATGTAATGTCTTTAGAAATCTTATAGAAGAAAGCTTTTAATAAACGACTCATAATTATTTAGCCTCCTTTACAAGATTTAAGTAGTAATCCTCAACTGATTCCTCAGAAGAATTAATACCAAGAAGATTGATACCAGCGGCATCTAAACCCGCCATAACATCTTTGATTTTGAGATTATCGTAGATTTTGATTTCACCATTAGGTGAGACTTTGTAATCAAGCGAACCAAGTTCTTTGATAACTTTTTCCGCTTTTTCGATGTTATCAACTTTCACCATTAATGATTTACGGCATCTTTCTTTTAATTCTTGAGCGGTGATTTCTTCAAGAAGTTTACCGTGAGAGATAAAGCCATAGCAGGTAGCAATCTTTTCAAGTTCTGAAAGAATGTGAGAAGAGATTAAAACGGTAATACCATCTTTTTGATTTAATTCGATTAATAAATCTCTTAATTCGGCAATACCTTCTGGGTCTAAGCCATTCATTGGTTCATCTAAGAACATTAATTTTGGATTATTGACTAACGCTAAAGCGATGCCTAATCTTTGACGCATACCAAGAGAGAAGTTTCTAACTTTCTTGTTATTAACGTTTTCAAGATGTACTTTGCTTAATAAAGCATCTCTATCTGCTTCCGTTAAGGTGATACCTGTATAAAGTTCATAGTAACGGATGTTTTGTTTTGCGGTAAGGGTAGGAACTAATGATGTAGTTTCCACAATCGCGGATATATTTTTTCTTTTTTCGTAAATACGAGGGTCATTATTTTTAAGACCGAATAATTCATATGTTCCAGATGTTGGTTCCGCTAAACCGGTTAATAAACGCATAATGGTTGTTTTACCGCTGCCGTTTTCACCGACAAAGCCATATATGCTACTTTCTGGAATATGCATATTAACATGATCTATAACGAGCTTTTTACTGTACGATTTACAGAGCTCATTGGTTGTAATAAGGTCCATGTTTTTTCCTCCTTCTACACTAATATACATTTTTATACATAACTATTCAATAATATTCGTAAAAACCGTATTATAAATAATGAATATATCCTTATAATAATAAAAAAATACCGATTGAAGGTAGTTAAAACATTAATTGATTCGGTTATTTGTCATTCATATTATTGATGGCTATAACCAATTTTTCATATACTTCTTGGACCGAAGAATAATGATTATATGTATCTTTGATTATTGTGCCTATAGAGTAGGCGGGACATGATAATTCAAAACCTTTTTTGTTAAATTCAATATAATAGGCGCTGTAAGGATTATTAATCGTTTTCTTATTAATATAGCCAATCCTTAAGAACTTAAATAAATTACTCATTTCATAATCAGTCTCATATTGGTCCAAATCAAAAAATGGTTTCATGCGTTTTTCTTTGAAGTCTTCTAATATTTCTTTAATAAAACTCTTGTTTTCCATGTCAGGTATTGTAGCATATCTTAAAAACAAATTAAAACCCCATAAAGGGGTCTTCTTTTAATTATTGGTGCGGCTAGCAGGAATCGAACCTGTACGGGTTGCCCCACTAGATCCTAAGTCTAGCGCGTCTGCCAGTTCCGCCATAGCCGCATATAAATTAAAGGAGGGACCGTGTCCCTCCGATAATACTTAGTTGGTGCCGTCTATCGGAATCGAACCAACAACCTACTGATTACAAATCAGTTGCTCTGCCAATTGAGCTAAGACGGCAAATTTGGTGGACACTGTAGGGATCGAACCTACGACCTCTTCCGTGTGAAGGAAGCGTTCTCCCGCTGAACTAAGTCTCCAGCGCCTAAATAATATAACAAACTACGTTTTATTTAGCAATAAAATTGTGAACGCAATATATAGAATAATGTTTATACGTTTCCGTTACAAGCATTATTGCGTGTAGATGAAATATTTTTATAGCGACTTATTCTTCTTCTTTAAGATTCTTTCTTAAAATGATGTTGGTAATCATTATCACGATTGATAATAAGAATGGGAAAATGATTAAGCTATCAACAGAGCATTTTGGGTTGCCGCCACAAAAGCCTGGGAGAATCTTACTGCCATTCATCGCTAGAGCGGTTATAAAGGCCGCAAGAAGAAAAACTGAATAAATTATCGAAATAACCATGAAAATGGTTGTAAGCTTGCGATTTGGCTTTTTAAGATTGAATGCTGATAATCCAATAAGGATTAAAGTCAGATAAAAGATCACTGTGGTCATTATTTCCAATACAATCACATGATATTCCGCATAGTGATAGAAAGGCACCGCCATATCACCAAACACTTTTTCTGGTGATTTAAAGTTCCAGCAGAAGCTCATGCAGATGAAGTTCCAACCATTGCAGTCCGCTTCAACACCATAGTCTTTGTTATAGACATAGCACCAGCCAAAGAAAAAGAAGATAAGCATTAATCCAAGAAGGATTGGAATCATACCTCTACAAACGTTGATTTTATCTTCCTTAGAAAGTTCTTTAATAGGTTTTTGATATTGTTTACTGTTTGCCATAATTAAGGCTCCTTTTATTTACTAACGAAATATGCAAGCTTGCTATAATCCGTAATTGTTTCTAATGATGAGACATTGAATGATAAGAACTCCACTATTTCGGTTTGATCTGAAATATTGCCATCTGCATCATAGGAATTGATTTCAATTTTAGTTTTTGTTTCTGAGGCTAATCGACCAACAAGATGAATCCAAGCTTTTTCATTAGTGTCCTCATATTGATTCTTTGGTTCTGGAATATCACCATCATAATTAAGGATGAAGCCGATGACAGTGTCTTTACCGCATCGACAACCAAATCCCGCGGTGCATTTTCTAACACCACAGAGATATTCTTTGTTATTCACATCTTTGATGTTATAAGTGAAACAGTCATATGTGATGTCCTTATTCACATATTCTTCCGGATAGTATTGGATATTAGTCATTACTAAAAAGAAAGTTGATTCATTTAAAACATAACTCTTTTGGCCATTAGAACAGCCAGCCACAAAGAGTGGTAATAACATTAATGAGATAAGTTTATTTTTCATCTTAATCATCCCCGTCCTCAGTCTTTTAGCCAAACAGCATCCACTAGATGAATATAAAGATTGTAGTCTTCTAGGTATGTTTCAAATCTACCAACGATTGTAGCTTCTTCATTAAATAATGGGTAACCATTACCACCTTGCATAGTACATCTAGGAACACCATAAAGAAGGAACTCTAAACCATTACCACAGCACGCTGTTGCATCTTGCACAAGAATAGCAGGATAGCAAGAATTTGGATCAGTGCTTTCATATGGTCTAAAAGGTCCTTTAACTTTCACTATTTTACTAGTATAAGTACTTGGTTTATTGATCATATCGCTCACTTGTGAAAAAACCATTGTGGCATTCATAGTAGTGAGATCTATATCAATATGTTCATAGACTGGTAAACCATCGCTATTCAAGGAAATACTTGATTGGAAAACGCTCTTACCAGTGGAACCTGAAGCAAACAAAGAATCCATAGGATTACTCCTAGCATTGTAATGACCACCATTAGCGCAGCTCGCTAATGCAATGATGAAAGGTACTATAGATAAAAGAGCTTTTCTTTTCATAAACTATGCTTTCCTCGCCCTAGAAATAATAAAGCCCACTAGCAAGAACGCAAAGAAGACCACAATATCAACAGCCACAATTGTTGGACCAACTGGTGTACCACGAACGATAGAAAGTAATAAACCAGAAGCCGCAGCGAATACGGAGATAATTGCGGAGCTAATGGTTACTGACTTGAAGCTTTTAAATACACGCATAGCGCTTAATGCTGGGAAGATGATTAAAGCGGAGATTAATAATGAACCCACTAGATTCATTGCTAAGACAATAATAATCGCGGTGATAATAGCAATTAATAAGTTATATAAAGTGGCCTTAACACCTGTGGCTCTAGCGAAGTTTTCATCAAAAGTAACAGCGAATATCTTGTTGTAGAACAAGACAAAGATAATGACTGTTGCGATTGATAAGCCAATACATAGCCGCACTTCTATGGTGGATAATGTCAAAATAGAAACTGAACCAAATAATGTGGTGCAAACATCCGCGGAAACATTAGAGGATGTTGGGAATAAATTCATTAGTAAATAGCCCATCGCTAAGGCGCCCACTGATAGCATCGCTACAGCGGCATCACCTTTAATACGGCTATTTTGTGAACTTCTCAAAAGAAGAATCGCGGCTCCAATAGTGACAGGCATAGAAATAATCATATTGTCTGTTAAGCCCACGACCGCGGCTACCGCCATCGCACCAAAGGCCATATGTGATAAACCGTCACCAATAAATGAGAATCTCTTTAAGACTAAAGTGACACCTAATAAAGATGAACAAAGGGCAATCAATATACCAACGATAAAGGCATATTGCACAAATCTAAACTCGAAATACGAGGCGATCATTTGAAAAAACTCAGCCATTATTGTTCGCCTCCTTTATCCATAAAAGCTTGATAGCTTTGACTCTTTAAATAATCTTCTTTCTTGCCAAAGAAAATTTCATGACCTAGGTGTAATACTCTATTAGCATGCTTTAAAGCATGAAGGTCATGAGAAATCATGATGATAGTAATACCTTCTTTATTTAAAGAATCGATGATGTCATATAACTGAATAGTCACCTTTGGATCTAAGCCAGTTACTGGTTCATCTAAAACGAGTATCTTATCGGATGAACACAAAGCACGTGCTAATAAAACACGTTGTTGTTGACCACCCGATAATTCTCTATAACATCTATTCTTCAGTTCTTCTAGGCCAAGCTTTTTAATATTTGCTTCCGCGAGCGCTTTTTCTTCTTTTGTGTAGAATGGGCGGAAGCCACTTTTACCTAGACAACCGGAGATCACTATCTCCCACACAGAGGCAGGGAAGTCTCTCTGCACTACTGTTTGTTGTGGGAGATAGCCAATATCTGTTTTCCTTACATTCGCATCAAAAACAATCTTTCCACTTAGTGGTTTTATTAAGCCGAGCATAGTTTTTAACAATGTTGATTTGCCTGCGCCGTTTTCTCCTAAAATGGTGAGATAATCACCTTTTTCAATATTAAAAGTGAGGTTTTCCACAATCGAATGATTGTCATAACCTATTGAGATGTTTTCGAACGAAAGTAAAGGCATAAGGTATCCTCCTTATTTAACAGCTTCTTTTAAAACTGTTAAGTTTTGTTCCATGACAGAAAGATAGTTTCTACCTGCTTTGTATTCTTTTGTGGAAGCAGATTGTAAAGAATCCATTGTCATGATTGTTTGATTTTTATTTTTGGTAGCTTCTTTAACTGTGTTAGCAATACCACCATCAGAACTTTCAATCTTTAAGATGACATTAAGTCCTAATTCATCGACTTTGTTCGCTAAGAATTTGATTGTTTCAAAGCTTGCTTCTGTTTCAGCAGAGCAACCAACGAAAGCCGCGTAGTATTTAAGATTATAGTCATCGACTAAATATCTGAATGGGAATCTATCAGCGAATAAGAGTGTATCTTTTGTGCCCGCTTTGACGGCTGTATCATAACGTGAATCTAAATCTTTTAATTTATTAACGTATGATGTGACGTTGCCGTTATAGTAGTCAGCGTTTTCTTTATCGATAACGGAAAGGGATTTACCGATTTCTTTAACGATGACTTCAGCGTTCTTTAAAGAGAGCCAAACGTGTTCATCATATTCGACTTCGCCTTCTTCGTGGTCGTGATCGTGATCGTGATCTTCACCTTCTTCATGGTCATGGTCTTCTTCATGGTCATGGTCTTCTTCGTGGTCATGGTCTTCTTCGTGGTCATGGTCTTCACCATCTTCATGGTCGTGATCATGGTCATGACCTTCCATGCCTTCAATAACTTCTTCTTCCTTAATGGCGTCACCTAAGGTTTCCATTAAGTTGATGACTTTCATATCTTTATTGATGGCTTGTTTAAGAGCGTCATCAACCCATTCATCGGATTCACCACCGACATAGATAAACAAGTCACATTTGGAAATAGTGACGATATCCTTTGGTGTTGGTTGATAACTATGTAAATCAACACCATTGTCTAAAAGAAGAGTGACATCGGCATTGTCTTTCTTATCACCTAAGATGTTCATGACCCAGTCATATTCAGGGAATATTGTGGTCACGATGCTCATTTTGTCACCACTGCCAGTTGTGTTGCAGGATGCACAAAATGGAACAATCAATGAAGATAAGGCTAGAGCCATAATCTTCGAAAATTTATTTTTCATTTTTAAAACTCCTTAATATACGATTAAAAATACATTTTTAAATGCATAGTAAAAAATATATTAAGAGTCTCTAATTAGATAGTTTTGTTTTTAAAGTAATTGGTGTATCAAAGTCACTATCTTTGGAGATAGCAATCAAACAAGCAACGAACGCGAAAGAAACAGCAACTAATAAAGTTACTGCCGCGCCAGTAGAAAACTTAATGGTGTGTTTAATGTTCTCTTGAGCGGCACGAATAACTTCACAGATTTGGCAGTCTTCATGGTCACAGGTATGGCCCGCTTCTTCCACTAAAACGATAGGTGAAAGAACAACGAAGAATGTCGCTAGAATTATGAATAATTTCGCAAAGATTTTTTTAAATTTCTTCATATTAATCACGTATCATTATACACAAACTTTTCATAAATGCATTTATGATGATAAAAAAAGAAGGATTAAGTACATCCTTCTCAATAATCTATTTGGTGGGCCCAAGAAGACTTGAACTTCCGACCTCGCCCTTATCAGGGGCGCGCTCTAACCAACTGAGC
>JAEEGK010025584.1_pt1 | contig 12102 bp, 11 predicted proteins | sample 8958771 | NCBI WGS metagenome assembly JAEEGK01 (sample SAMN16246547, study PRJNA631951) | gut metagenome | biome: gut microbiome; feature: rumen; material: SC-attached | host: Bos | place: Iran: Karaj | collected 2018-10 | reverse complement strand
CAATCTGGAACTGCATAATTCCACCAGTTACAGAGTCCTTTGCGAATGAACCTGTGGGCATGTTCATTCCGTTGAACTGTGCCTGTGAAGCAATGCGGTCAACTTCGGCAACAAGCTGTGATACTTCTACCTGAATCTGCATACGATCGCTTTCTGTATAGATACCGTTAGCGGCCTGTACTGAAAGTTCGCGGATACGCTGTAAAATATCTGTTGTTTCCTGCAGATAGCCTTCTGTAGCCTGAATGAAAGAAACACCATTGTTGATGTTTTTTTCTGCCTGATTCAGACCACGGATCTGGCTGCGCATCTTCTCAGATACTGCAAGTCCGGAAGCATCATCGCCGGCTCTGTTAATTTTCTGACCAGAACTGAGTTTCTCCATGTTGCTCTGCAGCTGGTTGTGTGTAACGCCCAAGTTGCGGTTAGCAAACATAGCACTCAAATTGTGATTAATAACCATAATAGTACCCTCCATGAAAGAAAAACAGAACAATCCATGTTCCGTCTCCTGTCATACGTACGAAGACTGCGTGAAGTTATGCGCCTCTTGCATGCAGTTTCAGACTTCATACGACAGGAAAGGCTGCTGCGCTCCTTGGCACGGCAGCTTTTTCTGTCGGGTACGTACTCAGAAGGGTGTTTTCAAAGATCTCGTTTGAGCCTTCTGAAAAGACTCGTTGCTGTAAAAACCGGACTGCATAAATACGGATTATTTACACAGTCCAATTATACTCCACTATTGCAGCAAAGACAAGACATTCTGTGCACTTGCATTTGACTGTGCCAGCATAGCCGTTCCAGCCTGTGTAAGTACAGAATTCTTTGTGTAGTCAACAATTGTGCTTGCCATATCAGTGTCACGAATTCTTGATTCAGACGCTGTAAGGTTTTCCGCGGCAACATTGATGCCCTGAATTGCAACTTCAAGACGATTCTGGTATGCGCCGAGGTCAGCTCTCTGTTTGTTGATTTTTTTCAGAGCTTCATCAATAGTGTTGATTGACATGTTCGCTGAGTCAGGATCTGCGATTGACATAATCTCTTCACCACCGATTTCGCGAAGACCAAGTGCAGAGGCTGTCATTGTTCCGATGAACATGTGCATTCTCTGGTCAACGTTTGCACCTACGTGCAGCCACATTGACGCTGTAGCATTTGATTCTCCGTTCTCGTTCTGGGCGAAGCGGCCTGTAAGCATGTTCATGCCATTGAACTGAGCCTGAGATGCGATGCGGTCAACTTCAGCAACAAGCTGAGATACTTCAACCTGAATCTGCATACGGTCTTCTTCTGTGTAGATACCGTTAGATGCTTGTACTGCGAGCTCGCGGATACGCTGAACGATGTCAGTTGTCTCCTGCAGGTAGCCTTCTGTTGTCTGAATGAAGCTTACGCCGTTCTCTGCGTTTCTTGAAGCCTGGTTCAAGCCGCGGATCTGGCTGCGGAGCTTTTCAGATACTGCGAGGCCAGAAGCATCATCACCGGCTCTGTTGATACGGAGTCCTGATGAAAGCTTGCTCATATCCTTGGATAAGCTGCTGTTGTTTACGCCAAGGACCCTGTTCGCATTGATTGCAGACATGTTGTGGTTGATTATCATATAGTTCCTCCATGGAAATGTGAAATAACAGGCGGCATCCTTGCCCCCTGGATCATGCTGGTTTTCCGCGTTTGTTCATAAGGCTACATCCGCGAAAAATTTAGGCATTATTTCTCACATTCATTATCGGAGGGGTTGTCATGAATCATTAATGAATTTTTTAAAATTTTTTTTTTTAAAAGTGATATAATCAATTTATGGATTATAAATGCGTTTTTTGTAGCAGTAGTAGAATCGATTCGCTTTTTATAAAAGAAACAGGATATTGTCATTGTACGGAATGCGGCGGCTATTTTCTGATGCCTGAATTTCGTCTTACACCAGATGACCAAAAAAAACGATACTTAAAACATAACAATACAATTCAGAATAAAGGATATGTTGATTTTTTGAAAAGTTTTATAGAGCCTGTGCTGAAATATGCAGGTAATTACTATAAAACTGGAATAAGGAAGATTCTTGACTATGGCTCAGGTCCGGAGCCTGTATTGGTTGAGCTTTTGGAAGCGTCCCGCAAAGAGGGTATGCTCCCAAAAGACTGTGAAGTACGAGGCTGGGATCCGTTTTTCGCGTCGGAAACGCAGTTTTTTGAAGGCGGCGCGGATTTAGTGACATGTCTTGAAGTTGCCGAGCATTTTGAATCGCCAGATGAAGACTTTTCAAAACTTTCGTCCTGCGTAAAGTCTGGCGGTATTTTAGCTGTCGGTACTATGCTCGCGCCGCCGGGTGGGGAAGAAGTCTTTAAAAACTGGTGGTACCGCTCGGATGCGACGCACGTTTCGTTCTACACGGAAAAAGCATTGAGTGCTGTCGCCCGCAGGCATGACCTTTCGTTTTCGGAACGGCTTTCTGACAGAATATTTGTCTTCAAAAAAGACTGATATAAGTTTTCGCTTACAGTCCCTGCTTTTCAAGCAATGCGCGTATCTTTGCTGCCGCCTTGCCCCTGTGAGAAATAGCATTTTTCTCTTCTTCCGTGAGCTCCGCAATGGTTTTGTTGTATTCTGGCAGGAAAACTATAGGGTCGTAGCCGAAACCGCCTTTTCCTGTGGCGTATTCTATGCCTTTTACAAGCTGCCCTTCGATAGTTTCCTGCGCGGAAACGAACCTGTCTTTGCCAAGGTACAAAACCATTGCGCAAACAAAGCGGCAAGTAAGCACGGCATCGTCGCCTAATCCCTGCCTGCGGGCTTCTTCCCAAGCCTCTTCAAGCAGAAGCGTGTTTTTTTCTTGCTGCGTGCACTCTTTTGAGCCAGGCTCGGTATTTTTTCCTGAATAGCGTGCGGAAAAAATGCCTGGTCTGCCGTTCAGAATATCAACGCAAATACCAGAATCATCAGCGATAACCGGTGTTTTTGTTATGCGCCACAAAGCTTCTGCTTTTATAAGACTGTTCGCAATAAAAGAGTTACCGTTTTCGTCCGGATCGAACGAGATGCCTATATCAGAAGGAATACAAATTTCGTGAGGAGAGAAAAGCTCCGACAATTCCTTTTTTTTATGTTTGTTGCCTGTTGCCACAAAAATCTTCATAATCCGATGATACCTTTTCTCGTCCTTTTTTGCTACCCTCGGTATAGAATCAGCTGCAACTCTCATCAATCTGCTTTTGTGCAAATTTTTGAATTCTCCTTACGACGTTTGTTTCTAATCCGAGTATATGCGCAATCTCGGAGCATGACGGGGTAAGAAGCTTCGACTTTTTAAGTTTCTCGGTATTTGCTTTCCATCTTTTGTCATGAAATTCAACGGCTTTTTTTAGCGAATTGTAAATGAATGAATCTTTATTTGCTTTCTCAAGCAAAAGCAATGAGCGCCTTTTAAGAATGTACGACAGATTCTGCAATTCTTTCTGTTGTGTATGCAAAAGCTTTTTCCTGTACAACGGTCCCTGAAGCTGAAGGAACATGCTCAATATCTTGTCTTCGTCGATTCCTGTAATTTCGTGGAGTTTGCGGATATGTGACGGTTTAATGTAGTTCGCAGATTTTAATGCGAGTATCATCACTTTAGTCGATTCAGGTATTTTCCTAAAATGGGTGTTCAATTCCGATTTCGCCTTTTTAGATATCTTATTATCCGGCTGCGGTTCGGAATATATTTCGTGGCTCTCATTATCAACGGAATAAGCTTCTTCCACATCGGCGGCATGGAACTCGTATTCTTCAATAAAGTAGTCTTCAACTGCATGGGATTTTGCTTGTCTTTTGTATTTTCCTTTCAGCCACGAAGAGAAATATGAGCGGATAAAACCGCGGAGATATGTCCTGAAAGAGCTTCGCTTTGGATCGTATGTCGTTATAACATGCTCAAGTTTTGTGTAGACAACCGTTATAAAATCACTTTTGTCGTCTTCATCAAGCTCTTGTATACCGAAGTACTGCATGTTTTTGAAGATTTTTTCGATCGTTTTGTCGATGGCTTCTTTCAGCGTGATGCTTTTTTCAATGTACTGCTGAATTACGTTTTCAATTTGTTGCATAAATAATTGGCTCCTTAATTGTTATTGCTTTTCCTGTGTTTGCAGGCAAAAACAATAAGCAGATATTGTGCCAAATATTTATGCAGTCATTTAAATGTTTTTATAAATTGATATCTGATAAACAGATATGTATAGAGAAAATGTTTCGTCCAAAAAAAACATTTAAAAAAAGCATTTAAATGCTTTATGCTTTTTTAGCGAAAATTTTCTCGAATTCGCTTATGATTCTAGGCAAAAGTGTACCAGGTGTTCCTTCTGTGAGTGCGCCGGCTGCGTTTTTGTGTCCGCCACCGCCGAAAACAGATGCCACGCTGCTTACGTCAATTTCATCGCGTGACCTAAAGCCGAGCGTACAAGTTTGCTCCGATTCTTCTCTTAGGAAAACTACTGCCTGCACGGAAGCGCAAGAAAGCAGCAGTTGGTAAAGAGAATCGGAGTCTCTTCCTTCCTGTCCGTAACGGCGGGTATCTTCTATATTTTCTACTGTAACGACAAGTTTTCCGTTGAAATACGACTCTGCTTTTGAAAGCAGGACTCCGAGCAGCTTGCGTGTGGAGTAGGGCTTTCCGCCTGTTATGTCATCGTAAGTCGTTCTTGGGTTTGCGCCGTATCCTACAAGGCGAGAGGCTGCTTCGAACGCTTCTTTTCCTGTTTTGTCTAGGAAGCGGAAAAAGCCAGTGTCCGTCGCAAGCCCAAAAAAGAGTATCTCGGCGGTGGCGGTATCCGGTTTTCCGGCTATGTTCTCATAAAGTTGCTGGACTATGCATGTCGCAGCCGGCGCAGTTGCGTCAATTATCGCATTCTCAGTGTCTTTTGGTGCTGTTTTGTGGTGATCGAGAATGAAGCTGTCAAGTGAAGAAAGTCTCTCATCAATTTCACCGAGCCGTGGCATCTCTGAGCAGTCAACGATAATAAGACCTGTACTGTTTTTGAACAGTGAATTCTTTATTTTCTGCACGAATTTCCGTTCGTATTTTTTCAGCTCAGTCCGTTTGAATGGTCCTGCGTTGACTGTAATGGCCTTTTTTCCTATTTTTTTGACAAGATCTGCCACTGCAAGCGTGCTGGCAATACAGTCTCCGTCTGGTTCCTTGTGTCCAGCTATAATGAATGATTCATGCGAATCAAGAAATTTCTTGAATTTTTCTGTTTCTTCCTGAGTAATAATATGCATTGTATTTCCTTAGTTAGTTTATAGTAAGAAGCTTTGTTTGCGGAATTTCAAGAGGACATTTTTTGAACATGCTTCCGGAAATCACTGGTTTTCCGTCTTTTATGTAAATGTCTATCTCTGTTCTGAATCCGTGTTTGTCAAAGTAAATTCCTGGCTCAACAGAAAAACAGCTGTATTCGAGCAGTTTCCGTTTGTCTGGGAATTCTATAGAGTCAAGGTTTGCTCCTGAACCGTGGCAGCTTGTGTCTATACCGTGACCTGTCCTGTGTTTGACTGCGTCTATGTATCCGGCTTTTGTAATAACATCACGGACTTTTGCGTCAAGCTCTGCGCCGGTTGTTTCACCATCTGCTTTCTCAATTGTAGCTTTCACGACATCGCGTGCTTTGCACACTGTGTCAAAAAGAGAAGCAACTTCTTCCGATGGTTTTTCTGCATAAACTCCGACCCATGAGATATCGGCGTAAATGGCATCTGGATCGTTTTTGTCCTTAGCCCAAATATCAAGCTGAATTACGTCTCCTTTCTGTGCTGTTGCGCTGTTTGCGTCCGGCACTTCGTAATGCGGATTTCCGCTGTTTTTGCCAAAAGCGACGATTGGCGGATGATCTGTAATAAGATTGAATTTATCAAATTCTGCAAGGATAAAATCACAAACATCCCGTTCTGTAAGCTCTTTGGAAGATTTGTAATGTTCTGTTATGAAATTCCAAGTTTCGTATACTGTTTGATACAAAAAAGAAGCTGATCTTTCGTGTGAAAGTATTCTGCCTTCAGAAAGAATGCCTTTGCTCCGCTGTATAAGAGAAGCTGCGCTGCATGTTGAAATTCCGAGCTTTGAAAGTAGCGATACGAATCCGCCGTCTACAGTGGAGATAACAGGAATATCTTCGTCACAAAGAATTGCGTACGGCTTTGTGCTGTCAAGGCTTTTTGAAAGTGCCTCAAGCATCAGTTCTTTAGAGTTATACGCAATTTTTTTCTCTCCGGGAAGTTTGTCGAGATTGTTTTTTTCTATTGCGTGGACAATTTTTGTGCAGGTTCTGTCGCCATTGATGATGTAAATCCAACGTCTTGTAGAAACGTTGTCAGTGTCTAAACCTAAAAGAGAGTCGGTAAGCGTATCTCGGTGTGAGAAATTGGTAAAAATCCAGCCACCAAGACCGTTTGAACGGCTCTCTTCTGCGACAGCGTCTATAATAGATTCAATAGTATTCACAAAATACCTTAGCGTCCGGCCGCAACTTTCTTAGGGTCGATTTCATCCGGTGCTTTTTGTGTGCCATACGCTACACCCCAGATGCTGTCATCCCTGTTAGACGGAACATTTATGTAAATTGAAAAGAATTCGCCGTTGCTGAACCAGAGCGTGATGTATGGATTGATTGTACCTGGAGTGTTTCTGAACTTACCTTTCCTTCCGGTTGTGCCCTGTTTGAACCAATCTTTCGGGATAGATGTCTGACCAATACCAAGTCCGTTCTGTCTGTATGTTACGATATAGTAGTCCGGATGATCGTATATCTTAAGAATCGGTACATTCACATATGATGTCGTGCCTGACTCATATTTGATATCTGTGAATGCAAATGATGCGCATACCATCAATAAAACCGCTATAAAACAAATCTTTTTCATCGAACATCTCCTTAATAACTAAGCAATCATTAGTATAAACCGCATCGGCTCCTTTTACAACAGAAATATTATCAGATATAGTAATTTTTCACGATGTATTGAAGTTGCGGTTCGATAATTTATGTCCAACAAACAGAAAAGGCTGTACAGTAATCTGTACAGCCTTTCGTTTAGCGGCAGTGGGATTTGAACCTACGACCGACCGGATATGAGCCGGGTACTCTACCTACTGAGTTATGCCGCCGTAACGGTGTTTAAGTTACCAGAAAGAGAAAAAATAGTCAAGGGCTTTTTGGCAGAACGGAAGATTAGCGCAGTACGGCACCCGGAATAAGGGATGCTGCCTTTTTTACAAGAGAATCCACCTCGCTTTGTGTGTAGGGGGTGATGTCCTTGTAGCTTGGGTCAATGCAGTCGTCATTCCTGAACTGGGCGAATTGCCACGAAGCGTCATGCGGTAAAAGACTTGCCATTTCTGTAATGTCGTCTTCAGAGACAAGCGGAGGAACAAGAACTGTACGGTACTCGCGCATGTCCGGCGGCAGGCTCGCAAGAAGAGAGGCTGTTTTCTTTATTCTTTCAGACAGTGTCTGAATTACAGGACTGCCTTCTAGCTGCGGCAAAAGAAGCCCTGTTTTCTTTGGGGAAGTCTTTACGTCCATTGCGATGAAATCGGGCTTAAGTTCTGGGTTAGAAAGAAGCGACTCTAGTTTTTCGGGGTTCGTGCCGTTAGTGTCGAGTTTTATACGATATCCGCGACATCTGGCTTCTTTGATGAGAGTTTCCAAAAAAGGTGAGATAAGGGCTTCTCCGCCGGACAGAACAAAGCCTGTAAGCACATTCTTGCGCTTTTCAAGATGGTCTACTATCTCTTGAACGGTGGAGATTCCTTCTATGGATTCAATGTCTTTTGTTACAAGTTCTGTGTTGTAGCAGTAGGGGCAGCGCAAATTGCATCCGTGTAGAAAAACTGTGCACGCGACATGCCCCGGAAAGTCAACAAGGCTTGTTTTTACGAGCACGCCGGCTTTTTTAGAGCCGACGGCTTTTGAATCACTCATGCTGATACAGGAAGTGCTGTTGCCTTTAATGCAGCTTTGAGCTCTTTTACGTTGTGTGCTCTGGCTGTCTCAACGCCTGCTTCGTCATAGAAAATGACTGTCGGTGCGGAGAAAACGCCGAGCTCAGCTGCTTTTGCAAGACCTTCTTCAGAATCAACGTCGATATATGTACCCGGCAGTGTAACGCCAGAAAGATATTCTTTTACAGGCGGACAATTAGGGCATGTCTTGCGTGCGAAAAACTCGTAGCTTGCGGACGGTGCGTCTGAAACAACGGCTTTTGCGCATTCAGCAGTTTTTACGACAGTCTCTTCTTCAGGAATTCTATTATTTGTATTGTCATAGACAAACAGTTTTCTGTGGTTGTACTCATCTCTCTTGCCTTTGTTCCAGTTGCGGACAGAACGATAGTATCCGACAATGCGAGCGTATACTTCAGTCTCTGTTCCTTTTACATTTGCAAGAGCTTCTTTTGTGCGGGCGATATCTGCCTCGACATCAGCAAGTGTGCGTACTGTTTTTACCATAAAATCCTCCCATTTATTATAGTAATAGCCAGTTTTAAAAGTATTTCACTTTTTTACAGGCCAGACTATATAAAATGATTTATGCAATTACATTGCATTCGTGTTATCACTTATATAATCGGCTTGTTTGTACAATAACTTTACTGTATATAGTGTATTTAGTCAATAAAAAATAACATAAAAACACTATATACAGTGTTATAATTTCTTTTAGTGTTTTCGCGCTAAAAGTGTAGGTTTAAGCTTCGGCCATCAACTTTTCTTTCTCGGCCTCAAGCTCGGCAAGCTGCTTTTTAAGTTTCTGCTCTGCCTCAGCCTTACATTTTGGACATTCAAAATGCTCGCCATTCAGGTAGCCATGAATATGGCATACAGAATATGTCGGAGAGATAGTAAAGAACGGAATCCTGTATGTAGAGGCAATCGTCTTTACCAAATCGCGGCATGTCTGCCAGTCTTTCACAGCCTCGCCCATGAACACATGGAACATTGTTCCACCAGTGTACTTTGTCTGAAGCGCTTCCTGATGATCGAGAGCCTCGAATACATCAGCTGTATAATCTACAGGCAACTGAGAGGAGTTCGTATAGAACGGCTCGTCTGTGCCTGATGTTATAATATCAGGATACTGCTCTTTGTCGTGTCTGGCAAGTCTGTAAGACGTACTTTCTGCAGGAGTTGCTTCCAAATTGAAAAGTTCGCCCGTAATTTCCTGGTAGTCGGCAAGCCTGTTCCTCATGTGGGTGAGGACTTTCTCTGCAAAAGCCTTTCCTTCTGCGGTGCTTATGTCTTTTCCAAGGAAGTTAAGACAGCACTCGTTCATGCCGCAAAGTCCGATTGTGTTGAAGTGGTTGTCGAGCTTTGAAAGATAACGGCGTGTGTATGGGAACAAACCGTTGTCAAGCAGCTTCTGGATAACCTTTCGTTTTGTGCAGAGACTTTCTTTTGCAAGATCCATCAGATAGTTCAGGCGTGCAAAGAACTGCTGCTCGTTTTTCGTAAGGTATCCGATCTGCGGCAGGTTGATTGTTACAACACCAAGAGAGCCTGTGAACTCATCGGCACCGAAAAGACCACCGCCTCTTCTGCGGAGCTCGCGCTTGTCGAGCTGAAGACGGCAGCACATAGAGCGTACGTCGTTCGGGTTAAGGTCTGAGTTTACGAAGTTCTGGAAGTTCGGAGTTCCGTACTGAGCCGTCATCTCGAAAAGAAGCTTGGCGTTCTCGTTGTTCCAGTCGAAGTTCTTCGTGATGTTGTATGTAGGAATAGGGTATGCAAATCCGCGTCCTGCGGCATCGCCCTCGATCATCAGCTGGATGAAAACCCTGTTGATGATGTCCATTTCTTTCTGGCAGTCACCGTAAGTGAAGTCCATTTCCTTTCCACCGACGATAGCCGGCTTGTCTCTAAGGTCGTCCGGGCATACCCAGTCGAGCGTTATGTTTGTGAAAGGAGCCTGTGAACCCCAGCGGCTCGGTGTGTTTACGCCGAAAATAAAGCTCTGGATGCACTGGCGGACTTCTTTTTCGGTAAGATTGTCTTTCTTGATGAAAGGTGCAAGATATGTGTCGAAAGAGCTGAAAGCCTGTGCTCCTGCCCATTCGTTCTGCATTATTCCCAAGAAGTTAACGATTTGGTTTACGAGTGTAGAAAGGTGTGTCGCCGGCGTTGACGTAATTTTGTCTGGTACGCCGCCAAGACCTTCTGCAATAAGCTGGCGGATTGACCAACCTGCGCAATATCCGGAGAACATTGAAAGGTCATGGATATGGAACGCGGCTGTTTTATGCGCCTCTGCAATTTCCTTTGAATAGATGTTTCTGAGCCAGTAGTTCGCAGTGATTGTTCCTGAGTTATGCAGGATAAGACCACCGAGAGAGAAGTTTACGTTAGCGTTTTCATTTACACGCCAGTCGCTCTGTGCAAGGTAGCCGTCCATTGTTTTGTTGATATCAATCATAAGGCTCTTTGCATCACGCATAGCTTCGTGGCGGGCGCGGTAAAGAATGTAAGCCTTTGCTACTTCTACTTCTTTGTTTTCGATGAGTACACTTTCAACGATATCCTGAATTTCTTCGATAGCAGGAATGGAATGTGCTCTGTTTCCTGCAAGCTGAATACGAAGTTTTTCTTCTACCTTGTCGGTAAGGTCAGATGCTCTGTCCGGGTCCTTCTGTTTTTCTACAGCTTCAATTGCCTTGCCTATAGCTGCTTCGATTTTCTTTCTGTCGTATTCTGCAATTTCACCTGAACGTTTTACAACAGATTTCAAGAATCCTTTTGTTTCCTTGTCTGAACTTGAACCCAGGAAACTTCTCCATTCTGGAAAGATAGACTGATCACTCATTTGTTTTTCCCCTCTTTTCTATGTTTTTTACTTCAGTAATGAATTCATCGAGATTTTCGAAGTGACGGTAAACGGAAGCAAATCGGATATACGCAACCTTATCGATTGTGTAAAGTTTCTCAAGTACAAGTTCACCCAGCTCCGAAGTGGAGATTTCACGGCTCTCCCGGCCTTTTTTTATCGCGAGATCTTCAATGTCGTTGGAAAGCTGTTCCACCATTGATGTGGAAACGGGACGTTTTTCAAGCGCGCGTTCGATGCCTTTTTCAAGCTTCTGACGATCAAAGGGCTGCCGTCTTCCATCACGCTTTACTACCATGAAGGGTTTTTCGTCTATGCGCTCATAACTGGTAAATCTGTAACCGCAGGCGATGCATTCACGTCTTCTTCGTATGCTTTCACCGTTTACCATAGTTCTTGATTCAAGAACTTTGTCCTCCAGATTACCGCAGTATGGACAGCGCATTTCTTTCTCCCACTTTTAATTCTCTAGCGTTTTATTATGTTAATTACATAATAGTACACTAAATATGGATAAACAAGTGAATTTTGTGAAATTCTGTGAATTTATTTTAAACTTTTTTTCTTGACAAAAATATTTTTTGTGCTTGTCCTGAAATTTGCTAGCTCAGGTCTTGACTATTTTTTGTTTTTAGAATTCTTTTTGTGTTTCTTCTTCGACTTCTTATCTTTTTTATGCTTGCGCTCACTTGGAATATAGTCGTAAGGGCAGAAGGTGAGGTATGAATAGACTGCACAGACTGCAAAAAAGACCAGACAAAGGTAAGGAAGCCAGTTTCCAAAACGTGCGTAGGTAGTCATCTGGCGTTTATAAACCGGAACATCATAAGAAAGGGCTGCATCTTCAAACAATGGAAGGTCTGCTATAACCTTGCCGGCAGGATCTACTACAACCGAATAGCCGGCATTTGCAGAACGAATAAGAGTTGTACGATATTCAATTGCCCTGTAAGAAGCAATTACAAAATGCTGAATCTCGCTTGATTTTTTAAGAGACCAGGAATCATCTGTAATATTGATAAAAAGTTCAGTTCCATTAAGGAAAAGAGGCCTCATAATATCTGTAAAGGCGTCATCAAAGCAGATAGGTGTTGAAATCCGGACGGTGAAAGGCTTTGCTTCGGCTTTTTTCTGTTCTGTCCAGCTTTTGTTAAGGTCAATATCTTTTACAGCAGGAAGCCGGTATTCGTCGGTAACACGGCAGGGAACATTAAAGAAAACATACTGGTCGCCGGGAGTCCAGCCTGCA
>JAEEGK010025583.1_pt1 | contig 12102 bp, 9 predicted proteins | sample 8958771 | NCBI WGS metagenome assembly JAEEGK01 (sample SAMN16246547, study PRJNA631951) | gut metagenome | biome: gut microbiome; feature: rumen; material: SC-attached | host: Bos | place: Iran: Karaj | collected 2018-10 | reverse complement strand
TAATAAAAATATAATTGAAGAAATTTATTTTTTATTTAAATTTAATAAATTTTTATATTTATTTAAATAAAAAATTTTTTTAATTTAAATAAAATTTTACTTATTAAATTATTTTGCTAATTTATAAAATTAAATAAAAAATTCAATTATTAATTTATATATAATAAATACTTGAAATTTTTATATTAAAGATTTAACTTTATTTTCCACATTTTGCAATTTATTTTTAAAATTATCTATTTTATTTCTATAATAATTAGCATTATTTTCATTTTCTTTACTTAATTCATTAAGTTGATTATTCAATTCATTTATTTCATTATAAATTTCTTCAATTATATTTTTATTATTATTATTATTCTCATTATTATTTAATTTATTATTACTATTATTAATAATAACATTCATATTTTTAAATTTATTATTTAATTTATTAATTATTTCTTCATCTTCATTATAATTATCATTATTATAATTATTATTATTATAATTATTATTATTATTATTATAATTATAATAATTATTATTATTATTGTAATTATTATTGTAATTATTATTATAATTATTATTATTATTTAATAAACGATTAAAATTATTTAAATTTTTAATAATTTTATTATTAGATTTTAAAACAGTCATATTTTTATTAATTTCAATATCATTATTATTATTATTAATATTTTGATTATTTAAATGTTTAAGATTTGAATTTTCATTTTTTAAATCAATAATTTTATTATAAGCAACTTGAAATAAATCATTTAAATTATTACAATAATTTCCAACTTCATCATTTAAACCAACATTATTTCCAAAATTATTATTATTATTATAATTAAACTCATTAAAATTATTGAAATTATTATTATTATCATAATTATAATTAAAAAAATTATTATTTTCAATACTTAAAATTGAATTATTTAAAGCATTTTGATTAAATTCAATTGCTTTATTTTTTAAATCTTTAAATTTATTAATTTCTTGAGGAACAGTAAATTTTAAATTTTTATATTCTTCATTAATAGTTTTATTAGATGCATTTAATTTAAATCTATTTAATTTCATATCTAAATTATAAGGAGTTGAATTTTTATAATATTCTTTCATTAATAATAAAAGTTAATTTTATATTAATATTTTATTTATAAAATTATTAATTATTTATAAAAAATATTAATTATTATTATTTAATTGTAATTTTAATTTATTAATTTCTTCATTTCTTTCTTCTATTATTTTACTTTTACCATTGTTTTCTATAATGTACATATTTAATTGATTTTTTATTTCATGATAATTACAATTTAATTGTTCATAATTTAAAATTTTATTTTTTAATTCATTTTTTAATTTTAATATTTCATTTTCTTTTGATTTTAAATTTTCTTTTAAAATATTTAATTCTTTGTCATTTTTTTTTATAATTAAATCATAATTTGAAATAGAAACAATTAATTTTGAATTTTCAATTTCTAATTTTTTAATTTCTGATTTAAAATAAGAATTTTTTCTTTCAAATAATTTAGTATTATTATTATTTTTATTATTTTTATTTAAATTTATAAGATTTAATTTTTTTTTCATATTTGAAATTTTTTTTTCTATTTTTTTAATTTTTTCTTCATATTTATTTTTAGTTTCTATAAAATTAATATTAAATTTTTCATAAATATTTGCAATTTGATCTTTTATATTTTTAATATTATTATTAAAAGATTTTCCATTTTCTTTTTGATTATTTTTTAAATTTTTTAATTTTTCATTTAAAGAATTTTTTTCTTTTATAATAGAATTAATTTCTTTTTTTAAATTAGAATTTTCTTTATTTAAATTTTTAATTTTTTCTTCTAATTCTTTAATATTAACTTTATTATTATTATTATTATTTAAAGAAATTGTATGACAAATTATTCTAGAAATTTTTAAAATTTCAAATTTTTTATTTTTTGTATTATTATTTTGTTGATTAGTTAATAATAATAATTTATCATTTAAATTATTTATTTGATTTAATAAATCATTATTTTCATCTTTTATTAATTTATAATTAAATGCTGCGTCTTTTTTTAATCTTTCAATTTCATTTTTATGTGTTTTTATTATTTCATTTAATTTATTTTCATTTTCTTTAAAATTATTTATTGTATTTTTATATTCTTCAATTTTATTTATTAAATCATTTGTTTTATTTAAATTATTTTGATTATTATTTTTTATTGTTAAAATTTCTTTTTTTAAATTATCATTTTCGTTTAATAAATTTTGTATTTGTTGTTTATATTCATTTATTTGAGATTTATAATTATTTAAATTATTATTTAAATTATTATTTTTTTCTTCAATATTATTTTGTAAATTTTTATATTTATTTTTATATTCTTCTAATTCACTTTTCATTTTATTTAAATTTAAATTCCATTCATTTTCTTTATTATTAAAATCTTTTTTTAAATTTTCAATTACTTTATTTAATTTATCATTTTCCACTTCAAATTTTGATTTTTTTTTCTTTCCTTTTGAAAAATAATGTGAAAAATGAGAAATTTTTAAATTTTTATAATTATTACTATTATTTATTATTCTTTTTCCTGCTTTTGATTGACTATTTCTAAAATTCATACTTAATTGTAAACCAAATTGTTTTTCTTTTTCAAAATCACTTTTTAATTTATTATACTTATCAATAAAAATCGATAAAGAAGTTTTTAATTCTTCAATAACTTTAGCACGCGCATTAAGTTCTTCATTTTGTAAATTTAATCTATTTTCTATGTCTTTATAAATTTTATCATTTTTTTGCATTTCAAAACGAGTTTTTGGATTTGCAGAAGGAAGAGAATGTTTAATGTTTCCTCCTGAATAAAAATTAATATTAGGTAACATAAAAAATTATTTTTTTTTTTTTTAAATTAATTAATTAATTTTAAATAATAATAATTTTTATGAATAATGATAATAATTTAAATGATGAATTAGTTGAAGAAATAAATATTTCAAATAATAATATTATTTCTGAAAATAGTGAATTAAGTTCAGAAGAGAAAAAAAAAGTTAATAGTAAAATTAATAATTTATTAATATTTTTATTTAGATGAACAAGAAAATTTTTTAAAAGTAATTATGACTCAAATGAAAAGAAAATTAGAATTTATTGAAAAAACAAATTGGATGTTTCAATCTAATTTTGATATTCATTTTTTAGAAAGCATTGACCCAAAATTAATTGAAGATAATCAAAATTATATTTACATTGATCCTCAATAATGAAGTTTTATAAATAAATTTAAAATAAATTTAAATTATTTTATTTTTAAAATAAAATAAATGAATTTATTTCAAAAATTAAACATCAAAATTAAATAAAAAATATTATTTTTTATTTTTTATTATTTTTAAATACTAATTATATGTGTAAAAAATAAAATATTAATTAAAAAAATATTATTTTTTAAACTAAAAAAATTATTATTTTAATTTAATTATCTTAAAAAAATTTTATTTATACCCAAATTTAAATAAAAAAAAATTAATTTTAAAATATGTCTACTGAAATTGAAAAAAATTTAGAATTATCTTCAGATGAACAAGAAATTCTTAAAAAAACTCTCAGTTTACTCGAATTAACTTATAATGAAATAGATACAAACAAAAGAAAAGATGCAGAAAATCAATTAGAAGAACTATCAAAAAATACAAATTCTCACATTAAAATTTTATTTTCTTCTTTATTAATGGAAAACTTAAATTTAAATATGAAAAAAAGTGTAAGTATTTATCTTAAAAATTTCATATACAAAAAAATAAATGATAAAAATTTATTAAAAGAAATAATAAAAATCGTAATTTATTTCATTTTATATAAAAAAAATGATAAAATCGTATCGAAACAATTAAATTTGTTATTATTAGATATTTTAAATAAAGAAGATGATGAAAAAACATTATTAATTGATAATGATTTATTTATATCTATAATAAAAAATATTACACAAGAATTTATTAATATCATATCAAATGAAAAAAATTATCATTTTATTCAACAATTAATTTATATTTTTAATTCTATTTATGAATCAAAAATTATAGGAAAGCTCAATTATATAGAAGTAACTTTAAATATGATAAATATTATAGATAAATTATTTGAATTATTAAAAGAAGATTTAACAAAATTAGAAAATCAAACATTATCAATATTCATTTCATTATATGAATTAATGTATTTCTTTTTAAATAAAGGAAATAATTTAGAATTACTTAATGATATTTTATTTAATGTTTATGAAAAATATAATCGATACACATATGAAATTTTATTAAAAATTAATCAAAATGGAAATAGTAATAATATTTTTTTCTTTAAACATTTAAATATAAACACACCTAATATAACAAATGACATAAATACAATTAATTTAGTAAATGATTTAAAATCAAAATGTTTTCAATTCATTGCAATTATTATTCAATATTCAGGAAAACAAATAAAAAATGAAAATATGAAAATTTTATCTTTTGAATTAGTTAAAGTAATAATAATAAATTTAGAAGATTTTTTATTAAATCATTCAAATGAATTAAATATTTTAGATTCAAAAATGAATATTTCTTATAATAATATTGATGAAGAAAAAATAAATTCTTTATTTTTTAATATGATCGTTTTTTTAAGTAGAGCTTTAATAAGAGAACCAATAAAAAATGAATTTTCAAGTTTAATAAATAAATTTATATTAAATAATATAATTCCATTTTTATTAACAAATAATAATGACATTAATGAAATAAAAGAAGATGGTGAAAATTATTATAATTTTTTACAAGATTTAACAAATGATTTTAAATTAAAAAGTTATAAAACAGCAGTTGCCTTTTTAATTAAAAAATTATGTGAAGAATATTCAGATTTATCTAATTTTATTTTAAGTTTTTGTATTCAATTATTTGATTTTATTCTTAATAATGAAAATTCAGATAATAATAATAATTTATTAAATTATCCTTTAATAAATCAATACAAAAATGAATTATTATTATTTAATAAAAATTTATTTGATAACGAAAAATTATTAGATATTATATTTATAATATTTTGTTTATTATATGAAAAATTATTAAAAAATAAAAATTTCGTAAATAATTTAAAAAATATTTTTAATAATAATTTAGAAAAATTATTATCAGTTAATAGTATTATTTTATTAGATAAATTATGTTTATTTTTAGGAAAATATTCTATTCAATTTTATTCAAATGATGACAATAATTATAATGATAATAATCATATTTCATTAATAATTAAATTTTTACTTGAAAATATTATTAAATATAATAATTCATATTCAGGAATTTCATTTCAATCATGCAATAGTTTCATTGAATTATTATTAGACGATGATTTCAATAAAATTAACAACATAAATGAAATTTTCCTTCTTTATTTTCCAAAATTAATAGATATAATTAAAGATAGCAACGTTAATTTAATATTTGATGTTATAGATGAAATAGTAAATAAAATTTCTTTAAATAATAACAGTGAAATGCAATTAAATTTACTTAAAAATTGCGCAATAAGAATTCAATTAGAATTTACAAAAAATAATAATAATAATTCAGATTCATTAATTATTGATAAATTATTTACAATAATTAATCATTTCATAGAAAAAAACGATTTTAAAAATTTCGAAGAAATTTTATCACCAATTATAAATTACATTAAAAATCCAACAAAAATTAATTTTGAAGATGATATTTTAAATATATTAACTAAATATATGGAAAAAAATAATGTAATTCTTAATTTAAATCCTGATATTTTAAAAGTAATTCCAAAAATAATAGAAAAAGAAGAAGAAGTTAATAATAGTATTTATTCATTTTTATTAACAATTTTTAAAATATGTAAAAAAAATAATAATTATAACAATTATTTAGAACAATTTAATGATGATTTTTTAGAAATAATAAAAAAAGGAATAGAATTTGAAATTCAAACAGATGAAATAAATGATATGAATGTATTTAAAATATGTAAAATTTATTTTATATTAAATAAAAATATTCCTGAAGAAAAAATTTTAGAATTATTTAATGAAATTTATGACAATCTTAAATTTGATTCTTTAGATAATAATGAAGAAGATAAAGAAGAAAAAGAAGAAAATCTTAAATTAAATTTTCAATATTTAAGCGTTTTATGTTGTGGCGGAATAAATTATCCAAAAATTTTATTTGATTTATTAATAAATAAAAACGATAATGGTAAATTTTTACGTTTAATTCAAAAAGTTCAAAATGTTAATTTATATCAAGTTTATGATAGAAAATTTATTATTTTATCTATATTAAATTTAATTCATTTAAATTTATTTAAAGAACAAAATGAAGTTATTCAAATATTAAAATTAATATTTTATTGTTTATATTATCAAAGAAAAAACGAAGAAAAATTCCTAAAAAAATTAATGAAAGATGATTTAAATTGTAATTTTATTGAAGATGAAGAAGATGATGATGATGATGATGAAGGTTTAGATGAAAATACTTTATATAAAAAATTAAGAAATCAATTAGATGATGTTGAAATAGAAGAAAATAATAATAATAAAAATGATTTAGATTTTTTAGATATTACTAAAAAAGATGAATTTGAATTATTTGTTGAAATTATAAATAAATTACAATTAAAAGATGAATTAGAAAATAGATTAAATTCTGTTGAAGAAAAAGAAAACTTTAATAATATTTTTCATACTCGAAGAATTAATGTAAATTATAATAATTCAGTCATATATGTTCCAAGAAGAACTGTAAAAATAAAAAGACCAACTCCTCAATAATAATAATTATTTATAATTTTAAATATTTAATTAATAAATTTAATTTTATTGATTTATTTTTTATTATATTATTTTTTAATTATAAAAAATAATTTTATAAATAATTTAATTATTTTATTTATTTTTTATTTATTACTTAATATTATTTTTTAATTTTTGAAATATTTTTTTTAATATTATTAAATTTAAAATTAATTTTATTATTATTATTTAATAATATTCATTTTTATTTTTTAAGATGGGAAAGAAAAATCGAAATAAAAAAAAAGATTTTAAAAAAAAGAAAAAATACGAACAATCAAAAAACAATTCAAACATCCCAATAAAAAAACCACCAACAATAAAACCCTTAAATCAAACAAATAAAATAATAAAAGAAGGAACAGAATCTGAATTGCAAACAGAACTTTCAAGATTATATGAATTAAACAGAAAAAATCCCACAAAAAATACAAAAAACAAACAAAAAAGAAGAGAATTAGTAACAATGAGATCTTCATTAAAAAAAAGATTAAAATCTAAATTAAGAAGAATTCATCAAGAAAGATTAAATAATTTATCAGAAGAAGAACAAAAAAAAGAAAAAGAAAAAAATCAACCAAAAACAATTGATATGATGAGAGAAATAGATGAAAATTTAATAGATGAAAATGATTCAGAAATTATAGAATCATTAAAAACAGATGAATATATAAATTACTTTAAAAACGAATATGAACCTCAAATTTTATTAACAACAAGTATAAAACACACAGGAGCAATATTTAAATTTATAAGAGAATTAAAAAATTTTATTCCAAATTCATATTTTTATTATAGAAAAAAATTCGATTTAGGAACAATAATAACAAAAAGTATAGAAAAAAGTTTTACAGATATAATAATAATAACCGAAAGATTAAGAAAACCATATAAATTATTATTAATTCACTTACCAAATGGACCAACTCTTGAATTTAAATTAATGAATGTTATATATCAAGATGAAATTGCAGGTCATGGAACAAGCGCAGGTTTTAACCCTGAAATTATATTTAAGAATTTTAAAACAAATTTAGGATATAGAGTTACTAGATGTTTAAATGCTCTTTTTCCTAAAAATGAGGAATTAAAAGGGAGAGAACTTATACTTTTTCATAATCAAAGAGATTATATATTTTTTAGATATTATAGATATATTTTTACTGAAGAATTTAAAAATGTTAATTTACAAGAAATTGGACCAAGATTTGTTATGAGATTATTGTCCGTTCAAAGAGGAGTTTTTAATCCTCAATTTGGAGAATATGAATGGGTTTATAAAGATAAAATGGGTGTTAAAAGAAGAAAATTTTATTTATGAGAATTTAAATGAATATAATTAAAAAATAATAATATATTTATAAATATATTATAATATTTATTTATAATTAAGAAAAAAAATTATTTATCTTTATCACTTAATAATATATAACAAGCAAAAGTTTTTCCTATTAAAATTGAATTAATTCCTATGTATTTTATAATAGGATTTAAAATGTTTTTTCTTTTCATTCCTGATTTTTCTCCAGTATCATCAACAATACTTAAAAGAAAACTAGTTTCTTTTTCTTTTACAATATCTCTCCAGTAACTTTTAACACTTCTTTTTTTAATAAGTTCTTGAACTTTTTCTTTTAAATATTTTTTATCTTTTATTTCATCTTCAGTTTCTGGTAAAGGAATAGTTAAATTAGGGTCAAAAATTAATTTATTCATTGGTTCAGTTTCATTTAATAAATCAATTGCTTCTTCAAAAGATTCTAATCCCTTTGTTAATGCTACTTTTACTTTACTTTTGTATATTAATCTATCTTTTTTATCTTTTGTTATATTATTTTCCGATTCTCTTATTTTTGATATATAACTTTTAGGATCAGTTCGAATATTATTTATGTTTTCAAAAATGTATTTTGAAAATTCATCATTAGGTGTTAAATCATGCTCAAATACATTATTATTTTCATTATTTTGAGATTCAATTTCTTTAAAAGAATTATTATTATCATTATGATTATTATTATTGTTATAATTATCATTATTGTTATCATTATAATTATTATTATAATTATTATTATTGTTATTATTATCATCATGATTTATTCTTAAATTTTTGTCTTTATAATCTATATCATTTGTTCTATTTCCTGAATTATTATTATTATTTTCTATAATATTATCATTTGAATTTTTTAATTGATCTGATTTTTGATTATCTCTGTTATCATCAACATAATTAAAATCTTCTTTGGTATTTACATATTTTTCATTATTATTTATATAATCTATTTTTTTATTATAAATTTCATTATTCAAATTTTCTGATTTTTCAATTGGTGTATTTTTAATTTTTGGTGTTGCATTTTCATCCTTTATAATTTCATTCAATTCATCATTTTTATGATTGCATTGACAATTTCCCATTTTTAATGATATATATTTAATTAAATTTAAATTTTAAATTAATAATTTATTAATTTCATAATATTCTATTATTTTTTTTAATAAAATAAAAATATATAAATAAACATTTCGTATTTATTATTTTTTTATATAATTATATAAAATTTTTAAAAAGATAGAAAAAATTTATTAAAAATAAAATTTATTATTAATATAAAATAATAATAAAATTAAATTCATATATTATAATATTTATTAATTTAATTTTAATATAAATATTTTCATTAATTTAAATAAATTAAAAAATTATTAAAAATAAATATATATATAAATAAATAATATTATATAAAAATTATTTTTAAAATAATATATAATTTTTTTAATTATGGATGTACAAATACAAATTCTCGGAATATTTCCAGTTCCAAGTAACGAAAATTTTTATATAAAATCAAATGATAAAATATATAATTTAAACAAAATAATAAAAGAAAAAACACCAATATCTATAAATTGCATATCTCATATAGGTATAAGAAAAATAAGAGGTAAAATAACTATAAGTTTAAATACAAAATTTAAAAATGCATATACTGAAGTAGCAACAGCAACATTTGAGGCATTTAAAGGTGAACCAAAATGGATTCCATTAATAAACAGTTCAAAAAAAAAATATAATAATTATAGATTACAAATAAAATGCGACATGGAAAATAAATTAAAAAAAGGTCATAAATATAGTAATTCAGTAGAATTTAAAATATTAGATTATAATAAAAATAAAACTAATAATAATGAAAATGAAGACACAAATTTTGAAGAAGAAAAAAATCAATTTAAAACAGATAGAAATAAATCTTTTTCAAAAAAAGCAGTTCCAACATTTGATGAATTAGCTGATATTAAATCATTAAATGATGATATAAATATTGTAACAAATTCAAGATTGAGATTTTTATCTAATGACACAGCTGATTTATATGATGATTTTAAAGAACTTAATAATATTCAAATGAAAAATTATTTTTCTCAAGATATTAATGATTATAATGATTTTTTTGAAAAAAAAGAAGAATTATCAGATAAAAAAAAATTTGAACAAAAAAAAGATGATTTTATTACTTTATATGAAGAAAGTTATTTTAAAAGTATTGAAATTAATAATTTAAATATGGAAAGTTATAAATTAGAATATAATTTATTAATTGAAAAAATATTTGAATTAATGCACTTATATCATGCGGCTTTAAAATCAAAAAAAAATAAATATAAAAAATATTTAAATAATTATAAATCAAATACACAAGAATTTATAGTTATTAATAAAATGAATAATAAATTCAAAGAATTTCAAAAAAATTATAAAGGAAATGAAAATAATAATAAAAATTATGGAATAATGGAATCATTTTTAAAATTAAGTAATTTTTTTAAAATAATTAATAAATGGGAAAATAATAAATCTGATACTAAAAATAAAATTAAAAATTTATTGATTATTATTGTTAAAAAACAAAATAAAAATTTAAATGTTTTGAATGAAAAACAAATAAATTATATTAATTCAAATTTTAATATAAATAATAATATAAAAGATACAAATATAAAAAATTCTACAAATATATCAAAAAAAGAAACTTTTAAATCAAATAAAAACATTAAAAAAATTAATAAAAAACCATCAAAATTAACAATAAAAAGAAAAAATAAAAAATAAATAATTAAAATAATTAATATTTTAATAATATTTTTGTGTAGAATATATTATTATATTTATTTGTTTATTTATTTTATTTAATATTAAAGAAATTAAATTTAAATGAATTAAATGAATTTATAAAATAAAAAAAATTATTTATTTATATAATGATTATTTATTATACATTTTATATATTTATTTACTTATTCACTATTTTTTATTTTTATTACCTTTATTACAACATCCTCCTTTTTTTTTATTAAATTCATTTAAATTATTATTATTAATTTGAGGGTCTAAAACAATAGGTTTTTCTTTATTATTAGAATTATTTTCTTTTGATATACTATCATTTAATCCTATATCAAAAAAACTATTTGTAATAACATCAAATAACCTTTTTATTCCTTCTCCAGTACTCGCACTTGTTTCAACATATGCTAAATTTCTTTCATTAGCAAATTTTTCACCTTCTTCTTTACTAATTTGTCTTTTATTATTTAAATCTATTTTATTTCCACAAATAACAATAAAAACATTTTCTTGAACATGATCTTTAATTTCTTGAAGCCATTTATTTAAAGAATTAAAACTACTTTTTGATGTAATATCAAAAGTTAAAATAATAGAATGTGCATTTTTTAAATAACTTGGAATTAAACTTTTAAAACGCTCTTGACCTGCTGTGTCCCACATTATTAAACGAATAGTTTTATCTTCTAAAAAAACATTTTTTGTCAAAAAATCTATTCCAACTGTTGGAGCATAACCATCTTCTATTGTTTCATATCTATATTTAGATAATATTGATGTTTTTCCTACATGTTGATCTCCTAATATTACTATTTTATAATTTTCTATATGAGCTGCACTTCCACTTTCGTTTATTATTATGTTATTTGATAATGACATTTAAATTAATTTTTAATTATTTAAATAAAATGAAATTATTTTTTTTAAATAATATATTAATTATTATTTTCCTTTTTTATTTAGTTTTAAAAATTTATTAAAATTTTTATAAATTGAATTTTTAAAATAATTTTTAATAAATAATTTGAATTAATTTTATATTAAAATTTATTTTTTGGGGATTGGGGATTGGGGATTGGGGATTGGGGATTGGGGATTGGG
>JAEEGK010025580.1_pt1 | contig 12103 bp, 14 predicted proteins | sample 8958771 | NCBI WGS metagenome assembly JAEEGK01 (sample SAMN16246547, study PRJNA631951) | gut metagenome | biome: gut microbiome; feature: rumen; material: SC-attached | host: Bos | place: Iran: Karaj | collected 2018-10 | reverse complement strand
GCCCGGCATACGCCGGGCGGTTCTTTTGTGTCTTACTATATTACGCTCCCACAGACTTTGCAACTTTGAGCCGCACGATGGCGCGCTGAAGCGCGGCCTCGGCGCGGGACAAATCGATGTCCGTGTGTTTAAGCGGTGCAGAGTTGAACGCCTTGATGCGTTCCTCGGCCCGCTGGTATGCTTTTTCCGCCCGCAGCACGTCGATCTGGATCGGCGTTTCCGCGCAGGAAGCAAGCACGGTAATCTTGTTGTTGATAACTTCCATGAAGCCGCCGCCGCAAGCAATCAGCTCTTCGCGGCCATCCTCGAATTTCACGCGCATGGCGCACGGAATGACGCTGGCAATCATCGGCAGATGATTCGGCATGATGCCGATTTCGCCGTCTTCCGCCTTGACGACGAGCATGTGGATGTCCGCCTGATAGACCACAGCGTCCGGGGAGACGACCTCCAGCTTGATCGTCGGCATAGGTTATGCCTCCTCTTTCAGCTTCTCGGCTTTCGCCACGGCCTCGTCAATCGTTCCGACCATGTAGAACGCGTTCTCCGGCATATCGTCGTGACGACCCTCGAGGATTTCCTTGAATCCGCGAATCGTCTCTTTCAGCGGGACGTATTTGCCCGGCTGGCCGGTGAACTGCTCCGCGACTGCGAACGGCTGCGACAGGAAACGCTGAATCTTGCGCGCCCGGGCGACCGTCAGCTTGTCGGCGTCGGAAAGTTCTTCCATACCGAGGATTGCGATAATGTCCTGGAGTTCCTTGTACTTCTGCAGAACCGCCTGCACGCCGCGCGCCACGTTGTAGTGCTCCTCGCCGATGATGTTCGGGTCGAGGATACGGGACGTGGAATCCAGCGGATCGACGGCGGGATAAAGACCCAGCTCGGCGATCTGGCGGGAAAGAACCGTCGTCGCGTCCAAATGCGTGAACGTGCCCGCAGGCGCCGGGTCCGTCAAGTCGTCGGCAGGGACGTAAACGGCCTGCACCGACGTGATGGATCCTGCTTTCGTCGAGGTGATGCGCTCCTGCAAGGCGCCGATATCCGTGGTCAGCGTCGGCTGATAACCGACGGCCGACGGCATACGGCCCAGCAGCGCCGAAACCTCGGAACCTGCCTGAATGAAACGGAAAATGTTGTCGATGAAGAGCAGCACGTCCTGATGCTCGACGTCGCGGAAATACTCCGCCATCGTCAGGCCCGTCAGACCGACGCGCATACGAGCTCCAGGGGGCTCGTTCATCTGTCCGTAGACCAGCGCCGTCTTCGAGATAACGCCGGACTCGGTCATTTCCGTCCAAAGATCGTTGCCCTCACGGGTACGTTCGCCGACGCCCGCGAAGACCGAATAGCCGCCGTGCTCGGTGGCGATATTGTGAATAAGCTCCTGAATCAGAACCGTCTTGCCGACGCCCGCGCCTCCGAAAAGGCCCGTCTTACCGCCTCTCGAATACGGAGCAATCAGGTCGACGACCTTGATGCCCGTCTCGAGGATCTGCGCCGTGGCGTCTTGTTCCTCAAATGTCGGCGCAGGACGATGAATCGGCCACGCCTCCTTGTTTCCGACCGGCTCGGGATTGTGATCGACCGTGTCGCCAAGCACGTTGAACACGCGCCCAAGGCATTCCGGCCCGACCGGCACCTTAATCGGCGCGCCGGTGTCCTCCGCCTCCATGCCGCGCACGAGTCCGTCCGTCGAACTCATGGCGATGCAGCGTGTAACGCTGTCGCCAAGGTGCTGCATGACTTCCACGACCAGGTCAATGTCGACGTCCCCGGACTTTCCCTTGATCGTGACGGCGTTCAGGATCTCCGGCAGCTCTCCGAGCGGAAACTCAATATCGACGACAGCTCCGATGACCTGTACTATTTTTCCTTTTGCCAATGGTAAACCCCCTTGTAACTGTTACGAAATAAATTTGCAATATAGCTTGTCAAAATTTCCGTGTGCGTCGTTGTCGTCGGTCGCCATAGCCCCGCTATGACTCCCTCCTCCGCCTGGCACACGAAAACTTTTCCTGCGCTCTCTTTGCTAATTTATTTCTGCACAGTTCCTTCAGCAACAACTGACTGTCGCCTTACTTCAAGGCTTCCGCACCGCCCACGATCTCGGTGATCTCGCGGGTGATGTTCGCCTGACGTACCTTGTTGTAGAGCAGATCCAGCTTGCGCGTCAGCTCCTGCGCGTTGTCCGTCGCGCTGGACATCGCCGTCATGCGCGAGGAAAGCTCGCTGGCCGCCGCCTGAAGCTGCGCCGCGTAAATCATCGTAATCAAATACTGCGGAAGCAGCGCGTTCAGCACATCGTCCGCGTTCGGCAGGAAGATGAACGGCTCCTCCGTGTGTATCGGCACTTCATACGCGCTGAAATCAATGCTGTCGGTTTCCTCGTTCGGCAGCTCCGGCAAATCGGGCAACGCGGGCAAATCGGGAAGATCCTCCAATGCGGGAAGCGGAGCAAATCTCTCTTCAAGCTCTTTTGCCGCCTTGGCTTCCTTCGCTTTCAGCGCTTCCTCTTTCGCCGCCTCTTTCGCCGCTTCGGCAGCTTCTTTTTCCGCCGCCTCTTTCGCCGCGCGCTCCTCCTCGGCAGCTTCCTTCGCCTCTTGAGCCTCGATCATTTCGTCGTAGCTCTGCGGTCCCGGTTTCGGCAGCTTCGCCAGCGCCGCTTCCTTCAAGTGCGAGATAAAAGCGCCCGCCTTGTCCAGCCTCGTCAGCTCGACGTCCTCCGCCTCGCCCGTGATGCCCTCGAAAGGCAGGAGCTGGAACTTCTCCGGCACGTTGACCATCGACGACACGAACCGCGCATAGACAATATGCACGGCGCTGTATTCGCCGCTCTGGTAACGAGTCGTCAGCTCCGCCGCGATTTGCTTCGCGATCTCGAAAGTCGGACGCTCGCTGATGCCGAGATAATCCTTTACGATATGATAACCCCGATTGCGGAAAAATTCCTCCGTCTTGCGGCCGATGACCACAAGATCGGCCTTTTCCTTGTCGGGAATATGCGCGACCGCTTCCTTGAATATATTGGAAGAATACGCGCCCGCAAGTCCCTTGTCCGCCGCGATGATCAGGAACAGCTCCTTCTCCGCCGCGTCATAGGTTTCCAAAAGCGGGTGCTGAAAGCCCGTGACGTTTGCCGCGACGCTCTCGACGACCTCCGCCATCTTGTCCGCGAAAGGCTTGTTCGCTACAGCCGCCATCTGTGCGCGCCGCAGGCGCGCCGCCGCGACCATCTTCATCGCCTTGGTGATCTGCTGGATGCTCTTTACGCTGCGTATTCTGCGGCGTATATCTTGCAAACTCGCCATTCAATCACCTCATCACGCCGTTTTGTAAGGAACGGTCTCCTTGAATTCTTCGATGGCCTTGGAAAGCGCGTCCTCCAAATTGTCGTCCAGCTTCTGCTGCTCGGCAATCTTCTGGCCGATCTCCGGATGCGTCTGACGCATGAACTTCAGGAAATCGTTCTGGAACGTGACGACCTTGTCCACGGGGATATCCGCAAGGAATCCGCGAACCGCCGTGAAAATAGCCATGACCTGCTCCTCGACGACGAGCGGCGCATACTGGGCCTGCTTCAGCGTCTCCGTCATGCGCGCACCGCGGTCGAGCTGATCCTTCGTCGCCTTGTCAAGGTCGGAGCCGAACTGCGCGAACGCCGCCAACTCGCGATACTGCGCAAGGTCGAGACGCAGCGTACCGGCGACCTGTTTCATCGCCTTGATCTGCGCGCTGCCGCCGACACGGGATACCGACAGACCGACGTTGACCGCCGGGCGGATGCCCGAATAGAACATATCGGTTTCCAGCATGATCTGGCCGTCCGTGATCGAAATAACGTTCGTCGGAATGTAGGCGCCGACGTCGCCCGCCTGCGTCTCGATAATCGGAAGCGCGGTAATCGAGCCTGCTCCGAGTTCGTCGGAGAGCTTCGCCGCGCGCTCCAAAAGACGCGAATGGAGATAGAATACGTCGCCCGGATACGCTTCGCGTCCTGGAGGGCGACGGAGAAGCAGCGACATGGCGCGGTAGGCCGCCGCGTGCTTCGTAAGATCGTCATAAATGCAGAGGCAGTGTCCGCCCTTCCGCATGAAATACTCCGCCATCGCGACGCCGGCATAGGGCGCCATATACTGGAGCGGCGAGGAATCCGCCGCCGTCGCAGCGACGACGATGGAATACGCCATAGCCCCGGAATCCTCCAGCGTCTTGACCACGCGGGCCACCGTAGACGCCTTCTGACCGATAGCGACGTAGATGCAGATACAGTTCTGCCCCTTCTGGTTTATCATCGTATCGACGGCAATCGCCGTCTTGCCCGTGCCGCGGTCGCCGATGATCAATTCGCGCTGGCCGCGTCCGATGGGAACAAGCGCGTCGATGGCCTTGATGCCCGTCTGGAGCGGCTCGTGAACCGACTTTCTGTCCGCGATGCCCGGCGCAGGACTTTCAATCTTCCGGTATTCGGTTGTTTCGATAGCGCCTTTGCCGTCGATGGGGCGCCCGAGAGCGTCCACGACGCGCCCGATCATCGCCTCGCCGACCGGCACCTGCATGATGCGTCCCGTGCGCTTGACCGTGTCGCCCTCCATGATCTCGGTCTCGCGACCGAGCACGACGGCGCCCACGTTGTCCTGCTCCAGGTTCAGCACCAGGCCGAAAATATCATTTCCGAAATCGAGCAGCTCGCCGGCCATTGCTTTTTGCAGGCCATGAATATGAGCGATGCCGTCGCCGATTTCGATAACAGTCCCCACCTCGTCAATCTCAAGATCCACTTCGTAGTTCTTGATCTGTTCCTTGATGATGGCTGTTATTTCTTCGGGATTCATTTTCATAACTTAGCACTCACCTCTATTCCTAATCCGCCAAAAGCTGTGCTTCGAGTGCCTTCATGCGGCTTTTGAGACTGCCGTCGATCAGCCGGTCGCCCATGCGGACCACCGCGCCGCCGAGCAGCTTCTCGTCCAAATGCTTCCGCAGCTTGATTTTCTTTCCGGTAATCTCGCCAAGCTTCGCCATGAGCCTTTCGCCCAAGCTGTCCGACAAATCCCTTGCCGTCGTGACGTCGGCAACGATAATGCCCTGCGCCTCGTTGGAGAAATTCTCATATTGGCGCACGATTTCCCCAAGACTGGAAATGCGCTGCTTGTCCAAAAGAAGGTGCAAAAAATTCAACACCATGGGAGAGAGCTCCCCGGCGAAAATCTTCTGCACCGCTTCCTGCTTCGCCTGACGCGGAATCATCGGGCTTTCCAAATACGCTTTCAGCTCCGGCGTCCCCTCGATATCCGAGGCCAACGACTGGAGCTCCTGCCCGTACTCGACGAGCTTTCCTTCCTCTTGTGCCAAGAGGAACATCGCCCGCGAATACTTGATGGCAAGCTGCAAATTCAGCATGACAGATCACCCAGCTTTTCTTTGCTGAGACTGTCGATGAAGTCGCCGACGATCGCCTCGTTGGCGGCGTCGTCCATATTGCGGCCCATCAGCTTTGTGGCAGCCGCCAACGAAAGCGCGACCATCTGCCCTTTCATTTTCTTCGCGGCTTCTTCGCGCTCCGCCTGGAGCTGCGCCTTTGCCGCGGCTTTCATCTGCTCGATCTCCTGCTGCGTTTCCTCGACGCGGGCACGGTGCTCCGCCTCGCTGCGCTGCGTCGCGGAATCTGTAATCTCCTGCGCGCGCTTCCTCGCATCGGAGAGCTTCTGCTCGTACTCCTTCTTCATTTCGGCCGCCTGCGCGCGGTCCTCATCGGCCTGACGGATATTGTTCGCAATCTTGTCCGTCCGGTCATGGAGAACCTGAAGCAAGGGGCCCCATGCGAATTTCTTCAGCACGAGAAGGAGGACCAAGAAGTTGATAATTTGTATAAATAATGTTGAGTTAACATCTACCATATTCGCGGATCCTCCCTTCCGGCGTTTCGCACGAAAACACGACAGCTTGCAAAAAAGCTGCCGCTTTCCGGCTCATCCGCCAATTACGCGATGAACGGATTCGCGAAGATGAGGATCAGGACGACGACGATAGCGATAATAGGAATGGACTCGACAAGACCGCAGGATACGAGAGCGTTCGTGAAGAGGGCGTCCTTGACTTCCGGCTGGCGAACCGTGCCGTCCATCAGACGCATCAGAATACGGGAGTCGCCGTAAACGGCCGCGATGATCGAAGTCATCGTGATGAGAAGAACGACGAGAAGGGACAACTGTACGGGAGTAATGTTAGCCATGAGTGAAAAACCTCCTAATAATAAATAAATATATTTTCGGCAAATTCTCGCGGCACAGGAGCGGCGCCCCCGTACCGGAACCGTTGCCAACGGCTTGCTTGATTAAAAATCACTCTTCATGATCATGCCCTTTGGCCGCCGGCGCGATATACACCAGCGAGAGCGTCGTGAAGATGTACGCCTGGATTACGCCTACCGCAAGGCTGAAAATAACCCATACTACGTGCGGCGCCCAATTGCCCCACCACGGGGCAAGGTTCAGGATAATGATGATCAGCACCTCGCCCGCCAGGATGTTTCCGAAAAGACGGAAGGCCAGCGACGCAGGCCGCGCAAGCTCCTCAATGATATGGATGATGATAAAAGGAGCGAACGGCTCTAAGAAGTGCTTGAAATAGCCGATGCCGCTTCTTGCAACGCCGATGCCGTGGTGGATAAAGCACGACATGGTAAGCGCAAGACCCAGCGTCGTATTCAAATCGTTCGTCGGCGACTCCATCGCCGGGAAAAGGCCCAGCCAGTTCGCGATGACAAGATACACGAACAGCGAGAGGAAAATATGGGTCAGGGAGCGCCCCGTAGGCCCTATCATCGTATTGATCTTTTCCTCCCAGACTTCGGCAACAGCCTCGATTGCGTTCTGCCACCCCGTCGGAACCTCCTTCAGGTTCCGCGACGCCAAAATCGCAATCAGAATGACGATGGCCATCGTGATATAGTTCATGATGAGCGTCTCTTCATTCAAGAGATAGCCGGCAAACTCCACGACCTCGCGATGACCGATTTTTTCCATATAACCCCTCCCCCTCAAAATGAATTCTTATCAATTTACGAAACCGCATCCTCGCGATTCTTCTTCACGCGGGCCGCAATCAGACAGACGAACGCCGTTGCCAGAAACAGGAGATACGCCGCAACCGCCGTCAAAAAAAACGACTTTGAAACCTGCGCCGCAAGCCCCATAATCAAGCAAAGCGAGCCCAAACGAATAAACAGCCCGTTTTGAAGCTGCGAAGCCGCCTTCTCACGGTCAAAGTGCCCGTCTTCCATGCGGTTCGTCAGCGTCCAGCAGAAAATGCCGCCTGCCAAATAGCCGACGAAAAGCCCGCCGATGAGCAGTCCCTTCCCCAAGAAGAGGAAGATAATCACACTCATAAGCGTGCCCCCCGCAAGGAACTTCAGCGTCCATACGCCGCCCCTGCCGTAGATTGATAAGAACTTTTGCATATTCCACCTCAGCGAAGAAACTCTTGCTTTGCCCCCGCCCCGACGAAATATTTTTCCGCTCCATTATACTCCTAAGCATAAAATCTTTGCAAGCAAATATCGCCAAATCATCATATTTTTTTCAGAATCCACTGAACAACCACTCGCGAATATTCATTCTATCAAAAAAGAGCGGCTTTCGCCGCCCGTAAATTCATTATTATGTGTCTTTTTTCCCTTTGCCATCGACCGTTTCCTCGCGGAAATGTATTCGAACCTGATAATAGATTGAATAAATCGCCACGGGAAAGCCGAGAAAAATACCCGCGATGGTTCCGTTCGGCGCAATGCCGAAAACTTCGTCCGCCTTTTGCCCCAACCAAATACACGCAAGGACCGTTATCGCCACAGAAATGCCAATTCCCGTAAAATAGGTAGCCGCCCAAATATAGCGAAAGAGCAGTTTGCGGCGAGGTGAACGTTCTCGATTATCATTATGTGTGTTCAGCATTTGCTTTCTCCCGCATTAAGAGTGGAGTGTGAAGAGTGGAGAGTGAAGTTATTCGGGAGATTGCATAGTTTTTGTCGTCGCAGACAGGATACGGCGTAATTCTTCACAATCTGACTGCATGGAACTATACTGTTCCATCGTCAAATATTCCGTTTCATGCAAGAGTTCCAGCCAATATAGCGTTTCTGAACATTCTTTAAGAGCAATATAAACTTTTGACAAAAAATCCTTACGGCTGATAGCACATTCCGCTTCTGCAAGATTCGCACCAATACTGGTTCCCGCACGCAAAAGTTGTTTGGCTAAAACATATTCGCGTTTATCGTCACGGAGATATTGATACAACCGCACCACACGGATAGCAAATTTTCGGCTCTTTTCACGCGCAGGGCGTTCCGATATCTCCACTCCCCACTCTCCACTCTTCACACTTATTTAAACTCTTCCGGCGGCGTTTCACGTTTGCCGTAGCGATACAAAATCGCGTCCACGATACGGCTCGCGGCTTTGCCGTCGCCGTACGGACTTCTTGCCTCCGCCATGCGGGCGTATGCCGCCGAATCGGACAAAAGCCGCCGGGCTTCGCTATACACACGATCCTGATCGGTCCCCACAAGCAGGACCGTCCCTGCCGTCACAGCCTCCGGACGCTCCGTCGTATCGCGCAGTACCAGCACCGGCTTCCCTAAAGCGGGCGCCTCCTCCTGCACGCCGCCGGAGTCCGTCAGAATCAACGTCGAGCGATGCATCAGATTCGCAAAAGGCTCATAATCCAGAGGTTCAATCAAATGAACGCGCGGCTTGCCGCCCAGTTCCTCGTTCACGACTTCCCGCACCTTCGGGTTCCGATGGACGGGGAAAACCACCTCTATATCCGCAAACTCCTCCACGAGCCGCGTCAGCGCCTTATACACATGACGCATAGGCTCGCCCAGATTTTCCCGGCGATGCGTAGTCACCAGCACCACACGACGATTCGCATAGTCGATGCCGGAAAGCCTGTCGTCCGAGAAACCGAACTCATCCCGCACCGTATGATGCAGCGCGTCGATGACGGTATTGCCCGTGACGAAAATGTCCTTCTCCGGCACGTGCTCTCCCCGAAGATTCGCCGCCGAAACCGGGGTCGGCGCGAAATGCAGATCGGCAATGGCTCCCGTCAAATGACGATTCATCTCTTCCGGGAACGGAGAATATTTATTGTAGGTGCGAAGCCCGGCCTCCACATGGCCCACTGCCGTCTGATGGTAATAGGCCGCCAACGCGCCCGCAAACGTCGTCGTCGTATCGCCGTGCACCAGCACTAAATCCGGCGCTTCCTTCGTCAACACCTCGTCGAGCCCTTTGAGGGCCTTGGACGTGATGTCAAAAAGCGTCTGCCCCTCGGACATGATGTCCAGATCATAGTCCGGCACAATACGGAATAATCGCAGCACCTGGTCGAGCATTTCCCGATGCTGGGCCGTTACCGCCACGATCGGCGTAATATCCGACGTGCGCTTTCTCATCTCCATGACCACGGGCGCCATCTTTATGGCTTCCGGCCGTGTGCCGAAAACCGTCATGACCTTTATTTTTTTAGGAATGTCCGCTCCAGCCATAAATCTACCTCGTCGCCTTCAGCTTCAATATACCCAAACGCTTCGCGCCGTATAAAACGGCGACAACGATCAAAAGCAAGATCAGTATCGCGGTCCGCGGGCTGACCGCCGTCATCACGATGGCCCCCGAGCCCAAGATCGCGCTGATGACGTACATCAAAAGCACCGCCTGCCGCTGGGAAAACCCTAAATTCAAAAGACGATGATGAAGATGCCCCTTGTCCGGCTTCATGATCGGCGCGCCCGCCAGCCAGCGCCGAACGATGGCGAAGGTCGTGTCCATAATGGGGAGCCCCAGCGCCAGCACCGGCACCACCAGTGCGACCATCGCCGCGCTTTTCATCACGCCGACTATGGAAATACCCGACAACATGAAACCTAAGAACATGCTGCCCGTATCGCCCATAAAAATCCTCGCGGGATTGAAATTGAAAAAAAGAAAGCCGAAGGCTGCGCCTGCCAGCGCCGCCGTTACCACCGCCACCACAAGGATATCCATGCGGAGGGCGACGAGGCAGATTGTCAGCGACGCTATAGCCGCCACGCCCGCCGCCAGCCCGTCGAGACCGTCGATCAGATTTACCGTGTTCGTGATGCCGACCATCCAAAAAATCGTCAGCGGGATCGTGACGTAATCATAAAGGTACATGATCTCGCCGGAAAAGGAAGTGATGAAATCAATGCGGACGCCGAAAGCGACCGCCGCCCACGCGCAGACAATCTGCCCGAAGAGCTTGACCTTCGGCGGGAGGCTCACATAATCGTCCCAAAGCCCGAGCGCCACGATCAGCGAACCGCCAATGAAAAGCCCGATGACGCCCTGCGCCGTTTCCTCGGGAATTTCCGCCGTCTCCAAAAGAAGCAGCATAGACACCATGAACGCCGCGTAAATCGCCAATCCCCCGATTCTCGGAATCGGCTTTTTATGCACCTTCCGCGCATCCGGCGCATCCAACGCGCCCGTTCGGAAAGCCAGGCGTATCACAACCGGCGTCAACAGCAAAGCGGCGACCGCCGCAATCAAAAACGCCCATATATAATTCGGCATACAACACCTCGTGAGAACATAGCAAAACGTCCCGCCTGACGGCGAGCTTCAAGCTATTCTACCGCAACGGGCAAAAAGTGTCAACAAAGGAAGACGTCAGCCCAACGGCACCAGCACGCGGTCCCGGCGGTCAAAACGAACCGACTTCGTATAGCCGAAGCGCTGTGCGTACGAAATCGCTTCGTCGATATAGGCGCCGCAGTCTTCCGGCTCGTGAGCGTCCGAAGTCGTGATAATCGGCAGGCCGAAATCCGCCGCCATCTCCATGAACGCCGGATAGGGCGAAATCTCCTCAATCGGGTAACGGTAACGCGTCCCCGTGTTGATATCGACGACCATGCCGGCTTTCTTCATCGCTTTCGCGACGCGCTCCAAATACGGCGTTACGTCAAAATCCGGCAGATACTTGAACAGGCGGATATTGAACGGATGGCCGAGGACGTCGTAATGGCCGCCCGCACAAAGATGCTCGACTTCCTCCGCGTACTGCTCATAAATCGTCTGCAGCGGACGCGCGTCCCACTCCGCTTTGATCTCTGCGGAATCATAAGCCCAGCCCTCCAAAAAATGCACCGAGCCGATCCGATAGTCGAAGGGATACTTGTCGAGGATTTCACCGACCGCCTTCTGATCGGTGAAATTACAGACCTCGATGCCGGTCTTGACCGGCTTGCCCCGCTTTTTCAGCTCGTCCATAAAGGTGAAATAATCGTCCAGCGGGCATTTGAATTTATTCTTCTTCAGCCATTTCTTTTGAAAGCTTCCTATAAAAGAATCGTCCAAAATCAAATCGTCATAGTAGAAATGCTCGAAATCCGTGAAGCCGTGGCTGTGCTCGGAAATGCCGATCTCGTCCAGTCCGCGCCGCTCCGCCGCGTCAAAGAATCCCTGCACCCAGCCGAAATCATACGAGCCGCGCTCAAAGTGCATGTGATAGTCAATCTTCATGCCAAAAGCCTCCTATATCCTTCCCTCATCCAAAAGCTCCCGCAGTTTTTTTGTCACGCCGTAGTCGGTGTTTGCCGGCGCCCGGTAATTCGCCGCTTCAAAAAGCGCCGGATGGGAGTTTTCCATGGCGAAGCTGTATTTGACGGCCCGAAGCATCTCAAGGTCGTTCAGGTAGTCGCCAAAGGCCGCGCAGTTTTCCGGCGGCACGTCGAGCAGCTTCTGCAGCGTTTGCACCGCAAATCCCTTGTTCATACCGGGATTCATGATATCTACCCAGTAATTGCTGGACAGCGCCACATGCACGGGACCGTCGAGCTTTTTCAGTCCAGGGTAAATCGTATGCTCGGCGTCGCCCTGCTCCGCGTCGCAATAAGCCACCTTGATAATCGGCACTTCCTCCGCCACACGTTCCAGATCGGGCACGACCGTGTTCTGCGTGAAATATTTTTTCATTTCCCGAAGATAGGGGCGAAATTCCTCGCCGACGTAAGCAAGCCGCTTCCCGCACAGAACCGGATAAGCGCCGGTGATTCGGTTTCCTTCCTTTAATATAC
>JAEEGK010025579.1_pt1 | contig 12103 bp, 9 predicted proteins | sample 8958771 | NCBI WGS metagenome assembly JAEEGK01 (sample SAMN16246547, study PRJNA631951) | gut metagenome | biome: gut microbiome; feature: rumen; material: SC-attached | host: Bos | place: Iran: Karaj | collected 2018-10 | reverse complement strand
TGTATGTCAAAGTCTGTATTCATTACACCTTATTTATTATTATGATGTGCAAAGATACAAAATTTATTTCAATTACGGATTATTAATTTAGAATAATTACCAAAAACAAAGTGCTCGAACGAATGTCCGAGCACCTTTGTCTATTTATCTTCCCCATAGAGGGGATTAAGAGTTGGCTGTTACTTTACGAAGTACTTCTTTCCATCGATGATGTTGAGACCCTTAACAGGAGCTGCGAGTTTCTGACCAGCGAGGTTGTAGATACCCTTAACTTCCTTGTTAGTGTTCTCAATGTTCTGGATGCTGCTATCGACAGCTGGGTCAGCCTCTGCTCCGAGGTAGTAGAGACGGAAGTTGTCGAAGATACACCAGTCAGCACCGATGTTGCCATCTTTCTTCACACCAAGGCGGAGTTTGCCGTCTTCACCAACCTTAATCTGTACGATGTGGTTGTAGAAGCGAGCTTTCTCAGTGTACTTGTCGAATACGCTTTCAACGCCTTCTTCATTCTTCTGCTGTGACCAGATAGTGAATGCAGCCATTGTGTTAGGAATAACGAGCTTGTCGCCTACAGTTGAGGTTCCTCCACCAATCCAATCAGTGTCGCCAGAAACAGCACCTGCGCTACAGTATGCAATCTCAGTTTCTGCTGTTCCTTCGCTTGATGTAGCATAGAAGTAAGCTTCTTTAGTGCTTTCTTGAGTGCCTGAGAACTTAGCATAGTCGTCACCTGAGCTACCGTGACGGTGGAATGCCTGTACGTAAGCTACATAGTAACCTGCTGGCAGACCTGCAAGATCCTGATGAACATCGAAGCCCTTCTGGTAGCACTCTGCGTTAGTAGAAGTTGTACCACCTGCGCCGAAGCCAGAAGACCATCCGGTGAAGTCGCCAATAGTGTCGAATGTAGAGTTGATGATAACTTCTGACAGGTTGATAGGAGTATCAACTGATGCACCGCTTGTGTTAGGAATCTTCAATGCAGATCCGTAGTACTTAGCCTGTTCGATGAGAGCTTCAACTTCTTCGTTAGTCAGATCCATCTTCCCAAGAGCTGATTCAATCTGGTTGAATACAGTGTTAGCCTTAGCAAGAACTTCAGGAGTTGCTGTTTCTTCGTAAGTGACAAGGTTGTCGCTCAGTTCGCCCCATGCAACTTCAAGAGCTGCATAGTCTTCGATTGATTTCTCTGCATAAGCCAAAGCTTCTTCACCAATAGTAACAGCCTCGAGGCACTTGTCACCATCGTTGCTTGCTACTGCCTGAGCGAGAGCCTGGAGAGCGTCAGTAACCTTCTGCTCTGCATCCTTACCGCCCATACTATTCTCAAATACGTTGTTGAGTTTCTCTGAGAGTACGTCGATAGTTTCCTTGTATGCATTTGCGTCAGAACCGTTGTAGTAGAGACGGAAGTTGTCGAAGATTACCCAGCTGTTGTTGTAGTCGTTTCTCAATCCGATGCGGATGCTGTCGCCAGCAGTTGGCAAGGTGAAGTTCAGTTCTACGAGATACATCTGGTGGTCTTCTCCAAGGTTGAAGTAGAAGTTAGCACCGTCCATTGAGTTCGGTACCCACATGTCGTGAGCTGATGCGTATGTATCAGTTGGATAACCATCGCTATCGTTAGCACGATAGATGCACTCGTTCTGGGCACCTGCCATGATGTTGTTCACCTTGCTACTGTATTCGTTAGCATAGAGAACGGCGTGAATACCTACCTGAGGACCTTCATCCCATTCAGTTTCCCAGATACCGTCTGGGTCATCGTTACGCTCGAATGCCTGAGCGGTGAGACGGAAGGCTCCCTTAGGCATGTTGCGTACGAGCTGATACATATTGAATGTTTTGTGAAATACCTCTGCACAACCGCTGCTGAGCGTTGGAGTGTCACTGAGGTCGTTTGGAGCATTACCACCCTTACCACCGAATGCAGGAGTAGAGCCTGTAGTGGTCCAACTACCAAAGCCTGTGTCGAATGCCGGGTTCTTAATGAGCGGAGTCAGCTCATCGCCTGGCTTCACGTTAGCTGTGATGTGGTTGACAATCATATCGCTCATCTTAGCTGGGATAGAGTCGATCATGACTTCATCGGCTGTACCTTCGTTGTATGCTTCCATGAGTTGCATTTCGTACCACTCGCCGAGGATTTCGCTCAGTTCTTCGAAGCTGGTTCCATCGAACTGTTCAGCCTGTGCCTGTACTTGAGCCATATAGCCTTCCATACGTACGTAGTCTTCGATTGACTTAGCAAGTGCATTGGCTGCTGCGTTGAGCACAGAGTCTTCTGTCTGGTAGTCAGATTCGCAAGCCTTTGCTGCGTCGAGTTCAGAAATGAATGCTTCCTTGATATCGTTGTTAGCCATGAGGCCTTCTACGTCAGGATACTTCTTCTCGAGGCTTGCAATCGTACCTTCGAGGATTACCTTGTATGGGTCGTCGTTAGGATCGACTTCACCATAGTACCACAACTCGAAGTTATCGGCAGCCATCCAGTTAGCAGTTGCGTTCTGTGACATCAGACCCAGCACGATGGTACCACCGCTGCTGACGAATGTCATCTCGAAGTGCTCTGGACGTTCGTTGGCTGTAGAGATAGCGGTCTTCATGTTAACATCACCACCCTGTGCGAAGAGGTAAACACCTACGTTTGCCTGCTTGCCTGCACTCTGACGACATGCGATAGCGTCGCAAGAGAAGCTGTACTTACCTGCTGGAAGACCTACGATGGTCTGGCTGATGGTACCATTACCGAGGTTGTTGCTTGCATGCCAAGCCTCGATGAATCCCTGAATCCATGCACCAGTCTCTGAGTTGTAGTGACCATGGATGGCAGTTCCGTCAGGCAATGTATAGTCACGAACACCATCATTGTAGTTGTACTGGAGGTTCTGTCCGATACCTGAAGTGATGTCCCAACCGTCCTTGTTGCCTTGGTCGAAGTTAGGATTAACCATCAATGCAGTTACGTCTGCGGGATTATCATTGGTAGCTCCGGCAAAGAGCGTAGCAATGAGATAGTCGCGAACCTGCTGTTCTGCATCTCTCTGAGCGGCTATCACTTCTTCGTAAGTGACAGGAGTGCGAGAGTCGAGGATGGCATAGAGAGCCTTCAGGTCAATCTTATTGCCATAACGGTCTTCTACATCGGCAATAAAGTTGTCAAGCTCTCCGTTAGCAATGTAGTGCCAAGCTCTGTAATAAGAATAGTACTTGTCGTACTCTTCCTCTGGGATAAAGCGCCAGCTGATAGCCAACTCTGCGTCTTCCAGGTTATCAAATCCCTCACCTGGGTTTGGATTGTATGCCTTGTTGGAAAGGACATCCAACATAGGAGTAAGAGGCATCACTGGGTTTTCTACACTTGCATCATAGTCATTGTCGAGCATGTTGAAACCAAGATATGTCTCAGCCTTTCCGCCGAAAATACTGTCTGCGAAATGAGAGTTGTAAGTAGGGTTGAGGTCTGATACGTAAATACGGTAAATACCGTCACCCATTGACTTCACGTTCCACATGTAGTCAGCCTGGTCAGCACGGTCAACGAACATAGCATATGATGATGTTGGGAAAACACCACGATAGCTGCCGTTATACAAGTCGAGCAACTTGTAGGTTACACCGTCCCATTCAGGGATTGTGATGCTGACAGTGTCGACCTTCATCACAGTCTTGGTGTAGGTAGTGTCGGGGTCGGTCTCAACCACCGTTTCTTCTACATAAGTAGTATCGGTCACGATGATTGGAGCAAGACGATACTGAGCCATCATAACCTTGTTGGCCTGATCACGACGAACAGCTGCATGAGTAGCCCACTGAGCGTGAGATGGACATGTGTTGTTTGAAAGGAAAGCATCAGCCTCTACATTGTACAAATAGTAGACTGCTGAATCACCTTTCCAATAAGGTTCATTTGCCTGCAAAGTTGGTTTCATCTCAGTCACATACTTCAATTCAGAAGCAGACGGGATGTCCCATAGCTGCGCAAATGATGTAGCAAACGATAGGAGTGCTACACTGAGCAAAAGTAGTTTTTTGTTCATGAGTTAAACTTTTTAATTGGTTAATGATTTAATGATTTGATTTATGTTGTTTAGAAAACAATTCAATCGCACATCGGGTATTTGTAGTTGGTTTTTAGTAAATACTTATTTATCAATCATCAGCACATAATCCTCCCGAAATCGTGGCAAAGTAACATATTTTTTTCCAACTAACCAAACAATCAATAGCAAAAAACTGCTTTTTAACACATTTTTTTTCCTAAAGGTGAAAAAAGCGCCCTTTTGAGGAAAGAATTGCTACTATTAATAATAAAAGGTGCTACTATTAATGCCCGCAATTGCTACTATTAATAGTAACAAAAAAGAGTGTTTACCGAAAGGTTTTGCCGAAAAGGGTAAAAGTATCGTCAGTATTGATTGCCAATTGAAAGAAAAGCCGTAAATTTGCAGCCGCAATTGAGAGAAGGTAAAAAGAATGGATAGGTTGCTGTATCATATCGTAGCGTTTCTGGTTGTTTCAGTTTGGGGTGTTACGTTTGTCTTTACGAAACTGCTGTTGAACGACGGGCTTACGGCTGCACAGATATTTGTGTTGCGCTTCATCGTAGCGTATGTGCTACTGCTGGCTTACTCGCTCGCTTGCAAGCGTTTCAGGCTCATGGCTTCATCGTGGAAGCACGAGCTGCTGATGGCGTGTCTGGGTGTGACAGGCGGCTCACTGTATTTCCTGACTGAGAACAGCGCGATGATTTATACAACGACAACCAACACCTCGCTCATCGTCTGTCTCTGTCCGCTATTTGCAGCCCTGCTGATTGCCTTGTTCTACCGCTCGGAGCGACTGCATGGCATCCAGATAGCAGGAACGCTGATAGCAGCCGTAGGAGTCGTCATCGTGGTGCTCAACGGGCGTTTTGTGCTCCATCTGTCACCTTTGGGCGACACGCTGGCATTTGCTGCCTATGCTGGGCTTTGTATTCGCTGCTGATGATTCCAGCCACACGACGCTATGACACGCTATTCATCACCCGAAAGGAGTTTTTCTACGGATTGCTGTCGATGATTCCTTATTTTATGATAAACCCTGACGAAGCAAGTATCTTCGGCCCATCGCTGTTCAACCTGCGACTGCCCACAGTGCTCAACCTGCTGTTCCTGGGCTGTGTAGCTTCGATGCTCTGCTTCCTGGCGTGGAACTGGGTGATGAAGAAACTGGGAGCCGTAGTGGTGACCAACTATGTGTATTTCAATCCTGTGACTACCGTCATCTTTGCCTGGCTGATTCTGTCGGAACATATCACCGTCTATTTTCTCATCGGCACCCTGCTCATCCTGACGGGGATGTATTTGAGTGAGATGAGAGGGAAGAGGAGAGAGGAATCATTATAAAATTGGAAGAATGGAGAATTGAAACGTGATTTATCTGCCATTTTAACATTATTTATAGTCGGAAGTGTTTGTTTTGTCAATTTATTTTCATAACTTTGCAACAAATTATTAATGGTTATTGGTTAAAGGTTATTGGTTATTGACAAATAGCGACGTTTGAAGTGTATGGAAACCAGTATGTTTGAGAGGATGCAATCGTTGCCACTCTTGCAGGGTTTGGGCCTGCAGGATTTTAACGACTTGATCATCAACTTGAAGCTCGACTTTCAGCAATGGGACGAGGGTGATGTCATTGTGAATCAGGGTGAACGCTCGGGTAGTCTTATATATATTATGGACGGGGAGTTCGAAGCGGAGATTCACGATGAAAACACAGCCTTGATTCTCACTGAGGTATTCGATAAAGGAATGACTCCTTACCTGATAGAGCCATACAATCTGTTCAGCGTGAAACGTACGTATGAACGGTCGTATACGTTCAGGACGAAAGGAGCCACATTCACCATTTCGCGCGAGTTTTTCATGCAACGCTTGCTACACAACAACATTGTGCGTAGCAACTTCATCAACTATCTGTGTAACAATCTGCGCAAGAGCAACTCTCTGCGCCTGGCTGTTCCCGCAAATGGTGTGGAAGAGAAGATGAAGGCAGCAATCGCCAGCTTCTGCCAGACAACCAGCGGGGAGAAGATTGTGAGAGTGAAGATGAACGACTTGGCAACCCTTATCGACGAAACACGTCTGAATGTGTCGAATGTGCTCAATCAATGGAATGCGCAACAGCTCATCGAGCTGAGACGCTATGGTTTCACCATCAAAGACTTTGAAAAGCTATGAGAGGGGAAGGAGAAGGAGTTAGAGAAGTTAGAGGAGTTAAAGAAGTGGAAGAAGTTAGAGAAGTTAGAGAAGTTAGAGAAGGGGGAAGGATAGAAGAACTGTTTATGTCTTCTGGTCCTATACCTTTCGACAAGATAAAGTTGGAGGACTATGAACCTGCGATGCGCAGGGGGATGGAGCTGGAGAACGAGGAAATGGCAAGGATTGCCGATAATCCTGAAACGCCCACGTTTGAGAACACCATCGAAGCGATGGAGCAGTCGGGCGAACTTTTAGGCAATGTGACTGAGGTGTTCTTCAACCTCATATCGGCAGAGACGAACGACGAGATGGACGAACTGGCCGACAAGATGTCGCCTATCCTCTCGGATCATGCGAACGACATCATGTTCAACCCCAAACTCGCACAACGGGTAAAAGAGGTGTATGAGGGGATAGAGGCGAGCGGTGAAGAACTGACAACGGAGCAGCGACAGTTGTTGAGAGATACGTATCTGGGCTTTCAGCGCAGTGGTGCATATCTTCCTGAGGACAAGCAGCAGCGACTGAAGCAGATAGGCAACGAGATGAGTAAGTTGGACCTGCAGTTCTCACAAAACAAACTGAAAGAAATCAACGCATTCGCCCTTCATATCACGGACGAAGCCGATTTGGCAGGATTGCCCGAAAGCGCTATCGAGGCTGCACGCCTGGCAGCAAAAGAGAAGAAGAGTACCAGCAACCCAAAAAGTGATGCTTATTGCAAAACAAACGAATGGGTCATCACTCTTCACAGCCCAAGCATGTCGCCATTCATGACCTACAGCAGCAAACGCGAATTGCGGAAGCAGGTATGGATGGCATACAATACCATCTGCACGCACGATAACAAGTACAACAACACCAAGACGGTGAAGCGCATTGTGGACTTGTGTCGCGAAGAAGCTCAAATCATGGGGTATGACAACTATGCCGACTATGTGCTGGAGGAGCGAATGGCGAAGAACCAGAAGAACGTGTACGACCTGCTGTACAAACTCATCGAGGCATATAAGCCGACTGCCCTGAAAGAATTGGAAGCCATCCGTAAGATGGCACGCGAGATGGAGGGCGAAGACTTTGAACTGATGCCTTGGGACATGGCATACTATACGAACAAATTGCAGGAGAAACTATATCACATCAACTCGGAGATGCTGCGTCCGTATCTGGAACTGAGCAAGGTGAAGGAAGGTGTGTTCGGTCTGGCTACAAGGCTGTATGGCATCACGTTCCGCCAGAATCGAGAGATACCTGTGTATCACCCCGACGTAGATGTGTTTGAGGTGTATGATCGAGACGGGTCGTTCCTCGCCCTACTCTACTGCGACTTCTACCCTCGCAAGAGCAAGAAGTCGGGTGCCTGGATGACAAGCTTCAAAGGCCAATACATCGACAAGGAAGGCGTGAATCATCGACCACATGTGTCGTTGGTGATGAACTTCACCAAACCGACAGACACAAAACCTGCACTATTGACGTTAGGAGAGGTGGAAACATTTCTGCATGAATTTGGACATGCGCTCCACGAGATGTTCTCAAACTGTCAGTATGAGGAGCTGAGCGGTACAAACGTATATTGGGATTTCGTAGAGTTGCCTTCGCAGTTCATGGAGAATTTCGCCATCGAGAAAGAATTCCTCTCTACGTTTGCCCGTCACTATGAGACAGGAGAGCCGCTCCCCGATGAGTTGATCCAGCGCATCGTTGATAGCCGCAACTTCTGTGTAGCGATGGGATGTCTGCGACAGGTAAGTTTCTGTCTGCTCGACATGGCCTATTATACACTCAATCATGAGTTAGATACAAATATTGAGACCTTCGAACGAGAAGCCTGGAAAGAGGCGGTCATCACCCCAACGGTATCAGGAACCTGCATGTCGGTACAGTTCTCACATATCATGGCTGGCGGCTACTCAGCAGGCTACTACAGCTACAAATGGGCAGAAGTGCTCGATGCAGATGCCTTCTCGGTATTCAAACAACATGGATTGTTCGACCCTGCAACAGCTGACAGTTTCCGCCAGAATATCCTGTCGAGGGGAGCAACCGAACACCCTATGACGCTATACAAACGATTCCGCGGACAGGAACCAACCATCGATGCATTGCTGGAGAGAAATGGAATAAAGAGGCCTACCCCTACCCCCTCCCTCAGGGGAAGGGAACCAAGATGGATTGAAGAAACGAAACTATAGTTCGACAGAGTCAATGAAACGAATAGGAACAATAATGACGATGTGCTTGCTGCTCATAGCTTGCAGCAACGATGACGACATCAATGAGATATTCATCAACAACCGCTTCAAGATTACAGGTCTGACCTATAACGGGCAGAAGACGGTGAAGGATGTAAAGGAGTTCTATGAGGTCAATGACACCTACTGGATTGCGTTCTCCCAATCGACAATTACGGGTGTGTTGCAACCAGGAATGAAGATAGAGGGAACGTGGAATGCCGACGGGAAAAGCAGAGAGCTATCCATCAACCTTACCTCACCGAGAAGTGCTGAAGGAGCATCGGATATCTGTAGCAAGGTATTCAGCATCCTGACACACGCCACATCGTACAGCGGTGACAAGAATGTAATGAAAATCAAGTGGGACAATGGTTCGTTTATTGAGATGAGTTCGGAAAAGTAAAGAGGCCCCCTCCGACTCCCCAAGGGGGAGAGAAGTGAAAAGTGGAGAAATAGTAAATAAACAAATAGAAAAAAATGGTCAATAGTAAATTGTCAAATAGTAAATAAGAAAATGACAGAAGAGAAACAACATCAGCTCGACCAACGCTATCTGAGGATGGCAAAGATATGGGCAGAAAACAGCTATTGCAAGCGCCGTCAGGTGGGTGCTTTGGTCGTAAAGAATCAGATGATTATCAGCGATGGATTCAACGGGACGCCATCGGGATTTGAGAATGTATGTGAAGAGAACGATGTGACCAAACCATACGTGCTACATGCTGAAGCAAATGCTATCACGAAGTTGGCACGCTCACACAACTCGAGCAATGATGCTACGCTGTATGTGACAGCATCACCATGTCTAGAGTGCTCGAAACTTATCATCCAGTCGGGCATCAAGCGTGTTATTTATGGGGAACAGTATCGTCTGAGCGACGGCATCGACCTCCTCAAACGTGCAGGAATTGAAGTAGTACAAATGGACGTATAAAAAAATATGGATTCACCACGTCACTCAAGATTTGCGCCGATACTGATAGCCGTCAGCATTATCGTGGGTATCATCATCGGAACATTCTTTGCAAATAGGTTTTCGGGCAATCGTCTGAACATCATCAACACGTCGTCAAACAAAATCAACGACCTGTTGCACATCATTGACGACCAGTATGTAGATACAGTCAATATTGCTGACATCGTGGAACAAGCGATGCCACGCATTCTGGCTGAACTCGACCCACACTGCTCGTACATTTCTGCCGAGGCCGCTAAGACAGCAAACGATGATCTCGATGGCAGTTTCTGCGGAATAGGTGTGCAGTTCACGATAAAATACGACACGGTGTACATCACCAGCATTATCAGCGGAGGACCAGCCGAGAAGGTGGGACTGATGGCTGGCGACCGTATCGTAAGTGTTAACGATGAACCGTATGTCGGCAAAGTGGTTACGAACGAGGAGACCCTCCACCGTTTGAAGGGCGAAGAAGGCTCGACGGTGAAGGTCGGTGTGATGCGTCGTGGCGAAAAGGACCTGCTGTCGTTTAACCTCACAAGAGGTGAGATTCCTATCAAGAGTATCGATGCAACCTATATGCTGACGGATAAACTGGGATATGTGCGCATCAATAAATTCGGCAAGACCACCTATCCCGAGTTGCTGATTGCCTTGGCTGAACTCGAGCAGAAGAACTTCAAGGGTCTGGTGATCGACCTCCGTGGAAATACAGGCGGCTATCTAGATAGTGCCATCCAACTGGTGAACGAATTCCTTCCTGCTAACAAACTGATTGTCTACACGGAAGGAAGGAAGGCCAGACGTGAAGATTTCAAGAGTGACGGACGCGGCTCGTATCAGAAACTGCCACTCATCGTTCTCACAGACGAAGGGACTGCAAGTGCAGCAGAGATCTTCTCGGGTGCCATCCAGGATAACGACCGCGGCATCATCGTCGGACGTCGTTCGTTTGGAAAAGGACTGGTTCAGAAGCCTGTCGTCTTCTCAGACGGAAGCCTTATCCATATCACTATTTCGCGCTACTACACACCATCAGGACGCTGCATTCAGAAGCCGTATGTGAATGGTGAAGACAAGGAATATGAGTATGACATAGCAAACAGATACCTCCACGGAGAGTTCTTCAATGAAGACAGCATCAGACAGACGGGCGATGTGTATACAACGAGTATCGGACGTAAAGTATATGGAGGAGGTGGCATCATGCCCGATTATTTCGTAGCAGAAGATACAACCCTCTTTACGACCTATTATCAGGAAGTTGTACAGAAAGGTCTCGTGTCGCAGTTCTGCTTCGAATTTACAGACAACAACCGCCCAAGATACTTGAACTGTCATAATGGAGAGGAAGTACTCAAACAATTGCGGAAAGACCGCGTGATTCAGCAGTTTATCAACTACTGCGATGCAAAGGGTGTGAAACGGCGCAATAACATGATTCTCAAGTCGCAGCAACTGATTGAGAAGGTCATCCATGGTGTCATCCTCTACAATTTGCTCGACATGTCAGAGTACCTGAAGTTTATCAACAAGGATGATGTGACGATTCTGAAATCAATTCAGCTCTTCAACGATCAACTCACGACTCCTACCCTGCCTAAAGATGAACAAGCAACAGATAAGGAAACAGCTTACGCTACTCCGAACCCAACTCTCAGAGGGTGGCTCTCTGCATAGTCAGGGTGCCATAGTGATGGAACGGGTCGAACATCATCCGCTGTTCATACAGGCAACACGGGTGCTGATGTTCCATTCGCTGAAGGACGAAGTAGATACTCATGACCTCATCGAGCGTTATAAGGGGCGGAAGACCATCATCCTGCCGACAGTCGTGGGAGATGAACTGGAACTGCATATCTACGATGCTACATCGATGACTCGCGAAGGAGCGTTTCATATTCAGGAATCGTGTGGGCCCGTCTTGCCTGAATCGGAATACGGCACTATCGACCTAGCTATCATCCCTGGAGTGGCATTCGACCTGAACGGCAATCGTTTAGGACGTGGAAAAGGCTACTACGACCGCCTGCTGCCAAAGCTGTCGTGTCATACGATCGGAATATGCTACCCGTACCAACTCATCGACGAAGTGCCCCATGAGCCGCACGATGTTCCTGTTGACGAAATAATATATTAGGTATGAAATACATCAAAATCAATCCAGCAGACAATGTAGCAGTAGCTATCGAGCCGCTACAAAAAGACGAACAAGTAGTGATTGACGGACGCACCATCTGCCTTGCAGACGACGTGCCGGCAGGTCATAAGTTTCTGTTGAACGACCTCGCACAGGGTGAGAACGTAGTGAAATACGGATACCCCATTGGTCACCTTATGGAAGACCACCATGCAGGCGAGTGCATCAATCACACACATATCAAGACCAATCTCAGCGGTTTGCTCGACTATACCTACGACCCCATTCAGATAGCCGAAGATGAATTTGCATCGCGCCCACAGGAACACTTTATGGGCTACAGGCGTAAGAATGGCGATGTGGGCATTCGCAACGAGATATGGATTGTGCCTACAGTAGGCTGTGTGAATGGTGTTTGTCAGCAATTAAGAGACCGTTTGCGGGATGAGGTGAAGGATTTGCGCATCGTAGCCTTTCCACACAACTATGGTTGTAGTCATCTGAGCGGAGACCACGAGAA
>JAEEGK010025572.1_pt1 | contig 12105 bp, 14 predicted proteins | sample 8958771 | NCBI WGS metagenome assembly JAEEGK01 (sample SAMN16246547, study PRJNA631951) | gut metagenome | biome: gut microbiome; feature: rumen; material: SC-attached | host: Bos | place: Iran: Karaj | collected 2018-10 | reverse complement strand
TTCGATCTGTATTCCACATACGAGGATTACCGCTACTGCAAACCCAACCTCGATTACTTCAGGGACATCATGAAGCGCATGGATCTCGATCCGAAGGACTGCATCATGGTCGGCAACGATGTGGATGAAGATATGGCGGCGATGAAGGTCGGGATGAAGGTGTTCCTTCTTGGGAACAATATCATCAACAGGTCGGGAAGGGACCTGTCCGATGTCCCCAAAGGGGATTTCGATGCGCTCGGGGATTTCCTTAAGAAGGAACTGTCCTGTTGAACCGATCAAAAAAAATAGAGGTTTCCTCCCCTGAGGGGAGGGAAATTGTTTCTCATCTCGTTCAGTGCTTCTTGACGAAGAAGAACACACCTGCTACGACGAAGACCGCTACCACAGCACCGATCGCAACGAACAGGAGCATGTTGTCACTGCCGCCGCCAGTGTTGTAACGGGGCTGGTCCGAGTCGACGTAGAAGATCGAGTAGTCGTTGGTGGTAACCTGGATGAACTGCTCATCGCCGATCTTCACGATCTTCGATGCCTGCTCGGCGACCCTTCCGTACTCGTCAACGTGCATGACCTTGGAGTTGACGTTCGAGACAGGAATGAGGAATGTTGCCTCAATGTTGCTGCCGTCGGACGATGCCTTGATGATGAACGCCTTCTTTCCGTCGAAGGTGGTCTCCTGTGCAGCGATCTCGACAGGCTGTCCGCCTGCTACAGCACCCTGTGCGATGCTGAACTGGACGTTGGAGATCATCTTGAACTTCAGGGGTGCCGTGAGGCCCGTGGGCATCGTGAACGTTGCTGCGGATCCGTCGACGTTGTTGACCTCAGTCTTGCTGACCTCTGCGATCTCCTTCGCCTTCACTGAGGTGAGATCGAGATCGTAGGTGTAGAGGTACTGGAACAGTGTCCAGGTACCGTCAACGACGTTTCCGTACATCTTTCCGTTCTTGTCAACGAGCATGATGACATCCTTTCCGAGGTCCTCAACGGTGACGAGGTTGGATCTGTACGGGACATCTTCCTTCGCGGTCTTGCCGTCGATGATGATCTTGTACACCTGGGGTGACGCTATGTACCTGAGGGTCGTACCGGTGATGGTCACATCCGCTTTCTCATCCTTTATCTCACCCATGGTGAAACCGGTGGGTGTGGTCTCGGTTCCGAGCTTGTTACCTGCCAGTGAGATGATGCTGTATGTGACGTTTCCGTCCTTGTCGACGGTGATACCGAGTGCTGCGCCTTCGATCTTGTCAAGTGCGTACGAGGTTCCGTTGACCTTGACATAGGTCTTGTGTGCGTATGGACCGAGCGAGTCGCAGGTCACGTACACTGTTCCGGTGAATCCTCCCTCGACAACAGGTCCTAATTTCCAGTATCTCAGGGTGGCGTTCTTACCGTCGATGATCACAGTGTAGTCAGTGTCGTCTGTGGGTGACTCGGTGGTACTCATGTTGTTGATTATGACGTTTCCTCCGAAGATGAACTGCCTGGCGGGGTCCTCGGGTGCATCCTTGTATTTCACGCTGCCCATGGTGGCCATGAGTACATTATCATCGAACGTGTCGAACAGCCAGTACTGACCGTCGGACTCGTATTCGCAGACCAAGGCCGCCTGTGTGGCATCATAGTGGGAACTTACAGTAAGTTCGTTGTTGTAGATGTCGGTGAATGTCACCTCTACCGATTCGGCCGTCAGGTTGGCGAATGTCATTCCGGTGGATGCTCCGAGATCGAAGGTGACGTTGTTGTATGCTCCGTTAACCTCCTTGACCATGGAGTCTCCGCCGTAGTAGTATCCGCTGATCTCAATCGTGCTGAGCTCGAACAGCTTCTTCTCGACATCATAGTTCAGGTTCTTGGCCGACATGTCGATTCCGTATGAGTTGAGGGTGATCTCATCTGCCTTCATCTCAACGATATCGGTGACTGCCTCTGCCTTCAGGTTGACCATCTTGGCACCGAGGTCAAGTGTTCCCCTGAAGCTGTTGAAGAACGGGTTGCTGACGAGCCTTCCGCTCATGAACTGCTTCATCTCACCAGTGATGTTGAAATCGCATTCGAACACGTATTTCTTGTCTTCACCCGTGTAGGTGTCGATCGAGACGCTTGCGGGCTGGATCATGTATTTGGTGCTGCCGGATGCGAAGATCACCTTGCCGACGCTGGCCGATGCGCTGACTCCGACAGATTTGGAGATCTCCGCTTTGAGCTCGAGGCTCTCGATGTAGACTGCAACATCGCCTTCCATGACGAACTTTCCGACACTTAAGTCGGCTTTGAGTGATTTTCCGGTAGCGAAATTGTCAACCTGCAGCAGTGAATCGATCTTACCCATGAAGAACTCGGATGCGTATTCCTTGACGGATTTGTCCACTGTTCCCGCTTCGATTCCGTTGAGGTATTCCATTGCGGTATCTGCCCATTTGGGCTTGGGTGTCACAGATGCGGCGAGTGATGTCAGCGAGGGCATGCTGAAACTCTTGATCTCGGCAGTGTAGGAGAGGTCTATGTCCACATCCTGGATGTATGACTCGACTCCGTTCTTATCTGTCATTCCGATCTTGTCGACTCCTCCGCTTATGCTCAATTCGATGTCTTTGTCGGAGAATTTGGCCTTGACCGATGCGTAGAGACCTTTCATCTCGACGACGGAACCGTCATCGTTGGTGATCTCCAGCTTACCGTAGTCGATGGAGAATGAGATGGAACCGCTGTATGTCGTCTCGGCATTGGGCATTCCGTATTTCTTCTCCTCCATGCTGAAGTCTACGCTGTTCTTGAATGTCGCAGTGTAGTCATCGACTCCGAGGGTGATTTTGATATCTCCCTCGGCGGAAGCGGTCATCTTCTTGTCATCGCCAGCCATCTGGGGGACCGATGCCTTGGCAGTGTAGTCGCCTTCACCTTTGATCGTGATGTTGTGTTTGACAGTACCGTCTACGGTGGTGTCTTTGATGTCAGCCTTTACGCCGACAGTGGCATCATAGGCCGTCTTCTCGGTGTCGACGGTAGGTGTGACCTTGACAGAGATGCTGTTCTCTGAAAGGAACTCGACCATGTTCTTGGCCTTTGCAAGGTCTTTGTTATCAGTGATGGTCGTTCCCTCGGCAATGGTCACCGTGGCATTGATGTTGAAACCAGTGTCGAGTTTCATGTCGTAGTTGAATGATCCCTTGTAGTAGACCGTGTCATCAGCTTCTGCAGTCTTCTTGTCGATGACAATCGTATTTGCGTGAGCTTCGATGTATGCAACATCTGTAACGCCATCAAGTGTGTTGACGATATAGAATATTGAGTCCTCTTCGCTTGTGATCGCACTGAGTGCCTCAGCGGACATGCTGAACGGCTGAGCGACACAGAACACGACTGCCGAACCGGCCTCCATGGTTATGGATCCGCCGTCGAAGACGAAATTCGAATCGAGTTTCAGTATCTGATTCGATGCATATACCTCATCAGTGGTGATCTTCTTCTCTGTCGGTGTTACGGGTGTGTATCCCATGGCACCGGCAAGTTTGCCAAATGACTCCATCATCTGCATACTGCTGGGGTCAAGACCCATCAGTCCTGAGAACATCGAGCTGATGTCGAAGGGTGACGGATCGGGATCCGCAGCCGCATCGTCGTTCGATGTGACCAGAGCAATAGGCAATATCATCAGTGCAGCAACGAGAAGTGCTGCGATCATGACTTTGTTGCTTTTCATAACTATCCTCCTTGTAGGATTGGAATTGAAATTGACTTATCCATTATTTATTGGTAATGAAACGCGTTTATAAACGCGCAAAAATAGGTCAAATAAGCGTTTTTCTACGATCCCTGTGGAGATAAATATTAAATTCGTATTTAGTGAGTGATTGAATACTCAAACCATAAATACTAACTGACTAATCCGCAATAGGTGTTAAGACGATAAGGACCAGCAAGAAGGACGCATTATTGGACGCAGCCATCGAATCCTATGCAAGGGACGGGGAACAGGGTCTCACGACCAAGAACCTGGCGAAGGTTGCGGATTGTTCCGAGGCCCTTATCTACCGTCACTTCAAATCGAAGGACGATCTTCTTCGCGCCTGCTATCTGAGATTGCACAAAAGGGCGAATGACAACTTCGAACCGATGGCGATCCCCGAGGACATTCCGATATCGGAGCTGGTGAAGATCAGCAAAGAATACTGGATCAAGATCTTCAGCTTCTATGTCGATGCCGGTTACGAGGCACTTTTCTACTACTGGTTCAGACTGTCCGATTCATTCGGCGAGATGCTGAGGGAGGACAACGGGGATCTGAAGAAGGTCTATGTATCATCTTTCATGAACACCTTCGAGGACATCAGGGTGAGATACAACCTCCAGATATCGGCGGAACACTACAGGGCATTCATGGTCTTCTTCATGGGTACCTTTGTCACTCAGGTCGTCAAGGGCAAACTGCCGAAGACCGAAGAGAGCTACAGGATGATCGCCGATCTCCTGTTCGGAGGTCTTCTGTCCACGGTCTCAGAGAATTCCCTGGAAGAGATGGCGAAGACTTGCAATCGTTAATATAGTCTCAATCCGATTTCTTTCCCGGCGATAAAGATGGGCAACGAGGATTACACAGAGACCCTTCTGAATATGATCATGGATGAGGTAGAGGACATCATTCTCATCCATGATTCTGAGAACACCCTTGTATGGATGAACCGCGCTGGTCTCAAGGCATTCGATGTCGAATTGAACGATGTAATTGGCAATGCATGCTACACGCTGTTCAACAGGACCAAACCGTGCGAGGACTGCGACATAGCGAACAATCACATCCTTTCGTCCAAATGCAAGAAGATCAAGATCATCCCCAAGACAGGGAAGAAATATGTCTGCACTTCGCTCCCGCTCTACAGGGGAGGAGAGCTCAAACTCGTCGTCCAGCATCTGCGCGATGCCTCTTACGTAAACGAATAAATACAGATTGCACGATGTGGGTTCAATGTCAGCAGGAATCGAAGAATTCTATATCCTGATCGCCGCCGCAGTCGGTTACCTTGCGGTCCTTTTGACCTACAACCTCGTCGGCGGACCGAAGAAATCGAAGAAGAAGCAGTGATGCATCCTCATCTTCTTTTTTCATACCTTCCAGCCTAGGGCTTCGACGCTGATTTTCAGAAAAGATAAGAGGTTTGACGCAGCCGGAGGCTGCGTTTGTAATCCGGTCAGACGAAGAATTTGTCCTTATCCACGGGTATGTTGCCGTGTCCATCGTCTTCCTTCACAAGTGCCAGTATGCCCTCTACAAGACCAAGGATACCGGGTATGAAGGTCCAGAAGAACAGAAGGTAGAGGATTCCGGAGACCCACTTTCCGGCATAGAACCTGTGGATTCCGAAGTCGCCGATAAGGATGGCGATTATTCCGTATGCGATCTTGTTCACTGTCTTTCCCGTGTAGACGGGTCTTTCCTTTTCCGCGACAGGTTCTCCGCAGTTGGGGCAGTATGCTCCCTCTCCGACATCGGCGCCGCATTTTTTGCAGAACATGTTTTCATCCGCTCCTTTGAGTGTTGATGATCGTTTTTTCTCATGAATTAATAATCCATCGGAGAATGGTTCTGGTTCTTTGTTATGAAATGTTATTTATCGTTGCTGTCAGATAACAACACAGTGAGAAAATGACAGCATTGCCGGCCAAAGTCAAGGATTTCCTCAAACGTCCAGAACCTGTGAAGATGCTTGTGACTGCAGATGCGACAGGACAGCCCCGCGGGATAGTCTGCGGAAGCATCGTAGTTCCCGATGATGAGACATTGGCCGTCGGAGAGGTGTTCATGAGCACCACCAAGGGCAATCTCGAATCCAATCCGAAGGCGGCTGTCACGGTAGCGTTCGGCGCTGAGGCATACAACATCAACGTCTCGGTCATCGGCCGTTACGAGGAAGGAGAGATACTCGACACCATGAACGAGAGGCTCTCCAAGGTGAACCTTCACGCAAGGGCGGTCTGGACCTTCAGGGTCGAATCCGTGTATGATGAAGGCATCAACCCCAACGCCGGAAAACTGATCTCCTGATCGCGGTGCTCAGATGTGGTACGATAAGAGATGGATGCGTACGTACTTCTATCTCGGTGCGATGTTCGTGGCCGTAGGTCTCGGGATCGCATACATGAATGAGGAATACAAGCTGGGCGGAGCCCTGCTGATGTGCCTGGGTGCCGCACTGATGGTATTCGGTTTCACGGGTATGAAGATGAACGTCCTGGTGGAGCAGGAGTTCAGAAAGAAGAGAAAGAGACCTTCTTCCCCAGAAAAATGACCCAGTTCTTCTCCTCTACGGTCCTTACCTCAACATCGAATCCGAACGATCCTATGAGCGCTTTCATGTAATCGTTGGATCTCAGTCTCATACCGTATTCTTCGGAATGCCTTCTGTTGACCTCTTCGAAATCGGGGTGGGGGTAGGCTTCGGATACAATCAGTATGCGTCCGCCCAGGGGTATCACCCTGCAGGCCTCATCCATATCATGGACCAGGTCGGGCCAGAAGAAATAGGATTCGCAGGATACCACGAGATCGAACATGCCGTCGCTGTAAGGTATGTCGGATACGGACGCGACATCGATCCTGCACCTGCCGGAGGATATGAGTTCCTTGTTGTATTCCTTGGCATATTCCACAGATGTGCCAGATATGTCGATCCCTGCGATCTTGGCATCAGGGAATCTCTCTGCGAGAAGGGAGATCATCATCCCTCCTCCGCATCCGATATCGAGTATCCCGTTCGGTGACATCTCCGGAAGATTGGAGAGCGCCCATTCGGACAGGGGCCTGTGGTGCTCGTTCATGTGCTCGAGGGTCTCCCTTCCCCTCTCGCCTTCCGGGTTGCCGAATACGGTATCCATCGGATCAGAATCTCCTGCGTCTGTCGTCCCTCGGAGGGGCGTACTTCTTGTAACATTCCTTACAATAGACGGGCTTGCCCTGGGTGGGCCTGAACGGGACCTCGCATTCCTCTCCGCATTCTGAACATATCGCCTTGAAGTATTCGCGCGGTCTGCTCCTCTCGTTCCTTTCGCCGAATGCCATCATCTCACCATGGATGATCACGTCAATGATTGTGGGGTATAAAACATCATGACCTGAGGCCGCATTCGGGACAGATCCAACCTCTGATGGTCTTTCCCATCTTCCCGCCGCAATGGGGGCAGTGGTGATTGTCATCATCGCCGCCGGCGCCGATCACTTCCTTCGAAGACAGGTCATCGATCGCCCACAGGAGCAGTTCCTCGGCATCCCTGTACATGCCCTTGGTCTCATCGGAATAGTACTTCAGATTGGACTTCTCGTTGTACAGTCTGATCTGTATCTTCTTGAACGCTGAGGCGATCCTGTTGTACATCTCCATATCCAGTCTCGTCTCGTCGGCATAGTTGTCCCTGTACCTGATGTCCATGTACACTATGCTCTTGTCGAGGAACGGTTTCAGCTTGTTCTCGTTCGGGTAGACCGGGTCCGACAGGATGAGATCCCTCTTCGGCCTCAGTTCCGGATATCTGGCTATTATCGATTTCAGCACATCCATCACCGCCGGTTTCAGGTCCTCTCCCACCTGTCCGTATATCTCCCTCAGGACGGGGAGGTCGGAATCCCTGGCGATGCCCTTCAGTCTCATCGCCGCATTCCTGAACTCGGCACCGTTGCTGTGCTTCAGTCTGTCTATGAGCGTCGGTATCGCGTCATCATCGCTTCCGATCGCATTGAGATATGCGATGCAGGCACTGGTCACTAGGTCAGTATCCGATATTCTCATCTCGCGAATCCTCTCCGAAGCCTTCCTCTCCTTCAGCTTCGACAGAAGGATGATCACTTCTGACCTCACGCGCGGGTTGGAATTCCTGAGATGGGGTTCGAGAACGGAATAGTAGCTCGGATCGTATTCGGACACCAGTCTCTTGTTGTCGGAGATGCTGCCCTTCCTGCCGGCCTCTACGGAATCCACCGAATCCAGGAAGAGTTCGATGTAGCGCAGCCTGCCGTTATCCATGTTATCAGAACTTGATTGAAGAACGTCCTGCGTTCTCGACACAGGACAGGTTTATTGTTCGGGTTTATTCTCTTGAAGCCAGAGCCTTCTTGAGGACTGCGACTTCCTCATCTGAGAGAGTGATGCCTTTTCCCATTTTGCTGCCGTCAGGAGACCATTCCCTGATATCGTACTTGGGGTCCCTGTCGTTCCATCTAATGAGGTTGAGCTCTTTGGTCCATCCCTTGGACGATTCCGAGAGAACAGCAATCTTCTCGACGATTTCGTATTTGATTTCTACAGGCATTCATTCACCTATAAAAACGGATTATCGAACCCATATATAAACTAATATATGCTCTGGACAATAAATCTCAATTTAGCAATCAGTATTTTCTCACGATCTTCAGAAATTCAGTCCATTATCACTGGATTTTTGTACGGTTTCCGAATAAATTATTTAAATAGGCTCTTTAATTGGCTTTCATGTCGTTTTTCGATGACACTAAAAACGCAGGATTGATCCTGCTCATTATAGCATTGCTGGAGGTCATCTTCACAGCGATCGCTGCATTCGCATTCGAGCCCTACAAGGACGCCGAAGTGTGGAAGCAGATCATGATGATCGTCGGAGCTGTCCTCGGTGCTGCAGTCTTCCTTATTGTCGGAATGGGCATTAAGAACGGAAGCTGCATGATCCAGATCGGAAATCTGTTCTCTGATGTCTCATCAAAGTTCGGAGTAGTTGTTGCAATCACTGCAGCATTCGGTCTCTCAGGAATCGTCAACGCGATCTTCACCGTTATCGGATTTGGCGGAGCATCAGCTATCGTCTCGATCGTCATCGGTGTCCTGTTCATCGTCCTCGCATGGCTCCTCGCCTCAGGCGAATCGGATGCACGCAAGGTCGTCTGGATCATCCTGTTGGTCCTGTACATCATCTACCTGATCTTCTCGATCTTCGCAGCACTCGTACTCGTCGGTATCCCCGACCTCCTTCTGTCCATCATCCTTGTGACATACCTGCTCTCGCCGGAAGTCAAAGGAAAATGCGGAATGTAAGTCTGAGTACGCAACGTATGCAATCCAAACCTTTTACCCAAAACCTTTCTTTTTCTGTGTCACTAATTATTTAACATAGTACCGTCTAGCGAAACGCGATGGGAGACCATCGGTTGAACGAAATGAGCCACACATTCTTGGATTCGGCAGGGATCTTGTAAATGGAAGACGCCCTAATCATAGCCGCTTCTGTATCATTGGCAGCACTCATCGTACTGTCCGCATTCTTCTCGGGTTCGGAGACCGCATACACCAGTCTGAGCAAGATCAGACTGAAGAATCTGGTCAATGACGGGAACAAGAAGGCGGAGAGGGCACTGAAGCTCTCGGAACAGTACGAGAAACTGCTGACCACGATTCTTGTAGGCAACAACCTGGTCAACATCCTCGCATCATCCATCTGTACGTGGATGTTCGCATTCTTCTTCGGGGACTGGAGCGTTCTCGCGGCAACACTGTTCATGCTGCTGATCCTGCTCACCTTCGGAGAGATCACACCCAAGACACTCGCCAAGAGACATCCCGAAAAGGTGGCCATGATGTTCGCAAGGCCGCTGAACGTCGTGATAATCTTATTCTCACCGATCTCGATAGCATTCAGAGCACTCTCCGGATCGCTCAATTCCGAGGATGCGGAGGAACAGCCCACTCTGACCGAGGAAGAGCTGTCGGTGATGATCGACGAGATCGAGGGAGAAGGCGTTCTGGAGAAGAGCGAGAGCGAACTCATCAAATCGGCCATGGAATTCGATGACAAGCAGGTCTCGGAGATCCTGACACCCCGCGTCGACATAGTCGCCATCGAAAGGAACGCGACCATGGAGGATCTGAAGAATGTTCTGTTATCGTCAGGATTCTCGAGGATCCCGGTATATGACGGCACCATAGACCGCATCATCGGTGTGATCTACGCCAAGGACTTCTACAGCAGGTACTTCGAGCATGCCAACACCAGGATGGAGGACCTGATGCGTCCCGTGAAGTTCATACCGGAGACGACAACGGTCGCACGCACCCTCACGGAGATACAGAAATCCATGGTGCAGATGATCGTCGTGGTGGATTCCTACGGTGGGACCGTAGGAATAGTCTCGCTGGAGGATATCCTGGAGGAACTCGTCGGAGAGATCTGGGACGAGAGCGATGAGGTCCAATACTCGATCGTCAGGGAATCCGACGGTACATATGCCGTTCTGGGAGAGGCAAATATCTTCGACATGATGGAGGAGATCGGTCTCGAGTTCGATACCGGCGGTTACGAGGACCATACGGTCGGCGGATACATTCAGTACAAGCTGAACAGGATCCCGGTCAAGGGCGACAGGGTGGAGAACGACGCTGTGAAGATGATAGTCAGGAGCGTCAGGAACCGCCGCGTCAAGATGGTGCAGGTCACTCTGAAGAAGGAGCCTGTGCAGAAGGACGAAGGATCCGAGTGATGAACGCTTTGGCATTCTCCACTGCGATCTCTTTTTTGGCAGGGTGAGCGACGATCTTTGCGGTGATGGATATCACATCGCCGCTGTGCGAAATCACGTACTCTCCCTTCACCGCTTTCTGTTTATCGAGTCTCATGTAAAGGATGCAGTCATCATCGACGCGCTCGTCGATCTCCTCGAGCACTTCTTCCAGAGGACCCTGTCCGATGTTCCTGAACAATCTCTCGTATTCCTTGTTATGTGCCAGATTGGCATCTATGACTGTAATCGGATTGCCGTGCAATCCTTCCGAGATATCGACATCGAAGCATTCGTCGTCTTCCGTACCGATGAGCTGCATCATCACGTCGTGTATGAGGTCCTCATCCTCGGTAGCGTAGCAGACCGCCTTTACCTTGATCCAATGGAATGCCGATGCCATAATCTTGAATTGAACGGCAGTGATAAAAAACTATGCTGGACAACGTTGTCCGCAGCCAAGACAGAAACCTTTTTATTATACCTTAAGTTACGTGGCTAACACCGAGTGGTCCCATAGCTTAGCTTGGTTCGAGCGTCCGGCTGATAACCGGAAGGTCTTGTGTTCAAATCACAATGGGACCACCACTCATCTTTGGCTTTGTGATACAGTATTTAGGGTCCATGGTTGTCAACTCCATGTTGTGATGCGCTCCGTGCGATCATTGTTCCAATAGCTCGGCCCTCTCCTTATGAAATTATGACGTTTTTCGATATCTGATGTAGGATCGACCGCCTGATCATAGGAATCATTATATCGGCTGCTCATGATTTTTTATTATGGCCATAAGGCTGAAGGGATCCATACAAGGGTATGGTTCGGCCGTTATGGATCCGGCTGTATCCATTCAGATCGTGTGTCCCTCGAGATCTGCTGTTCTCGACATCGAATGTATGAACGGTCATTTCTAAACGTCTTAGGGAGAGGAGAGATAAAAATGAAAACAGTCAGCAAAGCACTGATTGCAGTGATGGTTGCGGCAGCAATGTGCGCTGTCCCCTTGTTGGTCATCGAGGATGCGGACGCAGCAGAGATCAAACCTGGTGAGAGTGCGTTGAGCTTTGAGGCCATTGATGTCCCTATGGACAAATTCAATGAGCTGCTCAAAAGCGATTACGTCAACGGTTTAATCGTTACAGCAGTAGGCCATGTCCCGATCTTAGATAAGCCATCTGTGACAAAGGTCGACGAATTGAAAGTCGCCATGGGTATAAAAGTCACCGACGGAACAGTAGACGGGTTTACGTCACAGTACGCAAAACTCGAAATAGTCATCGAGGGAGATTTGGTTGCGGATTATACGCTGTTCAATACGTATGGCGGATACCAGGAGCTGTTCAAATACCTGGGCAACTCAAATAAGATCCCTTCAGGTACCCACTTAAAAATAGAGGGGACCATTGAGGTCTCTGGAACCATGGATTCCAAGAGCGATATATTCAAGACTGATGCTGGTAAGATCGGTTTCACGAAAAGCGGGCAGGACGTAAGCAATAAGACTATCGTCGATCTCAAATATACTTTCAAGGTCTCGGGAAGCGATAAGACCGTTAACCTTAAGGAGACAAACATCAGAGACGATAAT
>JAEEGK010025569.1_pt1 | contig 12105 bp, 11 predicted proteins | sample 8958771 | NCBI WGS metagenome assembly JAEEGK01 (sample SAMN16246547, study PRJNA631951) | gut metagenome | biome: gut microbiome; feature: rumen; material: SC-attached | host: Bos | place: Iran: Karaj | collected 2018-10 | reverse complement strand
AAAATAAATAATTATAAAAAAAAAAAAAAAAAAAAAAAAAAAAAAAAAAAAAAAAAAAAAAAAAAAAAAATAAAAAAAAAAAAAATACCATAATAATAATATAAAAAAAAAAATGAAAAATAAACCATTCAAAGCAAGTATAAAAGACATTTCAGCAATACAAAGTAACGAACAAACAAAATATCAATTTACAAAAACAACAAACGACACATCAAAATCAATAAAAAACCCAAATATAAATTTTGAACCATATAAATCAAAAATACAAAAAAATGAAACTGCTGTGGTATATCCAAAAAATATAAATGAATATGTACACTTATTAAAAAATCATGCATTTACACAAGGAGATTTAGATTGGACTCTCGAATTAAGAGATGAAAAAAAAAAAAAATGGAAAATTCCAAAAGAAATATCATTTAATGCACCATCATTTTATGATAATGATTTTGAATCATATGCAAGAAAAACAAAAATGCCAACAATGCCAGAACCATTTTTACATTTTGATAATCCATTTAAATTAAATCATTTAGTAAGTAAAAATTGTAATATTATCAATTCATCACAAATAAATTATGAAAGTACTTTAAGAAAAAATAAACCTATTAAAGGAGTTAAAATTTGTAAACATAATGAAGAATGGAAAAATTTAGCATATACACCAAGAGCTACTTCAACTTCATTTTTACCTCCATTAAGAGAAAAATCTAAAGAAAATTTACAAAAAATTAATAAATATGTTATTAGAGATTATGAACATTTTAATGAAAAAATTGAATATGAACATGATAAAATTATTAGAAAAACTGTTCGTCCTAATAAAAAATTTGCTGCTGATTGGTTAGGTGAACATTTAGAAAGGGAAAAATATAATATGAAATATAAAACTAAAAATGTTAATAGTGTTAGACATTTGTTACATAATCATGGTAATTCTTTAAGTGGGTTTGAAATTGGTTTAAGAACTTTTGGTCCTAATGATTTTAATCCTTTAACACATCCTAAAGTTATTATTAAACATTATAATCCTAATAAGGATGAAAGAGATAAAGGAATTGTTAATAAGAAATATAAAATTAAGGAAGAGAAAAAAAATACGTCTTTTTAAATTAAAAAATAAGGAATGTTAAAATTTAATTAATATTTTTTTATCATATTTGTTTTTTTAAAAATATTTAAAATTTTTTTTTCAACAAAATAAAGAATATTATAATAAAATATTATAATAAAAAATAAATTTTACTATGAAAATTTCTTTCTAATGAAAAAAAATTACTAATATTTAATAATTTTAAATATTCAAAAATCTAATAAATTTTTTACAATATATAAAAATACTAAAAATAAAATTAACTAATATTAACAACATGCTTTTTTTCTATAATTTTCATTTTGTGAATTTTTATCATTATTAATTCGAGGTTGATTAACAATAAAACCATTTACATTTTCTTCTACTTTTAAATTATTATAATTTGAATATTCCAAATATAAAGTTTTAGCACATTCAATAAAAACATTTTGTGCATTAAAACCAGTTTTCGCAGAAGTTTCCATAAAAAATTGAAATTTATGTTCTTTAACAATTTCTTGTGCTTCATTTATTGAAACTTGTCTTTCATTATCTAAATCAGCTTTACTGCCAATTAAAAATATTTTAATATCAGGATTATGATATTTAACCTCATTTAACCAAGATTCAATATGATTAAAACTATTTTTATCATTAATTGCATAAACAATAAAAGCTAAAGATGAATTTTTATAAAATGAAGATACTAAAGAACGATATGCTTCTTGACCACAAGTATCCCATATTTGACATTTTACTATTTTTGTTTCTTTTTTTGTTTTCATTTTTAATGTAAATGTACAAAATTCAAAACCAATTGTAGGTTGATAATCATTATTAAAAATATTTTTTGTTGCTTTTAATGTTAAACAACTTTTTCCTACTCCACAATCTCCTATTATTATTATTTTGAAACTCATATTATATTCTTTGTAATCATTTGGTAATACTTCATATTGTAAATCTTCTGACATTTAATTTTATTTTTAAATGAATATATTATTATTTTTTTTTATTTTTTTTAAATTTTTTTATTCATTTTTTTTAAATATTATGAAGAATAATAAAAAAGTTACTGGTTCTAAAAGTTTTCAAAGTTATCAAGTTGAAAAAGAAAATAATATGAAAATAAAAAAAAATGTTTTGGAAAATGAATTATTAAGTTCAAATAATTTAAAAGATATTTTAATTGAAGAATTAAATAATATTGAAGAAAAAGTTGAACAAATGAAAATTGATAATTTAAATTTAATTCAAGATTATGAAAATGAAGTTCATACTTTACAAAAATCAAATGATTATTTATTAAATATTCAAAGTGGAAATCATATAAATAATGCAAAAGAATTAGAAGATAATATAAATGAATTAAAAGAACAAATAATTAATTTAGAAAATGAAATAAAAGAAAAAGATAAAATATTTAAAGAAGTAAATAAAAAAATATTAGAGTTAAATAATGAAAAAAGAGATCATAATTTAAAAATAAAGAGATTAAAAGATCAATATAGAAATCAATTAATTGATAAAATAAATAATAAAAATTTGAATTTAGAAAATAAAGAAGAAAATAAAAATATAAATATTAATAATGAAATAAAAGAAAATGACGATAATAATAATCAATTTAATCAAAATTCAATTCAAGATATGATAGAAAATAATGAAATAGAAAATAATAATAATACAACACCTCAATAAATATATTATTAATTTTATATATATATAAATATAAAATAATATATAAAATATAAAAAAATGTGTAATATAAAAACTATTATATCTCACTATATTATTAATTAAATAACTATTATTTAAATTAATGATTCATTAGTTATATTATCATCCTTATAATAAATTAAAATTCCAACAACACAAATAATAATAAAAATAATAATAACAGCAAAAACAATAATATACATAGAATAATTAACATCATATGGATAATCAAAATAAGCAATTTCATCAGCTAAATCAATAAATTCTATTGCCCATTTATTATAAGAAGAATAATTAGGAACATACGCTGATTCATTTTTACTATCACCATTACCAATATAAACTACGCCATATCCTTTAATTCTATCAAAAAATAATCCTCCAAATAAACCATAAGCACTTGCAGTATGTCCTGTAAAATTAAATCTTTTTCTTTTATGTAGTCTATTTTTACCTTCATTAATTATCATTGTTGGTCCTCCTAAATATACTAAATCATAATCATTTTGTGTATTTCCATTTTCTTTTTTTTTATCATATATCCAAATTTTTGTTAACATTTTATCAATTGTTTCTTTTTTTAATATTGTTACATTATTATATGTTCCATTATTAATAAACATATATATTAAATGAGTTAATTCTTCAATTGATATTCTTAAACCTCCTTGTGGACCAAATAAAGCACCATTTGTTCCTATTGAATAATTAGAGTAATTTTTTGAAGGATATCCTTTAGAAAAATCATCCTTTTGTGGAATAAATTCTCCATTAATATCAAATTTATTATCTTTATTTAACTTTCTATAAATTGTTCCTACTTTTTCTAAATATTCTTTATCCATTTCATCTACATTGAAACTACCAGTTATATTTAATGGTTTTAATACATTTTCAATCATATATTTATCAAATCTTGTTTTTGTTACTATTTCAATTATTGTTCCTAATAAACAATAATTCATGTTTACATATTCGAAATAACCAGGTTCTTTTTTTGAATATGCTTTATCATAATAAATTTGACTTCCATTTTTAAAAAAATCAGATATATTATTTCCTTCAGGAATATTATAATTTGTTTCATTTTCCCTAATTGAAGATGTATGACTTAACAACATTTTAATTGTTATTGGTGTATTGTTAAAATTTGGATTTTTTAATGGAAAATTTAAATATTTTGAAACATCTTCAGTCATATTTAATTTACCTTCTTCTTCTAATTTCCATATTGCTATTGCAGTAAATAATTTTGAAATTGATGCTGTTCTATATTTTGTATTTTTATCTGATGATTTATTTTGATCTAATCTTGATATTCCTATTGAATTACAATATAATGTTTTGTTATTTTTTATTACTGCTAAAGATCCTGCTATTAAAGGTGCATCTTTATTATGTATTATTTTATCAAGTCTTTTATTTACTTCATTTTCTGTTAAGGCTGAAAATATATTTGGAATAAATAATAAAATAGTAAAAGAAATTGATTTCAAATTTATTTTCATATTTTATATATTTTTATTATTATTTTATACATTTAATTAAGAAAATAATTAAATTAAATTTTATTTAAGTGAAAAAAATTAAAAATTATAATTGAAAATATGCAACTTAAAAATGAACAAAAAACAATTCTTCATTTTAATTCTATTCAAAAAAATGATATTAAACTAAAAACAATTTTTCAAAAAGTGAATCTTGAATATGCAAATATTATAACTCAATTTTCTGATTCCAATAATATAATATTTCAAATTTCACTTGATGAAAATAAAATATATTATCATGAAATTATTTCATTTTATACAGAAATAAATTCTAAATATCCTTTTTTATCAATTAAATATCCTATTTATATTAATAAAATAAATAATATTTATATTAATTTTGAAGATAATAATGAAAAAAACAAAATATTTATATCTTCAGAAATAATTTTTCAAAGCATTTCTGAAAAATTACTTCCTGAAAAAATCATATATGATAATCATGAAATAAATTGTTTTGATACATTTGATAATAAATTTAGGAAAAGAATAGGTTTAATTAATATTATTCCAGAAAAACTTAAAATAATAGAAGAAATAAAGAAAAATTATATAGAATTTAATTTTGATGATAATAATTCATATCAAATTTTAATTAGAATTCCAAAAGAAGGAGAAAAACAATATTCAATAACAAATTTTGATTTAGTTAATGAAACAAATTTGAAAAAAAGTGTAAAAATATTGAAAGAAAGTAAAAAAGAATTATTTAATAAATTAACTAAATTTTATAAAGATTTTAATTCATTTATTCAAACTTCAGAAAAAGAAATAAATAATATTGATTTACAGATTAATCAATTATATGCTGAATATAAATTAATAAATAATTCATTAGGAGATTACTATGAAAATTATTTGAATTATAATAATTTTGAAGATATAGATTTAGAATTATTTCATCTTATGTTTTATTGTAAACAATTTTTACAAATTTTAAAAATATATAATGAAATTCCAAAAGATTTAAACGCACAAAAAGAAAATTCAATTATTTTAAATATTGAATATGAAAAAAATGTATCTCAAATCAAATTATTAAAAAATAATATAAAAGAAAAAATAGCATTTATAAAAATATATAATAAACATTATTTAAATTCATTTATTTCTGGAGGAGAAATATATTATATTTCAATACTTAATATTGAAGAAGCCAAAGAGTCAAATCCTTATATTAAAGCATTAAATTTTATAAAAAATATTATTATTGAATTAAAAGAAGAATCAAGATTATTTGAAATTTTATTATATTTGGACAGTGAAGTAATAAAAAATTTATTAATTAAAAATAATAATTCATCTATTTATGAAGATATTTATAATAATAAAATAATTGAAAGAAATGAAGAAAATCCTACTGAATATGGACTTAATATGTTAAATATTGATGAAATAAAAAATCATTTATTTAATTTAATCCCAAAATTTATTATAAGAATTGAAACAGACATGAAATTTAATGCAAATTATGATCCAAAAACAAAAATAATGTCAATTAATGAAAAAAGATTATTAAAAAAAAAATCAATTGTTTTAGATAATGAATTTAAAAAAAATATTGACAATGAACATTATGTTCTTCCTATTATTTGTGAAATATTACATGAGTTATATGGTCATGGTAAATTAAGATTAATAAATAATAATGAAAATTCACCTTTGGAATATAGAGATAGTAAATATGATTATAAAAGATGTAAAATAAAAAAAAAAATAAAAGTAAGTGATTTTAATGAAGTAAATTATCCTGAATCAGGAATTGTATTTGAAAATTATATTTCAGAAAAAAGAGCTATTATAAAATGGTTAAAAACAATTCATTTTCATAATGAAGAAAAAAAAATAATGGATGTATCTCTTTGGGTAGATAAAAATTTTAATAAATTAGAAGAAATAATAAATGAATTTATTCAAAAAAAAAATAAAAATAATAATAATGATTTTTTATATGGAATATCCATTGATGAAAATGATGATAGTTTAGAAGATTCTGACTCATATGATTGTGGATTTTTAACTTATAATTAATATAAATAAATTATTTTATCATTTATTGTAGTTATTTTTTTCTAAATTTCATTTTTTTTAATTGTTTATATTTATATATATTAATTTTTTTTTTTAAAATTAAAATAATAATTCAAATTAAATAAAAATAAATAATTTATTTTAATTGAGAATTTTTTTAATCTTCATTTAATATAATTCTTTCTTTTCCTTTATTTAAATTTTCATCAACTCGATTTAACATTTTTTTAAATTCATCAAGTGATTTTTGTTGATTATCAGAATAAGGATCTTCATTATTTAAATTATTATTAATTAATGAATTTGTATTTAAATTAATTTGTCTAATACCACTTTTTAAAAAAGTATTATTTTGATTTTGAATATCATTTTCATTAATATTACCATTTATTAAATTAAATTTTTTTGATTGTAATAAAGGACTTTTTTCTTGGAATTCTATTTTTCTTTCTAATTTATTTTTTTCTCTTTTTAATTTATTATTTTCTTCAATTAATTTATCCTTTTCTTTAGTTAATAATCTTAATTTTTCTTGATATTGTTTTATTTTTCTACCATATGAAATTAAAGTATTTTCAAAAGATTTTGCTTTTTCATTAAATAAATCATTTGTTTCTTTTATTCCAATATTAAATTGTTCTTGTGCATTTTTTAGTTCAGAAATTTGTTTAATTAAATCTTCTCTTTCAATTAATAATTTATTTACAGTATTTTGTGTTTCTTCTACATCATTAAAATATTCTTCTGAATTTAAATTCATTTCTTCATTTTTTGATTTATTTTCAAATTCTTTATTTTTATTTTCTAATTCTTTGATTAATTTATCTTTTAATAATAATAAATTTTCAAATTCTTTAATTCTATTTTGTAATTCATTTATATAAATTTTAAATTTGTTATTTTCTTCTGAAATTATTCTTGTTTTATTTTCTATTTCATTAAAATCATTCATTATCATTTCAGAATATAGAATTTTATTATTATTATTTTCATATTGTTTATTATTTTTCATTGGAGTATTTATTAAATCTAATCCTTTTTGTAATTCAATAATAATTTTATCTTTCTGAGAAATTTCATTATTTTTTAATTTTGTTAATGCCTTTATTTCATTTTCATATTCATTTTGATTTTCAATTAATTTATTATTTAAATTTTTTAAATCAAATTCTAATTTTGACTTTATTATTGATAATTCATTTAATTGTTCTGTTAAACTTGAAATTTGAGGATTAATATTATTTTGAGATGATTGTGAATTCATTAAAATTTTATTTTTTTGAATTAAATCAAAATTAATATAATTAAGTTCAGTATTTTGTTTTTCAAGTTGAGAAATTTTTGCTTCTAATTGTTCATTTTTATATTTTAAATTATCAACAATTGAGGTAGTTTCTCTTATTAAATTATCTTTTAAAATTAAAGAAGAATTTAATTTTATTTTTTCTTTTTCTAATAATATATTTGATTTATTTAATAACTCATTTTCTCCTTTTTGATATTTAATGATTTGTTCTAAATTATAAATTTTAGATTTCATCTCTTCAAATACATTAACTTTTTTTAATTCATGTGAAAAATTATTTGATGAAATATTTATCATTTGACTTTTTATTATTTTTTAAATATCAAAATAATTTATGAAAAATATATTAAAAAAATAAAATAAATCATTATTTAAAATCTTTTCTAGCAAATTAAAAAATTTTCTCATTTAATTTAGCTAATACTATCACTTTTAAATCCTCCATTTCTTTTTATCCATTGATATAAATTTTGATTACTAATTTCTAACATAAGAGGAAATCCAATAAATAAAATAACTAAATTTTTAATAAAATATTATAAAAAAATAATACAATTGAAACTCCAAGACATCATAATTGGAATACCTTTATATATAAGTTTAAAAGCTTTTCTAACATATGATATAGGTTGAATTTGAGTTGTTGTATTTAAAGTATTTCTTTCCATTACAAATAATAAAAATAATTTATTTATAATATAATTATTTTTTTTTTAAAAATCAAATTTTTGAATAAAACGATTTTGAAATTTAATTAAAAATTAATTAAATTTATTAATTTCTAATTATAAAATTTTATATATTTTTATTAAAATCATTAGATGTTTTTATACGAAATCTTAAATGTGCAACATCTTTTTTAATTAAAGATAAAAATTGATCTTTTTCTATATTTTTATAACCATTTAAAATATAATTATCTTTTTTATCATTATTCAAAAATAATTGATTACTTTTACTAAGATTATGAAAAATCAAATTTTTATTAATTTTTTTTTTATTAGAATTACTTAATTCATTTTTATTTGGAGAAATATTTTTTTTAAAATTAATCAAAATAGTCTTTCTAACTTTATCTAAAGAAAATTCTTTTTTCTTTTCAAAATTATCTTCAGGAACTTTTATTTTAATTTTAAATCTATTTTTTAATAATTTTGGTTCTCTAAAAGTTCTATGACTTAAAGAATTCTCTTCTAATGGAGAAAGAATTTCTTTTGAGTGTAAAATATTTCTTAAAAAATTTTTAGTCCTATTAACAGATTTTCTATTAGATATTAATTCTAATAAAGGAAATGTTCTTTTTTCATTTGTTTTATTTGATAATAATATATTTGGTGGTTTATCTTTTTTTTTAATATAATCTACTATTTTTAATTTTTTTCTTTTTGTAATATAGCCATCAAATGGTTTTGGAAAAATATCAATTTTTAAATAATTTTTTATTTTTAAAATTTTATCTGAATATGCTAAAAGTGATTTAGATGATTTATTTGAATTTATTGATAAACTCATTTATTTATTTGTTTTATTTTTAACTTTTAATAATTTGTTATGGATACTCAAGAAATTTTTAACAAAATTAAAGAAGAAAATATAAAATATGAAAAAAATATTGTAAATAGAATTATGGAAGGTAATGAAAATTTAAAAAAAACACTTGCTAAAATAAAAAAAGAAATGGAAAAATTATCAATTCATTCTAATTTTAATTATGATTCATTAAAAAATGATTATAAAAAAGATAAAATATTTAAAAAAAAAGAAACTAAAAATAATCCAAATATCCAAATAATACATTTAAATAAAATAGAAAATAAAAATGAAAAAAAGGAAAAAGAAAAAAATGAAATTAAAATAGAGAATCAAATTCAAGAAGAAAATAATTTACAATTTGAGATTGAACAATCATCAATAACTGAAGAATTATTCAATAATCATAATAATAAAATAAATAACCAAAATATATTTACTTCAATTAGATCATCTCATAAAAGAAATAAAGATTCAATTGATAGTTATTCAAGATGTAAAAATAAAAAAACAGCAGTTACTTCTGATTCTTTAAGCAAATCTTCTGCTAATATAATTGAAAAAAATAATATTAAAAATGTTGATAATAAAAATTATAAAAGAATTAAAAATAATAGTCAACCTCCAAAAATAAAATTTATTCAAGCTAATCTTAATAATGTTAAATTAAGAAATTTAGATGATAAAAATAAAATGCATTATCAAAATCTCCAAATATTATAATAAATAAAAAAATAAAGAAAAGAAATTTAATTCCTAAAAAAAAAAGTATTGGAAGTCCAATAATTCAATCATCAAAAAACAAACCAATAAATAATATTTCAAATATTATAAACAATGAAACTGAAGAACAATGTAAAAAATTAGAAAGCTTAGATAGTAATAAATTATATTATGATGTAGATTCAGAAAATAAAATAATATCAAAATATAATACATTAAGAAGTAATAAATTGAATACTAATAACTCAGATATTAATTTAGATTCTAATTTTAACACAATAAATATTAATTCAAATAATAATAATTTTAATAATAATAATAATCAAAATAATATTAATAGTAATAGTAGTAATCAAAATAATAATAAATATAATTATAATAGTAATAATAGTAATAATAATAGTTCTTTTTTAATAAATGCTTCAAGAAGGGCTATTTATAATAGTTGTTCTGGTTCAATTACAAGAAAAGAATTTTATCAAAATCAAAATTCTTTATCTAATTTAAATCCTTCTTATTCAAGTAATTTTTTTCATATTTCAGAAAATTCAAATGCTAATTCAAAACAAAATTCAAATACAATATCAAAAAAAAATTCAAAAAAAAAAAAATCATATTCACAAGATAATATAAAAATTAAGAATGATAATACAAAAGATTTAAAAATAAATGAAGAAAAAAGTGAAAATTTAGATTCAATAGATTCTTCAATATTAAAAAATATAAATAATAAATCCATAAATTATTTGAAATATAATAATGATGATATATATGAAAAAAAATTATTTAAAAATAAAATAAATAATGCTAAAAAAGAATATATAAAATTAAAAAATGAAATTATTATTTTAAAAAAGAAAAAAGACTATTTAAAAAAAACAATAGAAGAAGGAGAAAAAACTCCATTTATTCCAAGACCAAAAACTTTAAAAAAATTTAAATCTATGAATATATCAAAAATTAATTCAAGAAATAATTCAGCTAAAAATTTAAAAATTGAAAAAGATATATATTTAGATTTTAAATTAAAAGAAGAAGAATTATTAAAAAAATTAAATAAAATTGAAGAAATACCTGATATAGATCCTAATAATGATATTTTAGGAAAATATGTTGATAAAATAATTTTTAGAAGTAAGAAAAAATATAAGAATAGAGAATGTTTAAAATGTTTTAATTTTTTATCTAAAGGATTTTCTGTAAAAAATTGTAATAAAAGACATCATATTTTTAGAGAACAAAATAGTAAATAAATTTTTATTGATAATTATATATAAATATTTAATTTTTTTATAATGAATAATATATTAATAATTTTGTATCTTTTATATAACTTAATAATTAAAATTTAAAATTAGAATAAAAGAAAAAAAAGATATGAATATGAAATCTTTCTAAAAACTATTAAAACAATTTCTTTTTATTTTTATACTAAATTAATTTATTTAAAATTCTTTATTTATTACTTTTTCCTTCAATTATTAATTATTTTCATTTACTTCAAATAATTTGAGTTTTAAATTGTTCTACCATATCTTTTTCTTTTAACACATTTACCATTTTTTAAATAATATCCTCTAGGGCAAGTCTTAACATCTTTATGACAATCACCATTTTTTAATGTGTATCCCATTCTACACATACATTGTCCATTTACTAATCTTCCATTTCTGCATTTTACTACTTTTCTAACACATCTTTTCTTTCTTTCATCATACATTTCATTTGGTCTACATCTTTTTTTTATATCTTCACATACTTTTTTAATTTGATTATATTGTTGACCTGCATCACATTTTTCACATGTACTTGTTGCATTATTATAATATTCACCTTCATTACATAATACAACACATATTTTTTTTTCATGATTATACATTTCATTTGGTTTACATTTATTTTGTTGAGAAAGAACAAATGATAATAAAACTACTAAAATCAATTTTTTCATTTTTTTTAATTAATAATAAATTAAGATATCTTACTTTTAATTTATTTGTTTTTATATAAATAATTAATTAAAATTTTTAATAAAATTAAATAATTAAGAAAAATTTTAATAAATAAATTTCCTTCAATTTTTATTCAAGTAAATAATAAATTTTAATAATCCTCAAATAAATATTGGGGATTGGGGATTGGGGATTGGGGATTGGGGATTGGGGATTGGG
>JAEEGK010025567.1_pt1 | contig 12106 bp, 9 predicted proteins | sample 8958771 | NCBI WGS metagenome assembly JAEEGK01 (sample SAMN16246547, study PRJNA631951) | gut metagenome | biome: gut microbiome; feature: rumen; material: SC-attached | host: Bos | place: Iran: Karaj | collected 2018-10 | reverse complement strand
ATGAATAACAAGAAGTAAAAATTGGGAAATTAAAAAAAGAATGGGAAAATGAGAAATAAATAAGTTTAATAAAAAAAATATACTATTAAATATATTTTTAAAAAAATTTGACAAACTTAAATCATATGTTCTCCCAATGTTCATCTTTAAAAAAAATATATATTTTTCTAATTCAGTGAGAAATTTATTAATATGTAGTATATGTTTGGCGGATGTTCATTTTTAACAAATTGAAATTTATCTAATTTTAATATGTTCATAATATTATAAATATAAATTATTTTTTCAAAAATGATTCAAATTTATAATTGATTAATTTAATAATTTTTATGATATAAATAACTTAATTATATTTAAGTTAAAAATGTTCAATAATTTAAAATGGAATTAGAAAAAAAAATAAATAATATAAATAAAATTCCAAAACCTATAATTCATAAAACAAGAACAAATACAATCAAAATAGAAATAAAAAAATACAAATTAAAAAAAAAAAATTTAAACCATTCTTTAAATAATGAAAGTGAGTCATCAAATGGTTTTTGTCATTTTTATAAATCTCGTTTAAAAATGTTAAAATCAATTCCTCCAAGTCATTCAATTCAAGATATAAATACAATAAAATGGTTAAAAAGAACACATAACAAAGATGTAATTAGAGCATGTGTAAATAAAATGTTAGATGATGATGAAGAAGAAAAAGTAAAAAGAAAAAAATCATTTTCTTTTGATAATAAATGTTCAAAAGATAATATTCAAGATAATATAATTTATAAAATGAATCCAAAATATTTTTGGACTAAAGAAAAATTTAAAAGAATTTTAAAATTAAAAGAACTTTTTAAAGAATTTGATATTGATGATAATCAACAAATGGAAATAAATGAAATTGAATCTATGTTTAAAACAAATAATATTGATGCAAATTCAGATGAATTAACTAAATTATTTGGTGTTGGTATGGAAAAAAGAAAAAATAAGAAAGGAATTATTTTTGATTTTTATCAATTTTGTAATTTTTCAATTGAACATGAACTTGAATTTTCAAAATTTTTACGTGGTTTAAAATTAAAAGAAACTAATAAAAAAGATTCTGATTATTATCCAAGAAGTTTTAATTCACTTTTAGATTATTTTATTTCAAAAGGAGAAGAAAGAAAAAGTGTTAATAAAATAAAATCAATAATTAAAAATATGGATATTATAAGAGAAACTAATCCAAATTATGTTTTTGATTTTAAAGAATTAATTAAAGATGATAAAAAAATGGATTTTTATGAAATAATGTCAGAATTTAAAAATTTATTTCAATTAACTTTAAATGATAATGAATTACAAAGAAAAAGAAGAAATAAAGAAAAAGAAAAGGAAAAAGAAAAAGAAATTGAATTTAAAAAAGAATCAAGGAATAAAATAATTAAACATACAAGTAAATTAGAAGATTGTAAAGGATTATTTGCTAAAATTATTAAAAAGAATAATATTAATCCAAAAAATGATATTATTCCAATTTTACCACTTTTACCAATTGAAGAGAAAAATGAACCTTCAGGTACAAAAATTAAAAGAAGACATTTTAATAGTTGTATTTATATTCCTCCTAAAGAAAATTTATAAATTTTTAATTTTTTTTCTTTATATTTAATTTAGTAATTTTTAATTTCAATAATTTTATATAACAATATTTGCTATAGGATTATTCTAAATTAATTTACATTTAATAATTTCTTTTTACACATAGAGTAATATTTAAACTAAAAATATAAATCAATAAAAAAAGAAAAACTCATTTATAAAACATTAAATAATTTGACAAATTTCATTTCAAAATTTATATAAGCTAAATTCGTTAATATATAATTTGTAATACATCCATTAATTAACAAAATTTATAGTCCATTAATTAATTTAATTATAAGTTAAATATTTTAATTAACTCATACCATTTAAAATTATAATTATTAATATTTATATCATTTTTCCTATCATTAAAATTAATTGTTTTATGGAAATACAAATAGATTGTTTTATCTATGAAATCCAGAAATTTTTCTGGAACAAACACACTTAAATTATCATTTTTTTCCAAATTAACAAAATTAAATCTTGATTTCTGTTTATTTTTAAATATATAATTTGTATCATTTATTTTTTTTTCTGATTCAGATGAATTATCTGATGTTGATTTTTGATTTTCATCAATTGAATTTTGAGAATTTTTTTGATTATAATGATAATTATCTATTTTTTCTTCATCTTTTTTTAATAAATTATTTATATAATCTACATTTTTTAATTTTTTCATAGTCAATTTTGGAAATTTCATATGTTTTTGATAATAATTTTCACCTATTAATTTTCTATAAATATTTTCAAATAATGGTTTATCTATATGAAGAACATCTAAGGCAAATTTATAACTATCAATATTTTTTTTATTTTTTAATTGAATAAATGAATAATCATTCATTTTTAAATCATGTAAAAATAGACAATTATATTCATTGCATATTTGATTATTTAGAAAATTATGACAATATTTTGTGATAAAATAATTAATTTGTAATTTATTATTATTAATTTCAAAATTATGAAGAGATAAAACAGATAAAGATGCTTGATTAACAGTATCAAAATGGATTATTGCTAAATTTTCATTTTTTTTATTTGTTGTTAATATCATTTGTTTTATATGTCCATATTGTCCACAAAATTTTTTTTGATATAAAATATCTTTTGTAAAAAGTGAATTTGGAATATTCGATATACATACAATTTTTTTTGATAAATAAGTGTGTCTAGATAATACAAAACTTTGACTAATAGAAATTGAATTAAATGTTTTGTTAGGAAATGACATTTATTCGATTCTTTCTTTTTTAATTTAGAAATCTTTAATTAAAATATTATTATATAATCTTATTAAAAAAAAATTTTATAAAATATATAAAATTGAATTTTTATGTAATGGAAACTATCCTCTTATATTTATTATTAAAATATAAAGGGCGAAAATTCCATTTTGATTTAAGTATTCAAAATTTTCAAATATTATTATTTGATAAATTTATAATATTATAATTAAACTACTTATTATATTAAAAAAAATTATCAATCAAAAATCTCCTTATTAAAAATAATTTTTATGGAATATATATAATAAAAAAAATTAATTAAAAATAAAAAAATTAAAAAAAAATGTTTACAGAAAATTTTTTAAAAATAAGTGTTGCTGAGTTGCACATTTTACAAAGTTAATTTTTAGAAGAATTAAAAAAGGATGATACAATTGTTGAAGGGAAAATCAAACGAGAAATTTGAAAAATAAAGAAACAAGGTCTCAGAGATTTTCTCCAAGTATAATTGTTACTATCTTTTGAGTGATATTAATCCATTATATAAAATTTAGGGAGCAATTGAATATTTTTATGGGATATCACAAAACTTAATATCGATAATTGAGAAGACAAGAGTGATATAGAAATCTTGTTTTATGAGACTACTACTCTCCAGGTTGTTTTAACTTAAAAAAAACCAACCACTGAAGATAATTTTTATACAAGAGATTTTTGTTCGAATTTCTCGATTTTGTTTCTTACTTTGACAGAAGATTTTTAAATTGTTATTTATTAAATAACACATCGAATACAAAACAAAAGTCAAAAATTTCGGATTAAGCTTTTTTGGAAAAAGGTGAACACTATAAAAAAAATAAAATAATAAAAATATAAAAAAATTTAAAAAAATTAAAAAAAAAAAAAAAAAGTTTTTTTAAATCTCATCTTCTTTTTCATTAAAATCATTAATAGGAGGATAATCACCAACACTAATATAATTAGGTCTAACAAAAATACCATAATTAGGATTACATTCAAAATATTTTTTTCCTTTAACACTTCCATCACAATCTCCCATAGGTTCATCTAATAAAATACCAACCCAAAATCCATGTCCCATTTCTTTACATTTTCCAACAAATTTAACTTGTCCTCTTCTTGTACCATCACCAAGTAAACATCTATCATTAACTTTAATTTTTTTTGCTTCTTCTTCATAAGTTGGACCTTGACTTTCAAGTACTTTTTTTTTATAATTAGGATCTTTCATTAATTTCTTTCTAAATTCTCTTAAATTATTTGGTCTTTTTAAATAATCTTCTTCTGATATTTCATATTTTTTTACTGTTGATACATCATCAATGTTATTTTGTACTAAAATTCCATTTGGATTTAAATCTGTTACATGAATTGTATCAAAGTTTTCTATTTGTAAATCTTTTAATTTTTTCTCGTCATCATATTGAGAAAATGGGATTTCTTCTCCTGTTTGTTTTATTAATTTTAATTTCATATATTCAGGAAGAGTTCCAAATTTTTTTGATAATGCATCTTTTACTTCACCTAAAAGAGTTGAGGAATGAAAACGAAGTTCTTCTAATACTATTCTTGTGTGAGAATGGGTTGCGTTTATTTTTATTACTGGATCGTTTTGCATCATCATTTTTTTTTTTTTAAATTTTTTTTTTAATATATAAATTTGTTTGTTTTGTTCTAGAATAATTTTTTTTTTTGGATGATTAATTATTTTTTTTATTTATATTTATTCTTTATAATATATATGTTATTTAATATATAAAAATACATAAAAATTTTTATATTTATATTTTCTATTTATATCTAAACACATTTTTTTTAAATAATTTTTTTTATTCAATATCTAAATCTTTTCTTATATTTAATTGATCTTTTGCATTTTGTAAAACAATATATTCAAGTAATTTATGTTTTTTTTTTGCAATATCTTCTAATTTTTCATTTCTTAATAATCTATCTTGATAATATAATCTATTAACTAATCTTGAAGTAAAAGTATCTTTACCATCAGAATTAAAACGAAGAAAATCAATTTCTTTTTGTAAACTTTTAATTTGTTCTTCATTATAATCTATAATTGAGTCTTTTGAATATAAAGAATTTGGATTATTTAATAATGTTTTATTGAATAGTAAATTTTGAGAATTAAAAATAAATTTTCTTCCATTTTTACTGTTTAAATTATATTTTAATGTATTTTTATGAGGGAAAATACATTTCATAGATTGATTATAATTTACTATATTTTCATCTTTTTCAATTGGAATATTTAAACTTTTTTTAACTATATTTATTAACGGTTCTCTAAAATCAATTTTTTTAATATTTAAATTTAAATAATTTATAAATTTTTTAATATTATCTTTTGTTAAATATTCATTCTCTAAAATTATCTTTTCTTTAAAAAAATTTGTTACAAAATTATTTGCATTTTTTGGATTATTGTTAATTAAATAATGTAATTTAATTAAAATTCGACTATTTTTTTGATATCTTTCTTTTTCAGAATTAGAAGAAAAAGTATATTTAAAAATTGGAGCAAATGGTAAAATAACTGGAATATTATCATCAATTTTTTTTACAAATGAATTTGAATAAGAAATTTTTTTATTATTTTTTGCTAATTTTTCTTCAAAAAAATCTTTAATATTTGATTGACTATTTGAATTATATATTCTATATCTAGGAGTTTTTTTTATATTTAATTTTAGTTTATTTGAATCATTACTATGAAAAGAATTATTCATTAAAGAAACATCTGGAAATATTTTATTATTCATTTTAAGTTTAGATTGAAAAGGAGTATGATTTTGTTTTTTTGAAGAATAAAAAAATCTTTTACTTATATTATTTAAATTAAGTGAATTTGAATAAGAATTACTTTCTCTATTTGAACTTATTGATAATAATTTATTAATTTTATTCTGAATATATTTATCTTCTTTATATATATTATGTTCAAAATTTCTTTTTTTAGGAATATTTTTTAAGAATGGTGTCATTAAATTTAATTGTTTTTCTTTTTGTTCATTATTATTATTTGAATGATTAAATTTTTGTTTTTTTATTTTCATATTATATTGTATTATCATTCTTTTTAAATCTTCTTTTTTTGAAGGAGTAAATAAAAATTCCTTCGGCTCCAAATTTTTTTTATGAAAAGATATTTTTTTTAATGTAATACTACTCATATTTTTTAATAAATAAAAAAATATAATCTAATAATACTTTAATTTTTAATTTATGAAAAACATTATATATTTTTCAATTTAATTAATTATCTATATCATTTCTTTTTCTCTTTTTATTCTCTGAATTAAAATAATTAATTGAATTATAATTATTAACAGTATTATTATTAATATTAACATGTACATTATTAATTTGAATAGAATTAACTTGATTATCTTCTTTTTTTTTTTTTCTATTCTTATGATAATCATTTTTTTTAATAAAATATTCATTAAGTTCTTTTTTAGAAAGTTTTTCAGTAATAAATTTAATAAGAATATTCCCTAAATTTTTATCAATTTCACAACCATTAGCACAATTTATTAATTTATTATAATCATCTTTTGGATTTTTTAAAGGTTCAATTTCGCTTTTATCTATTTCTTCAATCCATAACCATTGAATTTTATATTTATAATCTTTATTTTTTTTACTTTTATTTTTTATTTTAGCAAATCCATATAAATTATCTGTTTCATCATTAATTATAAATATGATAATATTAATATTCTCATTAAATATTTTAATATTTTTTAAATCACCTCCTATATTCACAAAATTTGTTTCTAATGAGTCTTCAATTTCTTTTTTAGAACCTCTAATTAAAAAATATTTAATTTCTATATCAGAATTAATAAAAGTATTTATTTTATTGATAATAAAATCAACATTATTTGAGTATTTACAAATTAATCCAATTACTTTGGATAAATTACTATTTACATATTCATTATAAATATCAGTAATAGATTTACTAAAATAATGTTCTATACACCAAATTGGTATTATTGGATAATTTCCTTGATCATCTTCTTTGATATTAATATTTTCTAAATTATCTTTGTGATTATGAATATATTTACATAATGGACCTTCTTTACAATATCCATTATTATACATTATACATTCTCCTTCTTGATTATTTATCCATTTTTCATATTCGGGAATTGAATGTTTGTAAGGACAATTTTTTCTTGTGCAATGACCAACAATATAAAATTTACATATTGTATTTGAATTTTTTAATGAATATTTGGATTTATAAAAGTGATTTAAATAAGACATTTTTATTTTCTAGATTAATAATTCTAAGAAATTTTAAAAAAATAATTATGTTAATATTACATTATATTAGGATTTTAATATATAATAACTATTTTAAAAAAAATAATTCTTTATTATTTCTATTTTCATTTAAAAATTAAACTATATTTTGGAGAATTATAATTTGAATTATATTTTGATAATAATATATTACTATCACTGAATAACCTTTGACTATTTTTTAATATATTCTTATTAATATTATCTTTAGAAAAAAAAGGGTCTTCTTCTTCTTTATTATGATTTTTATTATTTTTTACTTTATTATAACCAAAAAGTCTATTACTTAGATTTTGAAGTTTATCTTTATAAAAAGCTTTATTTAAACATTTGTTGTTACTTTTTTTTAAATTTATCTGCTTATTATTTAAAGTATCTTTTTTTATAGATTGAATAGGTTTAAATAAATTAAATAATGATATTTTATTATTTTTATTATTTGTTTCTTTTTTAGCACTAAATGAAGTTGTTTTTATTGGATTTTTTAATTGAGAATTACTTAAATTATGATAATGATAGATTTTACTATTTTTGTCTTCAAAAGAATTAGAACTATTTGATAAATTATATTTTATTGGAGGTTTATTGTTTATTAATCTTTTTTTAACATATGAAAAACCATCCACCAATTAAATGATATAATTCATTTAATTTTTTTTTAGTATTAAGATTATAATTTATTGAATCTAATTTTAAATTTAATGATTTTGTTGAAAGAGTTATTAATCTATTTTTTATATTTTTATTCATTTTTAAATATATAATAAAATAAAAAATATATTATATTTTCTTTTAAATAATATATTTAAAATCTTAAATTTTTATATTTACAAAAAATTTAATATATATATATCTTAAAAAAATTATTAGAACAAATTTTATTTATTATCATTTATTTTTCCTTAATTTAAATTACAAAGAAATTCCCATAAATTTTCATTATCATCATAACCATCAACAGGAAATGGTTTTTTATTCATTTCTCTTCTATTTTCTTCATTTAAAATAAATACTTCATCAATAGTTAATTTAAAAGCATCATCAATCATTCTAGGAATTAATTGTTTAATTAAAGGAGAACTAATTTCTAATCCAGGATTAGTATTAACTTCTAATAAATAAGGTTTATAATCTTCATCAAACATAAAATCATATCCAAAAATTTCAAAACACATTTTTCTTTCTTTAGGATTTATTTTATATTTAACACTCTTCATAGTCATTATAATAATATCTTTAACATCAGGAAGAAGATGATATTTAACACTAATTTTATTATTAAAAGATAATTCAAAATCTTTAAATGATATTTCATTTCCAATTTCATATTTAGCAAAATTTTCATTATGTTTTTGAACTGAATAATTAGTTAAATGGACATATGAATTTTTACTATTTACATCATATTCAGCTGAAGTTGCTTTAAAATGACCTTCTTTATAATAATATACATCTAAATTATATGTTAATAAAACCCAAATTCTCATATCACATTTTCTTCCTTTGTAACATAATGGTTTTTCTATATATTTTTGTATTATTACAATACTATTTTGATATGTTTCTTTATTTTTATTTATTTCTTTTTTATTATTATTTTTATTTTCTTCATTTAATTCTTTATTATTTATTGAAGGAAGAATATTTTTGTTAGATTTTTCAATATTATTTTCTTCATTATCATCAATTTGTTCTTGTGTTACATTTTTAAAAAAACCTTTTTTTAATCCTTTATAAAAATGCTTTACAATACTTTCAATACCATTTAAATTATCACTTATTTTAATACATCTTCCTCTATTTAAATCAATTGCTTTAACTAACCATAAATTTCTTTTTGCATAATGAGAACTTGGTATATAAAAATTAGTTCTATAACCAATTTTTCCTTTTGGTTCAATTAAAAAAACATCTCTATATTTTTTAGTAGCATTTTTAATAGAAATATAATTTTCAATATTATTAAATATTCTAACAAAACAATTCCAATCTCTAATATAATTTTCACCTTCATATTGAATTGGAAAAGTTAGTGGAACAAATGATAATAAATCCTTATTTTTATTTTCACAATAAGCCATTAAATTTTCAAATAATAAAAGTTTATTTGATAATTCTCTATGTTTTTCAAAATGATTTGTCATTTCTTTCATATTTGCAGGTCTATGTTTATTAAATTGAGAAAAATCAATATTTCTTGAATAATGTGACCAAAGTAAATTTGGATATTCAAAATAATCACAATAAGAAATATTTTTATCATATAATTTCCATTGAATTCTTTTTTCTAAACATTGTTCAATTGATTCACTTGAATTTCCATTATGATAAATATAATATGTATAAATATTATTATTTTTTTTTATTTTTTCATCTTCTTTATTTAATATTTCTTCTTTTTTTTTCTGTATAGATAATTGACATTCTAAACTAAATGATTGTTTTATTAAATCTAATCTTTCCATTGATGTCTTTTTATGTTTATGTAAATCATAATATCTTTTTGCTTTATCTCTTTCTACTTTTTTACTCATACGCTTTACTAATTCTAAATTACGATTATGCCATTTTGATATTAAATTTTCTTTTACTGGAAGACTTTCATTTTGAATTTCTATTTTTTTATTCAGTTTTATTGGAGGAAGAAATTTTTTTCTATTATATGTTTTTTCATTTTCATCTTCATTTACATTTTTGCTTTGATTTATATTATTTATTGTTAAATATTCTAAGTTATTATTCAAACTTATTGGTGTTAATGATATTTTTGAACTTATCATTCAAAATTATTTATATTAGAAACCAGAATAACAAAAAATAATTTATATATTTAAAAAAAACAAAATAAAAATAATATTTCATCAAAAAATAAAATAAAAAATAAAAATTTAAATTAATTCAAAAAAATAAAAAACCATATGAATAAAAATACCTCATAAAAAAAAAAATTTAAAAAAAAAACTAAAAAAAAAAAAAATTAAATAAATTAAAAAAAAAAAAGAAATATATAAAAAAATGCAAAGTAAATACGAAGTCCTTGGTGTAGTAGGTGAAGGTGCATATGGAATAGTATACAAATGTAAAAACAAAGAAACAGGTAAATTTGTAGCAATAAAAAAATTTAAAGAAACAGATGATGACTTAGTAAAAAAGACAATGAAACGTGAACTTCGAATGTTACAAATACTTCGTCATCCAAACATAGTAGATTTCCGAGAAGCCTTTAAAAGAAAAGGTAATTTATTTTTAGTATTTGAATTCGTCGACAGAGATCTTCTTCAACTTCTTCAATTAAAACCAAATGGTTTAGATCCAAATTTAATTCGTCATTTAATGTTTCAATTATGTAAAGCAATATCATATCTTCATAGTCAAGATGTGATTCATAGAGATATTAAACCAGAAAATTTATTAGTTGATAATGATTATAATTTAAAATTATGTGATTTTGGTTTTGCTCGTAAAGTAATTCAAGGACAAAATGGTTTAACTGATTATGTTGCAACAAGATGGTATCGTAGTCCTGAATTATTACTTACAAATGGTGTTTATGGTCCTGGTGTTGATTATTGGGCTGTTGGTTGTATTATGGGAGAATTAACTGATGGTAATCCTATGTTTCCTGGAGAAAATGAAACTGATCAATTAGTTTGTATTCAAAATGTTCTTGGGAATTTACCTCAGGAACAAATTAATATGTTTTATAGTAATCCTATTTATAATGGTAAAATATTGAAATGTGTTAATAAACCGGAAACTTTAGAAAGAAGATATATGGGAAAGTTAAGTAAGGTTGCTATTAGTTTTATGAAAGGTTTACTTGAAATGGATCCTAAGAAAAGATTAAATGGGGATAATGTTTTTAAACATCCTTATTTTAAATGTTATATGGAAGAAAAAACTCATAGTAAGGAAAAAGAAAAAGAAAAAGAAAAGGAAAAAGAAAAGGAAAAGGAAAAAGAGAAAGAAAAAGAAAAGGAAAAAGATAAAGAAAAGGAAAAAAAAGATGTTTATTCTAAAGCTTCTAATTCAAAGGAAAAAAATAATAATAATTTAAATAATAATAATACTGGGAATAATATTAATGATGTAAATTCACCTAAACAAATTAAAATTAAGAAAGATTTAAAAAAAAATGAACAAGAAAATAATAATAATAATCAAAAAAATATAACTACAATAAATACAACAAATATTAATATTATAAATGTAAATTCTTTTAATACAGTACCACCAGAAAATAATAAACTAAATCCAAATCAATCTATTAATTTTACACCATTAAAAAATCCACAAGCAAATCAGAAAACTTCAGTAACAACAATAAGTTTTAATAATACATTAGGTTCATTTAAACCAAATAATAATAAATTTAAAAAAAAAGATAAAAATTATATGAATAATTCATCTAATAATACAAATGGATATTTTAATAATAAATTTAAACAAAATCAAGGTTCATTTAAAGAATTAGAAATGTATAAAACATATTTTAATCAAAATAATAAAAATGATATTTATAATTTTAATATTAATACACAATTTGGTTCTCAGAGATTTAATTATAAAAGTCAAAATAAAAATAATGGAATTATTTATGAGGATGTAGAATATCCTGAATATAATAATTCTTCACAAAGAAAAAATTTTTCAAATCTTAATTATAATACTAATCTTAAATCAAAAAAAAATAATCAAGGATTTGCAAGTTATTCAATGTATGGAAATTTTGGAAATTATGGTAAAAAAAATAAAATATCATTACCAACATTAGGTCATAGTAAAAAATGATAATATCTTTTTATTTCATTTTTTCTTATTATTATTAATATATATTATTAATAAATACTAATATAATTTTTAAAAAAAAAAAATAAAAAAAAAAAACAAATCTCAAA
>JAEEGK010025566.1_pt1 | contig 12106 bp, 10 predicted proteins | sample 8958771 | NCBI WGS metagenome assembly JAEEGK01 (sample SAMN16246547, study PRJNA631951) | gut metagenome | biome: gut microbiome; feature: rumen; material: SC-attached | host: Bos | place: Iran: Karaj | collected 2018-10 | reverse complement strand
ATCCATCATCTCATAGCCACAGACACCGTGATATAAAATAGTATCAGGCTGTATCTCATCCAAATACTTTTTAAGTCTGCGACATTTTTGGATTTTCTCTGTCCATAAATCACTAAATAAAACTCTATCGTATTTAAGACGAATGATGCGCGCACCATTTTCCATTACACGATCTTCCTCTGGACCTTCTACAAGCTCACTGCCCTCATAATGATATACATCAGTGATAATAGTAGTGTCATGACCATCTTTTCTATTCATATCAATCAGGACATTTTCCTGATATAGCATACCCTCTGTAAAATGAGAAGGTAAAGCAATATGTAATATTTTCATAAATTCTCCTTGCATTAGTTACCTTAACAATCCTTAGTAACACTTCACTAGACTAACCGGACATCTTCCGCGTTTTATGAGATTGTTAGCTACAAATGCTATTGTATATATTTAAATATCTATTATACATCTCTTTATTATCGTATTCACGAACTGCAAATTCTCTAATCTGCTCTGATGATAGTCCCTTTGCCAATTGAGCCTCCACAGCTTTCTTAAGCAACTCTAAAGTAGCGGCATATTTTACATCTGCATCACCTGCTATATCCGCTTTTACAAATGTTCCGTAAGGCTCAGGTGCAGTCTCTTTTGTTCCGCACTCATCAAGTCCAACAATCGCTGTTCCACAGCAAAGCGCCTCTATGCATGTGGTTGGGAAATTCTCCGCCTTTGAACAGATAATAAAAATATCTGCCTCTGAGTACCAACGAGCAAGCTCGTCCTGATTTTTGGTGCGAGCAATAAGCTGCACATTGTCAGAATGTCTCTTAGTCTCATCTGCTCCTACTAAAACAAACTGAGTATCAGGCATTGTCTCCGCCAAGTCAAGAACTGTCTGGCCACCTTTTCTCACATCCATAATGTTTGGAGCTACCGCAAGGACCAGTCTATCATCTTGATTTATACCGTATTCACTCCTAAGCTCTACATCTGCAGGTCTTGGATAAAAGATACCGTCAGTATCTATTCCATTGTGAATGACCTGAATATTATATTTATAAAGGTAAGTCTCTTTTGTCTTGTCGGCAAGCCACTTAGATGGAGTAACTATAGCCTTAAGATTGAGACCCTCCATACTCTTTTTCTTCTCAGCTAAAAGCTGGGCAGTCCTGTCGATTCCAAATGAGCTAACATACTCATGTATATAAGGGCATTTCCCACATCCACTTTTGTACTGCTGGCACTCATAGGCAAATCCACATTTGCCTGTGTACATATACTCACAGTGGAAAGTCCATACTACTGGAATCTGCTGTTCCTTTAAAAATTCTAAAAGCTGACCATGATTTACAAAATAAGCATGAAGCTCATGTATATGAATCAAGTCTGGCTTGAATTCTTTTATATATTCAATAAGTCTGGCTGTAGATTTTGGAGAATAACATCCATTTTTTCCTGTAATTCTAGCAAGCAATGCATGCTTTTTTGTCTCAGAATCTATGCCAAACTTGAATATTCCTGGTTCATCTATAACATCTCCACGGCCGTATGCAATCTTAGCCTCATGACCATCTGCATTAAGGCGAGAATACAAATCGTATACTATTTTACCAGTGGAGCTATATTTACAATTTACATCTATCAGTAATACTTTCATTTTTCCTCATTATCACTTTATGGGCTTTTTAGAAAACATGTTACTGGAAGCTTTTATAATTATCTTCTCTTTTCTGATAAAGCACAGTATTAGCTGGCACATCTTTTCTGACTACTGAGCCAGCTGCAATCACTGAATTATCTCCGATTGTAACTCCTCTTAAAATAACAGCATTTGCGCCAACCCATACGTTGTTACCTATATGAATTGGTGAAGACACAAGTCCAGGATTGATTCCCTGCTTATAATCATGATCATGGTCAACAATAACAATGTTATTAGCAAACTGACAATAATCACCAATAGTGACTTCATCCACACAAGTGATATTCATATTGGTGTTAAAAAAGCACTGATTGCCTATTTTAAGGGTACCCCCCTCTACTCTAAACTGCATTCCAGCACGAGTAACTGTCTTTTTTCCAATTTCTATTTTAGAATCCTTACCACTCATATGAACCCTAAACCCTGGTCCAAATGACTGAAGTATATTTGCCTTATATCTACCTTGGAAAAAAATCTTATTTTTTAAATTGATAAATAAACTAATAATCGCTCTAAAATAGATTTCCATTGTTCCACCTATTCTGTATATATACCAGCTTCTGTAAGTTCTTCCTCAGTTGGTGCTGTGATAAGTACAGCCTTTAATCTACCGTAGAATACAAACATGCTGCCACCAGCTGCTGCATGGGCATGACCATTTTGGAGGGCATCCTTCAAATCAGAAATGCCACCTGCTCCACCACATGCTGTAACAGGAATGCTAACTGCCTCTACCACCTCATTGATAAGCTCTATATCGTAGCCAGACATCATACCATCTCTGTCAATGCTGTTAAGGAAAATCTCACCTACGCCAAGCTCCTCAGCATGTTTTGCAAGCTCCACTGGAGTCATGTCGATGACCTTTGTTCCATCGCAAATAACGCATTTGTACTGACCCTTCACAAGCTTTGCATCGATTGATGCTACAACAGACTGCGAACCAGCAAGTGCTACTGCATCCTTAACAAGCTGCTCATCCTCTACAAGGCTTGTATTTAAAACTACCTTCTCATAGCCTATAGCAAGAAGCTTTCTCACCTGATCAAGGGTCTTGATTCCACCACCATAGGAAAGTGGCATAAATGCCTCAGAAGCCATATCTGTAAGGAGCTCAAAATCTGGCTCCACTCCTCTCTTGCTTGCTGAAATATCAAGCACTGCCATCTCATCAATACCCTTACGATTGAAAATCTTAAGAGCATTAACTGGGTCTCCTAGGTATGTTGGCTTTTTGAAATTTATTGTCTTAATTAAGTCCCTATCATCAATTAGAAGAACTGGGATAATTCTTGGTCTATTAAACATAGCAACCTCTTAACATTTTTTAGCATTTCTTAACGAAATTCTCTAATAATCTCATTCCAAAATCATGGCTCTTTTCCGGATGGAACTGCACACCGTATACATTGCCTGAATTAACAGCGCATGCAAATTCATATCCATAATCGCAAGTCATCATCACATCCTCTGGATTAGCACATACCGCATGATACGTATGTACGAAGTAATATCGCTGACGACCTTCTATACCATCAAGAAGTGGAACATCTTTTTTGAACTCTACAATATCCCAACCCATATGAGGTACCTTAAGGTTCATCTCCGCCGGAATATTAAATCTCTTACATTCAAAATCAATCAGTCCAAGGCCAGGAAGCTGTCCCTCCTCAGAACCATTTCCAAGAAGCTGCATACCAAGGCAGATGCCAAGGATTGGCTTGCCATTTCTTGCCTCTTCCTTGATAAGGTCCACAAGGCCTGTCTCGTTCAACTTGCCCATACCTGCATCAAATGCACCTACACCTGGCAAGATGATTTTGTCTGCTGATTTTATTTTCTCTGGGTCTGCAGTAATTACGCTCTTTTCGCCAATTACTTTTAACATGTTGGCTATTGAGCCTAAGTTACCTAGACCGTAGTTTATAATTGCTATCATCAATCTAAACCCGTCGCCTGTTACACTCTCAAGCCTGAGATATTACTCCGCTCGACTAACACGTCTCGCTACGCAACACTCAGAGCTTGATAGCTACAGGCTTTCTTTCTATTTAACTTTTTATTTCTTCAGAATCTCATATTCCTACGTTCGATACCAAGTAGTTTGCAAATTTTTAGCCCTAGTTTGATTATCCACATAGAGTTTTTGTAGTCCTCTGGGGTGTGGGCTGGAGAATTGATAATCTCATCGAATTCTTCTGTTGTGATTCCAAGCTTTTTGGCGATGTATTCTTTGTCTTGCTCCATCTGGTCTGTGTCGTATGGATTAGTCTTGAGCTTCTCAAGAGCCTCCTCGCGAGTCATTGTGCCAGCAAGAATCTGAGTTGAGAATACATTTTTTCTAGTATCAAATCCAAATTTGTATGGAAGATAATATCCCTCGAAGAATCTGGTAAATACATTCTCGTAATGCTTGTTTTCGTATTTCATCCAGCCATATTTCTCATGAAGGAAATCCTCTGCCTTAGCCTTGTCATAGACAACATAATCAAGCGGATAGAATCTCTTCATTCCATACACATACTTGTAAAGCAATCTATATTTTAAAATTCCACACTGAGGGTAAGTCTTAAATGGACGCTTACCAAACTTCTTGTGGATGTCGTTATTCATTATTTTATCGTTCATATAAATCCACTCAACAGGTGGACGTACAAACTCTGTACTGTTATTTGAGCCTGTGAGAACCCATTTGATTTTATGCTTAACTGCATAATTGTAAAGAGAAGCAAAAATCGCCTGATCCTGTGGAGCATCGCAGCTACTGATGCCTGATTTAAACATAGCAAGCTGGAAGTCACTCATTTCCTTCCAGTTGATAACATCAGTATACATATCAAGGTCGAGACCCTTAACAATCTTTTCGATATTCTCAACAGCTACATTAAGATTCCAACCAGTATCTACAACGTAAATAAGAGGACGAAGGTGCATGACCTCCTTGGCAATATATGCAAGATATGAGCTATCTGCTCCACCTGACATACCAAGGATGCAATCGTAATCCTTGCCCTCTCCATCCTTACGAATCTGAGCTGCTACTTTTTCAAGCTCCTCACGATTCTCCTTGTTAGGATTCCAATATGGCTTTATATTCTTTTCAAAGTTGCGACAGTGGTCGCAGACACCATTCTCATCAAATTCAATCATTGAATCCGTAGTGTCCATAACACACTGCGTACAGCGTTGAAATTCTCTCTTAATCTTAGGAACATAAATTGGCATGTAATACCTCTAATCCGTCTGTTACGCTCTCAAGCCTGAGATATTACTCCGCTCGACTAACACGTCTCGCTACGCAACACTCAGAGCTTGATAGCTACAGACTCATTTAAATATTTTACTATTTCCATTAACTGAACATACTATTGTTTTAGCCCACGGCACTTCCAGCGCTTGATAACTATTTTTCTTTATCGCTTTCCAGCTCTTCAAGGATTTCGTCGGCTGTTACGATTTTGTCGAAGCCCTCTGTACTTTCGCGCTTAAATAATACACGAACAGTCATGAGGATGAGCTTTATATCAAGTAAGAAACTATAATTTTCTATATACATCAAATCAAGCTTAATCTTGTCGTAAGCTGATGTGTTGTACTTGCCGTAGATTTGAGCGAATCCTGTAAGACCACCCTTTACCTTGCTTCTGAATTCGAATTCAGGGATGGCTGCAGTGTACTTTTCTACATGCTCGGTACGCTCAGGGCGAGGTCCTACTATCGACATCTCTCCCTTTAAAATATTGAAAAGCTGTGGCAATTCATCAAAACGAATACCACGAATGGCATGACCTACCTTTGTGATACGGTCATCATCATCTGTGGTAGGACGCTGTTCAGCATCCACAACCATACTCCTGAATTTCAGGATATCAAATACCTTACCATCTTTTGTAACACGGGCCTGCTTATATAAAACTGGGCCATGGTCCTCTAGCTTAATTGCTATAGCAATAATAAGCATCGGAATAGCTGCTAGTACTATTGCAATGAGACTCAACACAATATCAAAGAATCTCTTAACGAATGCCTGCTCTGGAGTGAGACCAGTCGTATTAATCATTACAAGAGGAGTATCAAACTGATGAATGCCCTCGCCTCCGGCAATAATTACATCAGAAATCTTTGGTGTGATATATGTCTCGATGTTATGCATATAGCAGTGCTTTAACAAATCATTTCTCTGCTCTGCACTGACATCTGATATTACAAGTCCATCAAAATCATCAAGCATCTTGAAGATGGCGTCTATGCCCTCGTCAATGCTAACAATCTTTTTAATATTGTAGCTATCTGCACGAGTGTCCATCTTGAGCTTGAGGCCAACTGATTCCTTGTTGCCATATACCATCAAAAGCTTGCTAGCCTTAGAGTGGCGCTCATAGATGGCAAAGAAAATATATACGCAAATACCTGAGATAACAAAATCTCCAAGGGTAAGAAGTAGCATATGTCTCACTGGAATCATCGCATTAGCCATAAGGCATAACTGTAAGTATGTCACCATATTTACAATTATAATTCCAATCCACTGTGAGAAGAGAACATCTGCTATCTTAAGGATTCCGTATTTGAATCCCTCGCACAGGTGAATTACTACAAGCATAAGGATAAAATATATGCCCATCAGCACATACTTACCACGTCCTAGAAAAGGGAAAAAGTATGCCCTATCAAATATCCTATACTTCCACATGAAGTAATATGCAATTGCCATAACTAAAAGCTCGATTAAGCTCTCAATTTTTCTAATTGTATTTTTATTTTTCAATTTTCTTATCCCTAAAAATTACTGTTCTATTTTCTTCAGTATCAAATCTGCAATATATTCCATGTCTTTTGAATCATAAATCTGAGTGATAGGAATTGGTACCAAATGCTTAGAAAGATGCTTCTCAAAATCATTTGTATCTTTGGACTCTTCTATCCAACGCCACCACCTTGGAACAAATATCTCATTTTCTACCAGATATTCACGAACTCCGTCTACGTCTATAAGCAATGGATAAACCATAGGTGCACCATTTTCTTGCTTTATATCAAGCTCATTATACTTCCCCAGCAAGTTATGGATAGTATTGAAATTAACAGTTCTTCTATCATTTACCGACTGTAGGTCAATGGACTCCATAATAGCTGTTGTGAGTTTCGACATAAGCCGCATGCCCTCACCATTAATATGCTCCTCATTATCTTTGGATAAATCATAAGCATCATTAGGCCCTGTTTCGATAGATTTCAAAAGAAAGCTTGCTGTATCTGCGCTCTCTCCCTGCTTTAAATCAATCACAGGAAGTGTATCCGCAACTAAGTAGGCCCCGTCAGGCACGCCAAAAAACTTGCGGCAACTGTAAGCTGAATATGTGCCACGCAAAGGCTTTGTAAAAAAGCCCTGTGTATTATCAAACAAAACATGACTATGCTCGGCAATAATATCCATCTGCTTGGTATGTGTCATGATACCAAAATAATTCGTATATACGAATAATGCTCTATCATCAAATCCACCTTCCGGTGCAATAGGCATAAAGTCCTTATCAATATTGTAATAAAGAACATCTACGCCAACATCCAAAAGGCCTGCCTCAACAGTCTTGCAGGTATAATAAGGTATGTAGACCTGCTTGAATCCACCAGCCAATGCTGCGTATGCAATAGCACTGCGCCCAGAGTTAAGTGCTACATAATCAAATCCTGGAAAGAAATCAGTATTTATTTTTTTTAGTTCCAGAGGAAGACACCCGCCGTACTGTTTCATTGATACCTCATTTGACGAAAAATTTATTTATCGAAACGTCCCACAAAATCCATTGTGCTACAATCCTTCATTGGGAACTCTACAGGCTCACCTGTTGCAGCTGATTTATATATTGCAAGAACCATCTCAAGAGCGCGGCGTCCAGCCTCACCATTTACGTATGGCTCTCTATCATTTTCAATAGCATCGATTACATCTCTATAGAGCTTTGAGTGACCAAATCCATATACATTTGGAGGAAGCTCTGAACATTCTTTTTTAACCTGCTCTGGCTCATCGATGTAATCTGAGAAGTTCCACTCCTCAAGAAGATTTACAGCATCACCGCCAGCCTTAACTGTACCCTTATCACCAAAGATATAAAGAGTCTCTTCAAGATTCTTAGGGAATACATTAGTTGTACCCTCGATGATACCGTAACTTCCGTTAGCAAACTGAACAAGGGCAATACCTAAATCCTCTGCCTGGATATAGTCATGCTTTAATCTGTCAGTCATACCTACAACACGTACTACCTCATCACCCATCATCCAACGGAGAAGGTCGATATCATGGATACACTGATTCATAAGAGCACCACCATCCTGCTCCCATGTACCACGCCAAGAAGCTCTATCGTAGTACTCATGATCTCTAGCCCATCTAATGTGAGCTGTACCATATAAAAGACGACCAAATCTGCCCTTCTCAAGAGCTTCTCTAATCATCTGGATTGACTTATTAAATCTATTCTGGTGACAAGCACATACCTTGACACCTTTCTTATGTCCAGCCTCAATAATTGCATCTGCATCCTTGAGAGAAAGAGCAATTGGCTTTTCAATAATGACATTACAGCCAGCCTCAATACAGTCAAGGGCAATCTGAGCATGCTTACCAGACTCTGTAGCAATAGCTACAAGCTCAGGCTTCATTTCCTCAAGCATCTTTTTATAGTCTGTATACTGCTTAACATAATTTGCATCTAAATCAAATTTCTTAATCTTATCTTCTGTGTTCTTAAGGTCCAAATCACAAAGTGCTACCAAATCAAGACCTGTCTTTTGTGATGCTACTACATGGTTTGGAGAAATACGTCCACAACCGATAATTGCATATTTCATTTTATTTTCCTCCTAAGAAAATGATTCATTCTCGCCCTTTTTTAGTATACAGTATGCAACTAGATAGGCGAAATATGGAGTCATGTAATTATAAAACATGTCTAATCCTAAATCTATAAAAAGGAAAGACACCATTATCGAAAGAACCAATATGATTACCTGCTTATTTTTTGACATAAAGGTCTTTGCTAAAAGATAAACTGGGAACCAATAATATAATATAAATCCTACAATTCCAAATCCAAAAAGAATTTCCATAAAATTGTTGTGGATATGAATATGTCTATAATTAACTACACCATCTACCTTATACTCCTCAAGCTGAGAATAAGGCATCTCTTTAAATGCATAAAATCCATGTCCAAATATTGGATGCTCACCAAAGTGTTTCTTAAATTCTGCCGTAACAGCCATACGCTGTCCTGTACTAGTGTGCAAATCATACTCTGTATCGTTAAGACTGGTAAATAGCTCAACAAATCTAGCACCAATAATTCTATATAAAAGTGGCACTGACATAATAAGAATTATACCTAAAACACCTGCTATCCCTAGCACCAACAAATTTCTTCTAAGAACTTTTTTATCCTTAGAAGTTCCAATAATCAAAATAATAAATACAAATGCAAGTGGTATAATCGCTGCCTTTGCCCCTGAAGCAAATATCAAAAATATCCCAAGAGCTGCTGGCAAGGCATATTTTTTCCAGCTTTTGTTTACATATATATTATAAATGACTGGAATCAAAAGTATGATTATAAAATTTGCAGTATCTACACAGGTGCCCGCTGGTGTAGCTCCTACTCTTGATTCTGATATGGTACCATCAACCCACTCTCCCCATACATAGTCATATTTCAAACTAGTAATAAGAGTAGTTACGATAGTAAATGAACCTGCTACAGACAAAATATCAAGCATATCATCCATATTATAATAGAGGATAATCATGATAAGAATAGCTGGTACAATTGTAAGCAGTGCATACTGTCTGCTGTACATATCTGTGTAAGTTCCAATTTTGAAATGCCCATAGATGAACACTAAAACCGAGAACAAAAACACCCATAATATTGCTGGATTTACAATCGCTTTTTTTATTGTTTTCTTGTCATTAAGACCAAGATAACCACAATACAAAATAGTAAGTCCATTAATTGCCACATTAATGAGCATAAAAATCTTGCTGTAGACTATCCCCAAATCAAATCGGGCAAAAAGCAATAAACTTATTAAGCATATGGAAATCAATTTCTTATTCTTTTCAAGAAACATATAACATTATCTCCTAGAATCTAAATCCATTTGGTGAAGTATTATAATATCTAATCTCAACACCCATTTCTTTCAATTGACCAGCCAGTGCTCCCGCTGTGTAGTTAGCACTAGTCATAATCCATTCAGGTGTATCAAAAATAGCAATCTGAGGATCTACCGCTTCGTAGAAGCCTGTATCAAATGGAATACTATTATTACCATGGTGTCCGCACTGCAAAATATCTGCATGGAGCTTATCTCCATAGGTCTCAACTAGATAGTCTCCCATGTATTTTGTATGGCAGTCACCACATATTAGTATGCTGCGATTCTCTGTCTCCATCTTAAATACTAGTGATGCATCATTTGGAATATCCTCTGCAGAATCTATCACCACATCGTCACAAGCATTAAAGAATGTAAGCTTTAGATTGTCACTAAACTCCAGAACGTCATCTCTGTGAATATAATTTATGTTGTCAGCATCCTTTGTGAGCTCCATAAATTTATCATAGCTATCCACATCATCCCATTCCTGTGCTACTGAATGGAAAAGCTCTGAATCTAAAGGAGTGACATAAATATTGTCTATTGTAATCCCCTGTGGGTCCTCATAGATTGTATTAAATCCATCAATGTGATCCTTGTGATAGTGGGTCAATATCCAAGCATCTACATGGCCACCATACTGATTAATCACATATCTAAGTAAACTCTCATCCTCAGCATGACCACCATCAACTACGATAAGTGAGCCATCCTTTTGGTTGTACATAAAGTAGCATAGTCCTTGGTCCCCTGATTCATCTGCATAGTTCATAAGAATCCATGCCGAGTCTGGTGGTGTAAGTACCGCATAATATGGCGTCCTGCCATATACTTCAAACCCTGCATCTGTATACGCACTTAAAACACTCTCGGCTGCAGATACTACAAGGAAATCAAGCTTTTTGCTAACGCAGTAATCTGAAATCACCTGGGTATCAGGATTCTCATTTGTTAGTTCATAGGCCTCATCTGGTAAGTATCTAGAATATGGCATAGAAAATCTGGAATCCATCTGTCTTAAATAAACAGCTATGTCCTGAGGTGCCATTATCTTGATTTTATCACCTTGATAATCAGCAAAAATGTCACATATTGTGACAACATCCTGCGGTACCTTATTGCGATTTTCTGCTTTTGTGTACCAGCTTTCTGAATAAATGCACTTACCAATTAAAACAATAGCAAGCGTTGCCACTGCCACGACTGCCATCTTTTTTATACCTGTAAGCTTTGATAATAAAAGTGTGATTCCAAATGCTATTATAATTAAAACAGGTATTAAAGAGAAAAATCTCTTGTAATACTGATCAAATGTGCTTGCCTCTAAAAAGTGTTTACACACATAAAAGGATACTGGGTTATAGATAAAAACCAGCACCAAGCAAGAATACCAGAGGAAGGCATATCTTTTTATCTTTTCTTTTTCAAATACTAGTATTCCAATTAGAGAAAGGGTAAAGAGAGCTAAGAAGCCTATTCCGCCCCAGTATTCTCTAGTAATACTAATCATCTCTTTTAACCAAACCATTTATACCACCAATTGATATCACGGCCGCGTTTAAAGAATACCTCTCCATCTGCGCGGTGCATATCTTTAATAAGCGCTGACATAAGTGTGTAGAAAACTACAAGGTAAATTACTCCAAATAAGCTAGAAATCAAATATCTTAAATCAACAATTTTTCTGTTATAAATGCTCATCGCAATCCATGCTGAAACAACAGTGATCGTAATTAGCAGAGCAGACATTGTGGTAAGTGATGCTGCTCCAAGTGAAATCATAGCAAGTGAAATCACCTTGTGTTTATCGAAATTGTTCTTATAGGTTTCAAACAAATAAATAGTAAAGAAGGGAATTGCTACAGCTGTAAGCAAAGCCTTTCCCTGCCAAATCGCTCCTAGCAATCTAAATGTAGATGAATAGTGAGAATAAAGGCCAAATATGTTAGCTACTGATAAAACTACTAAGAAAATAAATCTATTCTCTGCATCCTTAAAAATAAAGCTTGCAATATAGTAATAAACTATATATGCAACTATAAGAAGGATTACTGGCATAATAGTATGACATACTGTTGTCACTTCAAAGCTAGAAACCTTTGCCATGTATGCTATAAATGTAGGCCATGCTGTAACAGCTCTTTTCTCAGCAGTATATGGCATCTCTCCATTGACATAATTCGCATATGCGATAGTATCTGTCGTAATAGTATCCTGGCTATTTACCACGTAGTCATAGTCATC
>JAEEGK010025565.1_pt1 | contig 12107 bp, 9 predicted proteins | sample 8958771 | NCBI WGS metagenome assembly JAEEGK01 (sample SAMN16246547, study PRJNA631951) | gut metagenome | biome: gut microbiome; feature: rumen; material: SC-attached | host: Bos | place: Iran: Karaj | collected 2018-10 | reverse complement strand
AGCCGCGGCGGCCGTAGGCCTTGTTGTAGTATGCCGAAGTCGGGATGTTGCCGCCGAGTTCGGAGGGGAAGTCGCTGCCGAGCTTGCGCCCGAACCCGAAACTGGTCACATAGTCACGCCACTTGTCGAAAGCGTCCTGTATGGAACTGTATTTGCGGTTCTCGAGGATGTTGCGGAAGACATAGCAGAAGTATCCGTTGCAGGAGGTGGCGATGGCGTCAAGCAGAGCCAGCGGCGAGGCGTGGCCGTGGCAGCCGAGCCTCCTGCCGTTGCCGTAGGGGAAACCGTGGCTGCAAGGGTAGCGGTCCGAGGGCTGGAGGACACCCTCTTCCAGGCCGATGAGTCCGTTGACCAGCTTGAAGACGGATCCCGGAGGATACGATGCCATTACGGTACGGTTGAACATCGGACGGTAAGGGTCGTTGATCAGGTCATTGTAATGCTGGCCTATGTCCGAGAGCTGGTCCACGCTGATACCCGGACTCGAGACCATTGCGAGGATCTCGCCGGTTTTCGGTTCTATGGCGACGACGCTGCCGACCTTGTTCTGCATCAGCATCTGCCCGTAGTTCTGCAGCTTGGCGTCGATCGTCGTTACGATGTCGTTGCCGGGAATGGCTTCGACATCCATCTCGCCGTCGTTGTACGCGGTCTGTATCTGGTTATGGGAGTCGCGCAGATAAACGTGGTAGCCCTTTACGCCCCTGAGGTCCTGCTCGCGTGCGGCCTCGATGCCGGTACGCCCTATGTAGTCGCCCGAACGGTATTCGCCGGGGTGCTGCTTGAGATAGTCTGCGTCGACTTCCGATACGTAGCCGAGGAGATTGCCTCCGGCATCGACGGGATAGTCGCGCACGCTTCGGATCTGACCCTTGAAGCCGGGGAACATATACTGTATCTCGGCGAACTTCATATAGGTCTGCGGAGGGACCTGCTTGATCATGGTCTGGGACTGGTAGCCTATGGCCGAGCGGTATCTGCGGTAATAGTCCATCCTTTCGCGGATGAACTGCACGTCCACGTCAAGTGCGGTGGCCAGGGCGAGGGTGTCGAAAGCCTTGACCTCACGCGGGGTCACGATTATGTCGTAGGCGGTCTTGTTGCCTACGAGGATGTCGCCGTTGCGGTCGTAGATGATGCCCCTGGTGGGATAGATGGTCTCATAGACCATGGAATTGCTCTCGGAACTCTTCTTGTACTCGTCGTGGACGATCTGGATGGAGAACAGTTTGCCCAGAAGAATGGCGACCACTACCCCGAGGCCGGTCAGAAGCTTGTTTTTCCTGCTGAAATCCATGCCCTACCTCCTGGTTCCGCTGGTACGCTCGGGCGCCAGGATGCCGGCGACGAGAAGCGAGAGGATGTAACCGCCGGCCAGCGAGGCCGCGAAGCGTATGCCGCTGAACCACAGCGGCCTGGTACCTGCGCCGTCGGCCCAGATGTAGATGGCCAGGAAGAGCGCCTGTGCCAGTATCAGGGCGAAGGACATCTTCCAAATGCCCTGACGGGGGATGGAGATGTCCTCCTTGCGGGCGAACACCTCGTCGCCGAAGATCAGTCGGATGATGCCGATGCGGCAGAAAGCGACCGGCACGAGGGCGACTATGTTGAGGCCGAGCAATCCGTCGGACAGGAGGTCGACGGCAAGTCCCGTGGCGAAAGCGATGAACAGAGCCGGGATTGTGCCCCGCTTGATCGGGATGAGAAGGATCATCGCGGGCAGTATCGACAGCATGACATACTGCGACAGCCTGAAGAAGTTGGCTATGCAGATCTGCACCATCAGCAGGAGCAGGAAGTTGATGAAGAACTGAGTCTGTTTCATTGCTTCTCCTCCCCTTCTTTTTCAAGGTTCTCGAGATACATGATCTCTTCGCGCCCGGAGTTGGATACCACCGTGACGTAGCGCAGGGCCGTGAAGCTCTGGAACAGATCGACCTGGATCTCGTTTACCGCTCCGTTGACGACCTTGGAGGATCCTGCTATGCCCAGCGGGATGTCCGGCGGGAAGAGGATGGAGTCTCCGCTGGTCCAGACGGTGTCTCCGGGGGCGTACTTGTACTGGAGCGGAATGTCCTTCAGGACGGCTCCGTCCATCGATATTCCGTCCCACGTCAGCGGTCCCACAGCACCTTCGTTGCCGAGACGTGCGCTGACGCTGACTCCGGTATTCATGAAGGAGAGGCCGTAGGAGTAGTGCTTCTCCACGGCGTCCACTATGCCGACGATGCCCAAAGGAGTGATGACTCCGGACTGGGGACGCACCCCGTCTTCGTAGCCCTTGTTCAGGATAAAGTAGTTGTGCTGCTTGTTGCGGCTGATCTTGACGATGCTGGCGGGGACGTGCTCGTATCCCGAGAAGATAACGGTGGTGTCGTTCAGAAGGCCGTTCTCCATGGCGGTCTGGACACGGTCCCGGCTGCGCCGGAGCTCTTCGGTGAGCATGGCGTTCTCCTCGGCCAGTTTTTCATTCTCGTTCCTGAGCGAGAAGTAGCGGCCGATGCTGTCGAAGCCGCCCCATACCCAGGCCATCACCCTGTGCGAGGCCTTGGAAATCCATATGTCCTGGAGGCTGCCGGAATGCTTGAGCATGCTCAGCGCGGCCAACTCCATCAGGATGAAGATGACCGTACTGATGACCCTGGCCCATATCTTCCGCTCGTCAACCATCCTATCTCATCAGGAAGGAATAGTTCTCGGTGTTCTTCAGGGCTATGCAGGTACCGCGGGCCACGGAGTGGAGCGGGTCGTCCGCCACGTGGAACGGGATGTTGACCTTTTCGGAGAAACGCTTTGCAAGACCTCTGAGGAGGGCTCCGCCGCCTGAAAGGAAGATACCGTTCTCCACGATGTCGGAATAGAGCTCCGGAGGGGTCTGCTCAAGCACGTGGAGGATGGACGTCTCGATCTTGGCGATCGACTTGTCGAGGCAGTGTGCGATCTCCTGGTAGGTGATGGTCGCCTCCACCGGGTGTGCGGTCATGAGGTTCGGGCCGCGGGCCACGAACGGTTCGGGCTCCTCGTCGAGGTTCTGGATGACTGCGCCGACGGCTATCTTGATCTTCTCGGCGGTAATCTCACCGACCTTGATATTGTGCTGCTGGCGGAGATACTGCTGGATATCGTTGGTAAGTTCGTCTCCGGCAGTCTTGATGCTCTCCTGCTGCACTATGCCTCCGAGGGAAATGACAGCTATCTCGGCAGTACCGCCTCCGATATCTACGACCATGTTACCTTTCGGGGCCTCGACATCGAGTCCGATACCGAGGGCCGCAGCCATCGGCTCGTAGATAAGATAAACATCCCTTCCGCCTGCATGCTCGGTAGAGTCACGCACGGCCCTGATCTCGACTTCGGTACTTCCTGAAGGGATACCGACGACGATTCTCAGGTTCGGCTGGAAAAGAGAGGAGCGCTTGCTGTTCACCTCGCGGATAAATCCGCGGATCATCATCTCTGCAGCCTCGAAGTCGGCGATCACGCCATCCTTCATAGGACGCACTGTCTTGATGCCCGGATTCGTCCTTTCGTGCATCAGCTTAGCCTTCTGTCCGAGGGCTATGCACTTGCCTGTATTATTGTCGATAGCAACGATGCTCGGCTCGTCAAGAACGATATTGTCATTCTGAAATATGACGGTATTGGCGGTTCCGAGGTCGATTGCCAGTTCCTGTGTCAAAAATGAAAATGCCATCTTTTGCGCGTATCGATAACCATTAAACTTAATTTCCGTAAAAATACGAAAAAATCTTAAATTTGCAGTTATATTTCTTTACTAATATGGGCAGAAAAAAATTCCTTATAGTCTCCGCCGGAGGAAAGGGCGTGAGAATGGGCGGAAGCAGACCGAAGCAGTTCCTTGAATTCGAGGGGGTTCCGGTACTGAGGCTGACCATCTCGAAATTCCTGGAAGCGGTGCCGGATATCCGCGTCGTCACGGTACTCCCGGAGAGCTGGATTCCATGGTGGAAAGACTATTGTCTGGAGAACAATTTCAACTGCCCGCAGGTAATGGTCGCCGGCGGCATAACCCGCTTCCATTCCGTAAAGAACGCCCTGGCCAAAGTGCCTGACGGAGCTATCGTCGCAGTCCACGACGGAGTCCGCCCTCTCATCTCGAAAGAGCTTATCATTTCGATGTTTGAAAAGATGGAGAAAGGATCATGTCACGGCCTCGTCCCGTGCCGGCCTACTACCGATACCCTCAAGCCGCTTCACACAGAGGCGGGACCCGACGGAGAGAAGGTTCTGGCACTGACGGAAGGCGTGATCCTCGACAGGTCTTCGATCTATTCGGTCCAGACTCCGCAGATATTCCTCTCGGAAGAACTCAAGGCAGCATATGGCCAGGCCTACGACACATCCTTCACGGACGACGCCTCGGTAGCTTCAGCATATGGAATACCTCTCTCCTTCTGCGAGGGAGAGAGGTTCAACATAAAGCTTACCACGCCTGAGGACCTTGAGCTCGCAAGGGCCATCAGAATCGTGAGCAAGACTATTTAGAAATCTTTGCTTCGCCGAGGAAACTCGTGCTCTTATAATCTTTCACCCATACCTGACGGTCGATTGCCTCGTCGAGGGCGATCATAGTATCTGTCGCCTGGATATATGGGATTTTCTGGATAGTATTGAGGAGGACTTCCATGAGATGGTCATTGTCAAGGCAGTAAAGCTTGACAAGGAGGGCGTACTTTCCGGTTACGAAGTGACACTCCACGACCTCAGGAATCTTTTTGAGGGAATTGACCACTTCGTTGTACTTGCTTGCCTCCGAAAGGGAGATGCTCACGAAAGCGCATATGTTCAATCCTATAGCCTGAGGCTTCACGAGAAGACGAGACCCGGTAATAACTCCGTTGGCTTCCAGCCTTTTTACTCTCTGATGGATTGCCGCTCCGGAAACACCGCACTCCCTTGCTATCTCAAGGAAGGGCATTCTCGCATTCTTTACGAGAAATGACAGGATTTTCTGATCTGTCTGATCAATGTGATAAGATGCCATGACTACAAATTGTTACTTATACCTTTGCAAAAGTAGCGAAAAAAATCATAAATCCTAATTATTCTATGGATAATTTGATGATTTTCAACCCTACAAATCTAAAGATACAAGCAAAACAATCTGTAAGTTCTACTTCGATGACCGCCCCTTACCCTTTCTAAACGAGCTCTTTGTGGGTTCCGAAGCAGCGATGATTTCCTTGCACTTATCTTCTGTAAGAGACTCGGCATCAACGCCCTTAGGAATACGGTAATTCGCTCCGTCCTTCTTGATATAAGGACCATAACGTCCGTTGAGGATCTGGATACCGCTCTCAGTATAATCTTTGAGGACCGCATTAGCTGCAGGCTTGTCTTTTGTCTGACCTATTGCGGCGATACATTCCTCGAGAGTGACGGTCATAGGATCGGCCTTTCTCGGAAGGGAGAAGTTCTGGCCGTCGTATTTGATATACGGGCCGAAACGACCCTTTGTAGCAATGACTTCCTTACCCTCGTACAGTCCGACGATGCGCGGCAGTTCGAAGAGCTTGAGAGCCTCGGCAAGAGTGATGCTCTCGATCAGCTGACCCGGAGCAAGATTGGCGAACTGACGCTTCTCACCCTCGCCTTTCTGCACATATGGGCCATACTGGCCGAACTTTGCAACGACCGGCTCTCCTTCCGGAGACAGGCCGAGCTCGCGGCTTACATGATTGAACTGGCGGTCGTTGAGAACTTCGTCAACCTTGGCATGGAAAGGAGTATATATCTCGCCGATCAGGCCATTCCATTTCTTCTTTCCGGCAGCGACCTTATCGAAGTCTTTCTCGACATTGGCGGTAAAGTCGTAGTCCATTATGGAACCGAAATTCTGCACAAGGTAATCGGTAACGATGATACCAATTTCCTGAGGAAGCAGCTTGCCTTTCTCGGCACCTACCGTCTCGACTTTGGAGGTCTCTTTGATCACTCCGCCGGCGAGGTTAAGATTTGTAACTTTTATGGATTCCCCTTCTTTGTCACCTTTGAGGATATAGCCTCGTCCGGTAGTAAGGGTACTGATAGTCGGAGCATATGTAGAAGGTCGGCCGATACCGAGCTCTTCGAGCCTCTTGACGAGGGTTGCCTCGGAGTATCTCGGCGGAGGAGTGGTGAAGCGGCAGGAAGCATCGATCGAGCGGGCTTCCATTACCTGTCCCAGTGAAACCTCCGGAAGAGTAGCTACGCTCTCTTCGCCCTGAGGATCGTCCGTCCCTTCTCTGTAAAGCTTGAGGAAGCCGTCAAAGACTACCTGGACAGCAAGGGCGGAGAATTTCTCGTTTCTGCGGTCGGAACCAATCTTGAGGGTAGTACGGAGCTCCTTTGAATCCGCCATCTGGGAAGCGACGGTGCGCTTCCATATAAGACTGTAAAGCTTGTTTTCGTCAGGAGTCCCTTCTATTGAAGTATTCTCTATATATGTAGGACGGATAGCCTCATGCGCTTCCTGGGCGCCTTTGGATCTCGTCTTGAACTGACGTGAATGGGCATATGCCTCGCCGTAGTTCTCGATGATGAATTTCTTGGAAGTGCCGAGAGCAAGGGTCGAGAGATTTGTGGAGTCGGTTCTCATGTATGTGATGAGACCGCGTTCATAAAGCTGCTGGGCGACTCTCATCGTCTTGCTTACCGGGAAATGAAGTTTTCTTGCGGCTTCCTGCTGAAGGGTTGAGGTAGTGAAAGGAGCCGCAGGGGAACGCTGGCCGTCCTTCTTCTCGATATTCTCGATGGTGAAGCGGGCGTCCTTGCTGTCCTCCAGGAACTTGCGAGCCTCGGCGAGACTGCCGAAACGGGCGTCCAGCCCGGCCTTGACGGCAGTAGAAGCGGATGTCCCGTCAGGATGGAAAGTCGCGTCGACATGATAATAAGGCTCTTTCTTGAAGGCCATGATTTCGCGCTCGCGGTCGACGACCAGACGGAGGGCGACGCTCTGCACGCGGCCGGCGCTGAGCTTCGGCTGTATCTTTCTCCAGAGAATCGGGGAAAGCTCGAATCCGACCAGACGGTCGATGACGCGGCGGGCCTGCTGGGCCTCCACCAGGTTCATGTCTATGTCGCGCGGATTCTGGATAGCGTTGAGGATAGCGTCTTTTGTGATCTCGTGGAAGACTATACGGCGGGTATTGTCTTTCTTAAGTCCGAGGGTATCGAAGAGGTGCCATGAAATAGCTTCTCCCTCGCGGTCCTCATCGGATGCGAGCCATACAGTCTCTGCGTCTGAGGAAAGTTTCTTGAGTTCGGAAACGACTTTTTTCTTGTCGGCTGGGACAATGTATTCCGGTTTGAAGCCATTCTCGACATCGACACTCAATTTTTTGTCCTGCAGGTCTCTTATGTGTCCGAAACTGGACTTGACTATATAATCTTTACCTAAGAATTTCTGGATGGTTCCGGCTTTTGCCGGAGACTCGACGATCACAAGATTTCCCTTCATATCTTCCTGTTTTTTCATTTCAAAATGCAAAGTAAAAAAGAATCGGGGCATTTTTCCAAATTTTATCGTTATTTTTGTATTTCAATTAATGAGACGAGTAACTATGAAAGATACGTCCAAGAAAAAGATTATCAAGTGGTTCTGGATCATAATCTCAGCACCCGTAGCCATCGTAGCGCTTTTGCTTCTGGCCGTATGGGCCTTCGCTGACATCCCTTCGTTCGAAGAACTCGAAAATCCTGAGAGCAAACTTGCAACCCAGGTAATTGCGCAGGACGGAGAGCTCCTGACCACCTTCCATATAGAAAACAGGTCATTCGTCAGCTATGACGAACTCTCACCTTATATAATACAGGCAGCGGTCTCAACGGAGGACGCCAGGTTCTACAAGCATTCCGGAGTCGATTTCCAGAGTCTCGGCCGAGTCCTGTTCAAGACACTGCTCATGCGCGATTCCAGCCAGGGCGGAGGCAGTACCATTACCCAGCAGCTGGCAAAGACTCTTTATCCGAGAGCCGATACGCACAGCCGTATCCCGGGCGTCTCCAAGATGAAGATGGTCTGGATCAAGCTCAAGGAATGGATCACCGCAGTCAAGCTCGAGAGAGACTACACCAAGGACGAGATCGTCGACATGTACCTCAACGCCGTATTCTTCGGCAGCGGAGCGTACGGAGTCAAGGCTGCGTCCCAGACTTTCTTCGCCAAGGATCCGAAAGACCTCAACGTCGAGGAGAGCGCGACCCTGGTGGGAATGGTCAACAAGCCGACCAGATACAACCCGGCCCTGCACATGGACAAGGCCATCGCCCGCCGCAACTTCGTGATCGGGCAGATGCAGAAGTCCGGCTATCTCACGAAAGCCGAGCGCGACTCGATCCAGAAGCTCCCTATCGTCCTCTCCTATCAGGTCCAGGACCATAATGCCGGAGTAGGTCCATATTTCAGGGACATGCTGAGAAGGTACATGAGCGCTTCGAAACCGAAACGCTCGGACTACCAGTACCGCGAGGATTTCGCCGTCGATTCCCTCCTCTGGGCCGACGACCAGCTCTACGGCTGGCTCAACAAGAACACCAAGCCTGACGGCTCGAAATACGACCTCGACCGCGAGGGTCTCCGCATCTATACCACAATCAACTACAAGATGCAGAAGTATGCCGAGGAGGCTGTCGCCGAGCATCTTGGCAAGGATCTCCAGAAGAGTTTCTGGAACGACCTGAAGTGGAAGAAGAACCGTCCTTTCTCCAACGACATCGACAATGCTACGATCGAAAGGCTTATGAAGCAGGGACGCCGCTGGAGCGACCGCTACCGCGTCCTCAAGAACGCCGGCCTCTCCGAGAGCGAGATTCTGAAGACCTTCTCCGAGCCGACTGAGATGAGGGTGTTCTCATGGGACAAGAAGGGTTACATCGACACAGTCATGACCCCGGATGACTCTATCCGTTACTACAAGTCCTTCCTCAGGGCATCGTTCATGGCGATTGAGCCTGGCACGGGACAGATCCGCGCATACGTAGGCGGTCCTAACTACCGTTACTTCAAGTACGACAATGTGCGACAGGGCAAGAGGCAGGTCGGTTCGACTATCAAGCCGTTCCTTTACACTCTCGCCATGCAGGAGGGCATGACCCCGTGCGACAAGGTAGTGAATGTGCCTCAGTCCATAATCGTCGGAGACAACGTATGGACGCCGCGAAGCACCGACAAGGATATATGGATCGGCAAGACCGTAACTCTCAAGTGGGGTCTTACCAACAGTTCCAATAACATATCGACATATCTGATGAAGCAGTTCGGCCCTCAGGCCATGGTACAGATGATGCGCAAGATGGGCGTCGGAAGCCATGTGGAAGAGGTTCCGTCCCTATGCGTAGGCTCGGCCGACCTTTCTCTCTACGAGATGGTTTCAGCCTACAACACCTTTCCGTCCAAGGGAGTATATGTCTCTCCGATGTTCGTTACCAGGATCGAGGATAACCAGGGCAATGTGCTCAGCGAGTTCACTTCCCGCAAGAGGGAGGCTATCAGCGAGCGGACCGCCTACCTCATGGTCAACCTGATGCAGGGCGTGGTCAACGGCGGTACCGCCGGACGACTCCGCGGCAAGTACCAGCTCAAGGGACAGATCGCCGGCAAGACCGGTACGACCAACGACAGCGCCGACGGCTGGTTCATAGGCTATACCCCTACCCTTACGGCCGGTATCTGGTGCGGCGCGGAGGACCGTCAGGTGCACTTCCAGTCCGCGGCTCTCGGCCAGGGCGCCAACATGGCCCTGCCTATCTGGGGTATCTTCATGCAGAAGGTGCTCAAGGACGGCACTCTCGGGATATCCGAAGCCGACAAGTTCGTATCTCCTATGGGTGTATCCTTCGATCTCGGCTGTAGCGGCGGAGACTCCGATGCAGGAGAGCAGCAGGCCGAAGAGGAAGCTGCAGAATATTATTTTGATTAAGACTAGTTTATCATAATGGCAAAGTACAACAACATTGCGGTCATATATGGCAGCGATTCTTCCGAGTGGGAAGTCTCCTGCCGAAGCGGAGAATTCACCGCTTCCCGCATTGACGACACTCGGTACAGCATATTCGAGATATTCGCCCGTTTCGGCAAATGGTATCTCGTTGCGATGCGCAAGAAAGATTCCATGCGCGTGACCTTCCCCGAGGAGGCCCGTCCTGAGGTTGACAAGAACGACTTCAGCGTGACCGTATATGGAGAAAAGATAAAGTTCGACTACGCATATATAATGCAGCATGGCGCTCCGGGAGAGAACGGACTGCTCCAGGGCTATCTGGAAATGCTCGGCATCCCGTTCAGCAGCTGCAGCGCCTTCGTTTCGGCAGTAACGTTCGACAAGTACTCCTGCAAGAGCTACCTCAAGGGCGTGGATTATGTCCATTTCGCCCCTGACGCATTCGTGCGCAAGGGAATGGACCTGGACGCCGCATCGGAGAAAGCCGTCAAGGAACTCGGGCTGCCGCTGTTCGTGAAGCCTACCAACGGCGGTTCCAGCTTCGGCATCACCAAGGTCCACAAAGCTGAGGACCTCAAGGGGGCCATCGCATACGCGTTCTCCGAGGGCCCTACCGTGATCATCGAGAAGGGCATCAAGGGACGCGAGTTCACCTGCGCCGCCTACTTCGACGGAGAGAGCGTGAAGACTCTCCCTGTCATCGAGATCGTCACAGAGAACGACTATTTCGACTATGACGCAAAATACAACGGCAGCAGCAAGGAGATCTGCCCGGCCCAGATAGACGAGGCCCACTCGGCCAGGATACAGGAAACGACGGCCAGGATCTATGCCCATCTCGGCTGCAAAGGCATCGTCAGGATGGACTACATCGACGGCGAGGACGGACTTTATTTCCTCGAGGTCAACACAATCCCGGGTATGACGAGCGCCTCCCTCGTGCCTAAGATGGTACGCGCCGCCGGTCTCGACATAACGGCATTCCTCAACACAATCATCGAGAATTCATGACGCTTCTCGCTGATTTCATAAAGGAAAGCATCAACAAGTTAGCGCCTCTTTACCCCGATAAAGAGGCGCGTTCCATCGTGCTTCTGCTCTGCGAGCGCCTTCTCGGCACAAAGAGCTATACCCACATAGTAGATCCTTCATATGAGATTCCGGAGGGAAAGCTCTCTCCGCTGTCCTCGGGCATGGAAAGACTGACTTCAGGAGAGCCTGTCCAGTATGTGCTCGGCGAGGCCGAGTTCTATGGACATATGTTCAGAGTCACTCCGGACGTGCTGATCCCGCGCCCTGAGACCGAGCAGCTATGCCGCGAGGCGATAGGCATCGGATCCAGGATGTTCAGGATGTGGCAGGCCTATGGCAAGAAGGCCTGGCCGGTCAGGATACTGGACCTGTGCACCGGTTCGGGATGCATCGCATGGACGATGGCTCTTTCTGTACCGTCGTCGGAGGTCGTTGCCGTCGATATCTCGGAGGGAGCGCTGGAAGTTGCGAGGTCGCAGGCTTTCGCCGCCGAGCTGAAGGCCGCCGGGACGATGCTGCCGGAATTCGTGAAAGCTGACGTGCTCGACACCGAGCAGGAATTCGACCACGGGCTGTTCAACCTTATCCTGAGCAATCCGCCTTATATCATGGACAAGGAGAAACCGGGGCTGAGGACGAACCTTTCGTTCGAGCCGGATTCCGCCCTGTTCGTGAGGGATGACGACCCGCTCGTGTTCTACAAGGCGATCGCCCGCTGGAGCCAGAGGTTCCTGCGACCGGAAGGAAGCGGACTGACGGAAATAAACGAGCTCCTCGGAGCCGAGACCGCGGCATGCTTCAGGGAGGCCGGATTTGCTACTGAGATCATCAAGGATTTCAGCAACAAGGACAGGTTTGTCCTCTATACCAGACGTTAGTAACCGGATATATCCAAATTTGAAACATTTTAATTAAGCCGTATGTTGAAATCCGACTGAATCTTCCGTGCAAATAATTAATTATCAGTGTATTATCACCGCAAAAGCCGATTGTTGATAACTTTTGTTAGCGATTTCTTTTGAATAAATATTATTCTTACCTAATTTTGTAACGAGGCCACGAGACACTGAAACGAGACACCGCAAGTGGCTTGTTTTTTTCATATTCACCCCGCCTCACCAAACTAAATCACCG
>JAEEGK010025563.1_pt1 | contig 12108 bp, 8 predicted proteins | sample 8958771 | NCBI WGS metagenome assembly JAEEGK01 (sample SAMN16246547, study PRJNA631951) | gut metagenome | biome: gut microbiome; feature: rumen; material: SC-attached | host: Bos | place: Iran: Karaj | collected 2018-10 | reverse complement strand
CATAAGGAAATGCAGCAATTGATAAAGTAAAAAAGGAGAACAAAAAACATGAATTTTACAGTAAGAGTAAACGCACTTAAGAACGCAGAAAACAGTAAAGTAAAGGCATACGCTGATGTTACCTTTGGCGGGGAGATGAAGGTTACGAACATCTCTCTCATAGAAAATGCCAACGGAGGCATGTTTGTAAGCATGCCCAGGTACAAGTCGGGTGAAGTGGACGATAACGGCAACGCCGTTTACAAGGACATCTGTAACCCCATAACCAAGGATTTCAGAGAGGCTCTCTACGGAAGCCTGGTTGATGCCTACAAGGAATCCCTTGCATCCGGCCAGTCTGCCACAAAGGAGATCAATGATCTTAGGAGTGCAGATGAAAGCCTCAAGATGGACGCCAAGGTTTATCCCGTAAGGAAAGAAAACGCCAAGTCCCTTGCCTACGCCAAGATCTACCTGGACAACGCCTTCGTGATCAACAACGTATCCATAATGGAAGGCAAGAACGGCCCCTTCGTGGCAATGCCTTCCTACAAGACCAAGAAGACCGACGAGTACGGCAATGCAGAGTACCAAGATATCTGCTATCCCGTAACCAAGGAAGCCAGGGAAAAACTCCACGACATAGTTTTTGCGGAGTACAAGAAGGCAAAGAATGAAAACAGAACTCCCCAGAGCCAGGAAAGGTCCGCAGACAACTCCGTGCCCGGCTGGATCGAAGCTCCCGACGAAGAGCTCCCCTTTCTCGGGAAGGAAGAGGAAGAGAGAGCCATAGGCTACATCCCCGTGAAGCAGGAGAAACACGAGGAAAAGCACGATAAGCCCATAAAGGTGGCGAGGAAGGGGAGATAGAAGAGAATAAGGAATTGAATGCCCCGGCGATCAAGAGGATGGTCGTCGGGGCTGTTTTTTGTTTGCAGGTTTGGAATTTCTTATGGCTTGAGTTTGGAATATCCTAAAAAAAAGGAAATCGAATTTCTTTAAACGGAAAGACCTGCTCTTTTTGTGCGGAATAATTTGAACATTGAATGTGCGACTATGAAAAAAAGATGAAAGTATTGCCAAAGAAACAACAAATAATCAGGCTACTTGCTTTGCTTGTTAGTATATCATGACAATGCGAGCTTGATCTCATACTTGAAATTGCGTACTTGAAATTGAGTTGATGCTGAACTTGTAATGAAATCAGATAAATGTTATATTTTTAGATATATAGTTTGTGAAAAATGTCAGAAAGCAATTTGCTTTTACGAGGTACGAATATGTCATTAGCGAAGGCGCAATGCCCAAACTGCAATAGGATTCTTGAGGTAGATTCATCAAAAGATGCTGCAATTTGTCCTCATTGTGGAAATCCGTATATAGTAGAAAAAGCGATACAGAGTGTCGAACAATCCAATCATATAAATAAAACTAAGACTCAGCAAAGAGAGAAAAGCGATGAGAAATCTGATCATGTAAAGAAAGCGGATAAGCCCGCAAAAGTAAGGAGAGATTATAAAACTGGAGCTAAAAAAGAAAAAGCACCGGAAGAAACGAAACACAAAACACGAACTACTAACAAAAAGAAGGACGCTGATAGAATAAAAGGCTTTAAGGAAGAGTATGATAAGATAATCAATCATTGGCATGAGTTCCTAAAGAAAAATAATAATGTGAAACCTTATAAAGGCGGCTACGACAGAAGTCGAATAATAAATGAAACAGAAGATACTGGGAGAAAGCTGGATTTGCTGATAGAGAACATAGACAGGGAGGGAAAGTATCTTATAGAAATGGGATGTGATTTCGAAACTATCCGGGAAATCAGAGAGCTTATTTCGAAGATTATAAATGAAAGTAATCTCAATGTTTGTTTTGACATAGAAGATGAGGAAATGAAGAAACTAGTGGAATCGCCATATTTAGTATGTGATAGATACTTTGATTCAACAGCAATTAAGCCATATAGGTATTCTTTTTCGAAAAAGAGTTTGCAGACAAGAGCAAGGTGGAATAAGAAATATGATGAATTACCTGAGATTGTAGACCGGCGAAAAGAAGAAGAAAAAAGGATAGCTGAAGAAAGAGTTAAACAAATAGAAAAGTGGGAAAAAGACGTAGCTCAAATTCAGTACGGTAGAGAAAAAGAACGTGAAAGCAGAAAGATGGAAATAGAAGATCAGTATGCTTCAATAATAATACATCTTGCTGAAGAAAACAGACAAAAAACCTTGGAGCTAAATGAACAGATAAAACAGTTCAATGAAAAAAAAGACACAGCATTAAATGAGCTTTTATCACTTAGTTTTTGGAACATAAAGAGGAGACTTACGCTTAGGAAATATGTAGATAACCTATATATACTTATTGCAAGAAAAGAAAATGAGCTTGCTGAGACAGAGGCTTGGTATCAGAGCAGCGTTAGAAAAGCAAACGATGATAAAAGTAGCTTGATGGAATACTTGGATGTTCAATTGGAGTCGAAGTATTCCGTTCCGTTACACCCTGATAAAGTTGCTGAACAAGAACTGATGGCAAAACAAAACGAAAAAACGACGGATTTTCAGCATATCAAGGTTGATACTGATTCATATACTATGGCATGGGCGTTAACAGGGGTAAGGGAAATACTGGCAGAACATCCTGGAATTACTATGGATGAAATAATGGATAAAATTCAAAATAAAGGAGAAATTTATAATGCTTTTTCAAGACAAAGAATAATTGCCTATGTGGAGTTAATGAGAGATGATTTGAAAATTGTTAATGTTATTGAAGGTAAAAAAGAGGTTTATTACTTGAAAAAAGATATGAAAAATCAATAACTGAAAGGAGGATAAAGCTTTGGCGGATTTTAATCAAATAGATTTTTTCCGCCTTAAGGAAGACCTTATTAATGAGTGTTATGGGGCTTTTTTCGGGGCGGGATGCGGAGGCGCATTAATTGAATCTTTTGATATTGATAGTATGTCTCCTGAGGAATTACTTGAGATAGCGGAGAGACAGGGGGTTGATATCGAGAAGTATTTGAGACAAAACTAACTGATGATTTGGAAATGTTTTGAAAGGACGTAAAGATAAACTTAGGTCAAGCATAGGATATCAGTGTTATAAGAAGCGTTAGGAGAACAAGGAAGACAAAGGTGTGAATCAGGAAGAAGAAAAACATTATGTATATAACCCGCAGAATGAGAGCGTTGCATGGTATTTTGAGTACATGCAAGAAAATAATTCTATTTGGAGATATTATTACAACATAAACATGATTGTAGAATGTGTGGTAAAAAAGTTAATTCCAAAAACGGAATTCATTACGAGGATTGGGATGGGGCAGATGATTGGTATTGTGAAGAATGCGCAAAAGAGGCATTTGAGGCAATGATTGAATGCTTAATTGACGACGATGATTCGGACGAAAATGACATTTTACCTAAAGGTAAAAAGATAAAAGATTTGTCGCTAAAAAAACTCGCTAAAATTCTCGTCGAATATGATTCAAATGTTATGAGCATTGAGATCAAAGGGAAAATGATAGAATAATAAATATAAAACCAAAGTCTATTCTTTGCTATATTTTTTTTATAATATATTATAAAGGGGTGTAATAATGATTTGTAGTTCATGCTTATCTGATACGTTAGTTGGAGAAGTTGAAAAAAAAATAGCATGTGGATTGCCACGCGAGTCCCTTTTTTTTCATAGTATATGGAGAAAAAGTCATGTTGAGAAATGTAAAGGAAAATGTTCTTGTTGTGGCAGAAATATTATTATTGCAGAACCTTCGTTTTCAGAAGATTGTGATGATTGTGTAGTAAAAGAAGTCGGTGCATTTTTAACGAAACAAATTACCGCCTGCGAACAGTGTGGAACAGGAGAATTTTTTGCCAGTTATTCATGGAGTCGTTGTAAAATGGCCGAGAATCGAGATGAGGAGTTAGAAGCAGAGGAAGAGATTCATAGACTTGATACAACAATCCCTATAGAAGATCTTTTTTGGGATTATTTCTCGGGATGTAATGGCTTAGGTAATAGGCTTGATGAGGTTGCAGGGTATGTTTATTGTCCGAATTGCGGCAATGGTTCGGGAGTTGATTATGACGATAAAATAAATTATGGTGATTTTGACAGGTATACGAGCGTTTACACAAAAGAATGCGAGGATGAGTTTGCGTTAAGATTTTATGGAGATGAAAAAAAAGTAGAAGACACTTTAGAGGATTTTCTTCAAAAGTATAGCTATGAAGAATTAGATAATATTGCCATTGCGTATTTTAAAGAGGGCAAAGTGGCTGAAGATTTAAAAGCCTTAAATGAGAATCTTAAAAATTTATACAATGATGATTTTTGTTATAGACTCAGTGAGAATCGAATTGTATATAGAACACGAGTTTCAGATGTTGGGGTAACAAGAAATGTAAATGAGATTTGGGCTCCACCAGCCGATCGTGTTAAACAAAATCGTTATAATTTTAAAGGGCATAGGGTATTTTATTGTGCTAATTCTATTTGTGCAATTAAGGCTGAAGTTCCAAAGGAAAAAGACCAGATATACTCTATTGGTAAGTTTTTACTAAATGAAGAATTTTTACTTTTCCCAATTAACAGGGTTTTTTTGGGAAAATTTGATGGACTAGTTAGTTCGGAAGATTATGATCTTATGTCTAATGGTGAAGAGGAGACAAAAAAAGGATATATATTAACAAACATATTAGCAGATATGATAGAAAAAATAGGCTACGATGGTATTGTCTACCGTTCAACAAAAGCAAATAGATATTTGGACTATGCCTTGTTTTGTAGTTTCAAAGAAGGAGAAGATATTGTGTGCTTGGAGGTGCTCTCAGAGCAGTAAGATTTTTAGTATGGATGTTATGAAATGTTAATATTTTGATCAATGTGTGTAAGGTAGGAAAAACAAAAAATATAATCTAGCACGCTCGGTGATGTCATGTGCGTTGCCGAGCTTTTTGCAGCTTTTTTAGATAAATAAAAATATATAATCTATAGATGAGTGCCGGGCAAAGCATTGACAATGTACTACAAAATGTTACAATGAAATGTGGAGGTATAGCCATGAAAAAGACAACATCAATTAGCATTAGAGTTTCAGATGAAGAACTTGAAATGTTTAAGAAAGCAGCGGAATTTGAGGCGTATAGTTCGTACAGTGAATTTGTTAGAAGAACGGCATTAAAGGCAGCTTTAAAAATTATTAAGGAAAATGAAAAAGGGGAAGACAAATGAATATAAGCCTTCAGGAAAGAATGAAAAAAGAAAACTTTAAACTTGTTAGTATAGATCTGTTCTCGGGACCCGGAGGCCTATGCACTGGGTTTAAATGGGCCGGTATTCTTCCTTTAATTGCTGTTGAGTGGACAGATACAACTGTTGAGACATATTCGGTTAGTCATAATGCTGAAGTAATGCATTTGGCACAGTATATGACAGATAAAGGAACCGATAATGAGTATTTGGCTCAGTTTATGAATGAAAGTACAAGATCTTTGGTTATACATGGAGATATAAACCTTGTAGATGACCAGATGATAAAAAAACTTTTGTTATATCGATATGGAATTGATTCAACAGATGAAACAGTAGATATTGTTTCAGGGGGAGCTCCGTGTGAGAGTTTTAGTTTAGCTGGAACAAGAACGGTTGGGGATGAACGAGATGATTTATTTGACAACATAGTTAGAATCTCAAGAACAGTAAATACCAAGGCTATTCTGTTTGAAAATGTAAAAGGCATGTTTTCAAAGCCAGATGTAAATGGAAATAAAGGAGCCATTTTTAAACATATCTGTGATACTTTTGAAGATGATAGGAGGAAACCTAGTTATCACCTGGTTTCAAGGGAACAGAACACTATCTTGCTTAAGGCATGTGATTACGGAGTACCTCAATTAAGAGAAAGACTTTTCCTTGTCTCTATAAGAAAAGATTTATTCGATAAAGGAGTAAAATTTGAATATCCTGTTCCTCAATATGGACCTGAAAGAGAGAAGCCATATGTGACGGTTCAAGATGCTATTTCTGACTTGCCGAAAGTTAAGATGAATGTTGAAAACAACAAATATAAAATGCCTAAAAAGTTCCGAAATGAGAATCAAGAAAGGTTCGTAAAAATAATGCGTGGTGAACAGGTGGAAGGTATGAACAGTAAGGTTCCTGTTCATTTTGCTGACTCGTATGGAGAGGTTTCTTTAAGTAGCCACAAAGGACCGGGGCATATTGTCAGAAAGCAAGCACTGCTCTCAGTAATCCCACCCAAATCAAGTATGAGAGCTGAGTATGATCGCCTTACAAAGGAAGGAAGAATGGAAGATCCAGTCCCTGGTTTCCCGGAGTTTAAATACTCAGATGTTTTTCCGAAAACATTGTATGGATCAAGAAATAGGCGACTGAAATTTGATGAGCCAAGTTTCACTGTTACTTCTCATTGTTTGGATGAATTGTTACATCCGACTGAGAATAGAGCGATTACTGCTCGTGAAGCTGCAAGACTGCAAAGCTTTCCGGATTGGTATCAGTTTGCTGGCCCTTATGTACAGTTTCATGGAGATAAAGAACAGGATAGATATGAACAGATAGGTGACGCTATTCCTCCGTTGTTAGCATATGCGATGGCTAAACAGTTTGTAGAATGTCTACCGCAGCATTTGGCATAAAATAAAAGAATAATGCTTAAAATAAAAGGAGCATTCAATTATGTCTAAGGAAAATACGGATAAAAATGAACATGGCGCGAACGGTATAGAGTCATTGGAGCAGATGATTTCTTCACTTAAAGGAAGGGATTATATAGTTAATGCACAGAAAAGATATCGAATTGCTGATCCTGAATACGGAGAGGAACAGTTTTATTTTCAGTTTCTTATAGAGTTTAGCAATCATGATCAGTGGATACTGCACCATACTACTTCAATACGTGACAGAATTGCAGAACAACAATGGCATAGCGAGCATATAAAAAGGCTGAATGAAAATGTTGAAAAGGCTTATGTGGTGGTTCCGGATGGCATGGAAGCCAAAGAAAGCAATATCGCGCAAAACTACAATGATAAGATTGAACATCATCGCATTTTTTCCGCCTTGGATGGAGTTGTTCCATTGGGGACGATTTATAGGATGATTGAATATAAGGCGGCAGGATTGCTGGAAGCAGGTCAGGCTAAAGCAAAGCTGGGACTTCATTTTGAAGAAAAACTTGTAGATTCATTAAATAACCAGCAAAACCTTGAAAAATGGAAAGGGTCATCTTCTACGGCTGTTGGCTATTTGTATTCGTTGTTCGAAGATGTTATGAAAGCATTGGGAATAAAGCGACAGGAACTGATACTTGTATCTGCTACATCAGATATACCCAAATTGCCCTCAGGTGGTTCGCCTAAGACGGATGTCTTAGTAGAACTAAGTATGAGTGATGGAACAAAGAAGGACTATACCTTTAGTTGTAAAAGAAGCTCAGCTGATAGAGTGAGCGTGCATGAGTACACTGCAGATGCGTTTTCTAATGTATTAAATCCTGATGATAATGAATTACGAAGTCTACTGCTTGAATTTCAGGCTGCTGGTGGTATAAAGAAAATGCAGGAAGAGCATGCTAAAGCATTTTCACAAAGGCTTAGAACATATGATAGAAAACTATCGGAATGGGTGTTAAGTGGAGCAGGCGGTGAGGGAGATCCTAAAATTCAATGGGCATCTCACATAATTGTTCTAAATGAAAACACTAATACTTACAAGATAAGTACTATAGATGAGTATATTAGGGAATGCGAAGATAAAAATGCTGGCGGACAATTTGGAACATTGTTTCAATGGACATATCCATCAGGAGGGCTTGGAAAAAGAATACAGCTGAAGATGAAGGTGGAATAACATGTCATCTTTAATAAATTGAAGGGATGATGATATTGACGGATCTGTTTAAAGGGGTCGGGGTAGACTTCTTTAAGCCTTTCACAAGTTTGTCTAAAAGAATATATGTTGATTGTCTGACATAATATATAATGTACATTTATATTTTACCATTTACAACTGTCATATAAGGATTGTTAAGTACCGCGGAGAGGGATATACATGTTGTCAAAATGTAAAAGGATTATAGAAATTGGTATAGATGATATTGATGAACTGCCTTTAGATATTAAAGAGGGCTTGCATAAGTTGGGTATTTATCGATTACATCGTCTTATTGAGTTTTATAATTCTGGGAAACTTGTAGAACTTGAACAATATGGCACTTTGTCCGCAAAAGACTTTGAAATGCTGGAACACTTCTTGCATGAGATTGATTCATATGCCCTGAATGATTCGAAACTCGAAAAGGATTCAATGGTTGATCTAAAAAGGGTGTGTAACCATGAAGAATATAAGAATATTAGTATAGCTGATTTAGATTTTTCGGGGAGATTAAAGAACGGAGCGTATAGAAGCGGTATATTCGATTTGTATGACCTTATAGAGAAATATAATTCTGGGCAGTTGATTAAGATTAGAAATGTTGGAAGAATGACATTGCAGGAAATCGCTGATTATGATTTCTCTAAACTTGAAACGGAAGAAGAATTACAGGAAACTTATTATCCAGAATTTGAAGATGATGAAGAAGACTGTCATGATTTATATTCTTTGGAAGCACAGAAAATAAAAGAGGGGTCACGAGATTTATACTGTCTAGAAGTGCAGAAAATTGAGAATTCTGAACCCAAATTAGAAGAACTCTTGCCAGAAGGATTTTTGAGTGGACCAATTGAAAAGTATATATGTGATAGGAAACTTGTAAATATTTTTGCTAAAAATGGTTGTTCTACTATAAGAGCCATGCTGCATGTTGATTACACAACAGTGAAAAGGTGGCCTAATGTGGGAAAAATTGCTCTTGACAAATTCGTTGAATTTAAAACAAGAGCATTAAGAGGAAAAGTTGTATATCTGATAAACGGAAAAGTATTAGATGTTGATGATATTAGACCTTCTCGCGACATGGATCCATATGCATATGAAAGGTTGAATCGTCAATATGGTCTTGCTGCGAGATGGATGTGTGAATGGTTTGGTATTACCAATCAAGCTGTTCTTAACAGGATAAATGCTTCTAAACTGGGTAAAAGAGGACAATGGACAGGCTTTAAATTTTCTGACGATGAGAAAATGAAATTCCTTTCTATGCTTAAAAGAAAGGAAATATTCTGCCGAGAAGAAGATGTATTTTATTATTTCCTTAAAAGCAAGAAGGGCAGCTTTGCATTCCTTCTAGTTAATTCCGAAAGTATTAGATGTCAATTTGAAGAGGACGTAACCGAAGAACTTAGAGACTATGTCATTCAAAATAGATTAAATATACTCGATTTTGAGGAATTAGATATTATTGATCGAGGTAAAATGGTGAGCGTTCTTAAACAGGAACATTTTGTGCCTGATGATAAGGATAGTTATCAATTTGCTAGGCATGCCTCAATGAGAGATTTATCTAGAGACGAGTACTCGGTTTTTCTTACCGGTAAACCATATGGGAAAGATTTAAATATTACTGATACTGAGATAATAGCATTCTTGGAGAGCCATTTAAATGAAGAAGGACGTGTTTACGTGTCTTCAGACCCCTCAAATCAGTGGTTTAGATCCTTCTTATACAGAAGAAATTTTAAGATAGCAGAGTTCATAGAGTTTTATGGATATGAAACAGCGCTACCAAGTGATACGCTGACCGAGGAGGGCGCCAGACGCAGACATTTAGACGAAATAAAAAGATACATTGTTCGTGATAATACAGTTTTTATACCTACTTATTGTGATTTCTATAGGCTATTAAATAGCTATTCATCAAGAAAAGGATTAACTATAACTGAATATGTTCAGCAGCTTGGATATGAGAGAACTTTGACTCCTGGAGAATTTGGAACTTCAACTTTTGATAGTGACTTGTTAAACTCGGATGAGAAAGACATGGAGATTTTTGAAAGTACGGGCGTATTTGTAGATAAAATATTTGCCCAAAATCCGCTTCTTGGAAGCTATGTTTTCTCTGATGAAAACTTACAAGCGCTTCATAACAGAGCCAAAAAGAGCGTTGATACCTTGGTGGCTAACCGCGGACATAAGCTCAGCAGAGAACAGAAGATGGAAGTTGCGTTATCTGTAATTAACTATGCAAAGAACTGGGATAATGGACTTGGAACATTTACAAATTTTATTACTAAGCAGTATGGATATCGTTCTGAAGATAGGGTATATCCTAGAATAATGACGGCGGTTTTCGAGGCAATTCGAGATAATAGGAGATGGATTTTTACTAGTCGTGGAGATAATCAATATAAATCAACGGTAATGATTCATGCCATGAGTTCTACAAGATCATGGATGCATTTATGCGACTTCTTATCGGATTTTTATCAGAACAACTTGGGGTGCAGATATGTTGAAAACGATCCCTATGTATTGAATATGGTTATGTTCTTGAGAGGATTGTTCTATAGAGGAACAATTGAAACAGAAGATGAGAATTATGTTGAGTTTACCGTTGGCTCTAAACCTTATAGCTTTCAAGAAGGAGTAAGGAAACTTGTTGTATATAGACCTAATTATGCTGCAAAAGTATTCGAGAGAATGATCAAGAGGATTGATTCTTATATGAATGCGGCTGTTGCACCTTCGAAGCGATATGAGGATACACTCGTTGATTTATGGTTCAAGAATAAAACAGAATATTATTATAACTTTAGGAAGAATCGGCAGAGTGGCCGATTTGTGGGCTCAAATAGAATAGCTTTCGATTATAGTCATATTCGTGTTGAATATAAGTTCTTTGATGAAAATCTGTGGCTTGATATTCCTGATATACGACTTGCCGCGGGATCATCAGAAGCATGCTATTTCGAGATTTATGACCAGGATAGCTTGTTAGATAAGAAGACGGTTAAGTGTTACGGAAATGAGCTTGGAAGGACGATTGCGGGTTTTTCTTATCCGCTAAAAGACTATTGCTCGGTGGCTGATGCCGGAGAATTAAGTCCTAGAGTGGTTATTACGTGTGGTGATGACACAATATACGATTCCGGTGCAAAACTCAGAAGAAAGATGCTGGCCTTTGATGGCGAACGCGAGAAGGACATCTCAACTGTTGAAGCAGGCGGATGTGTTGTTGTGGCGCCAATAGATGTGGATGTTTCTGGCGTAAGTGTTGAGACAACCCTTATTAAGACAGTTAATCAGTATAAATACCTCTATGTTGACCTTCAAGACGATTTCTCGCTTGTAATAGATGATATTATCGTTGCTTTTGATCGTAAGAGGGCTGAGAAGATAAGAGTAAATCTACCGCATTATGTTAAAGGTGTGAAATATGTTGAAGAAGGCCTTGATTACAGCATATGTAAGTGTAATGGAGATATCTCAATAGCTGTTGATGAAAATGATGTCGAACAGAAATATGTTATTTTGCTCAACAAAAAGCGCATTGCTTTTAACGATTTAGAGTGTACATCCGGCGCAGGTGTGAACGTTTATAAAATTCAGTCGCAAGAATGGGGAAGTGAAAAGAATCGTCTCCAGGTAGTTGATTTTTCATGTAACAAGCTGGTTGTAGATAAGTGGTTTATTCTCATTCCTGGATTTGAGTACGTTTTTGGTTCTCCGTTTTACTATACAGAGAGTGAAATAGATGAGTGTAGTCTAGAATATGCCATAGATGAAGAAACATTCGAGATTATTAATACAGGGTCTGAAGACTACTTGTCAGCAGACTATAAAGATGGGGAAATAGTATTTGAAATTCCACGTATAACACTTAAGGATCAGGAAGGTAAGGACTGGCAACGGAAAGATTATTTTATTGATGACATAGACAGAGGACTTTACCTTAAGCTACAGACAATTCCTGGTGTAGAAGGAAAGATATTTGTTGGAGAGATTGAAGCTCAAAGAGACCTTTTAGGGCTTTTTGCTTTGGGTAATACACTCCATTCCCTTATTGATCATTCTGATGAGGTTTTGAAACTCAAATTAACCAATCAGGAAGGTAAGGTCAAGAGCTATAAAATCGGACGGGTAGTGTTTGAGGAACATTTTGTAACGCCACCTAAGGTCGAATGTGCTGAGAAGAAACTTATATGGGATGGCGGA
>JAEEGK010025560.1_pt1 | contig 12109 bp, 13 predicted proteins | sample 8958771 | NCBI WGS metagenome assembly JAEEGK01 (sample SAMN16246547, study PRJNA631951) | gut metagenome | biome: gut microbiome; feature: rumen; material: SC-attached | host: Bos | place: Iran: Karaj | collected 2018-10 | reverse complement strand
GTGCAGAATTCATGGATCTCCTCGTCGCTGCCCGGGGCCTGGTTGGCGAACTGGTTGCAGGGGAAGTCCAGGATCTCCAGGCCCTTCTCCCGCAGCTCCCGGTACATGGCCTCCAGCGGCTCGTAATGGGGGGTGAAGCCGCAGCCGGTGGCGGTGTTCACGATCAGCAGCACCTTGCCCCGGTATGCGGAAAGGCTGACCTCCCCGCCGTTCCTGTCCTTTACGGTAAAATCATATACGGTCTTCATGTTCCTTTACTCCTTTTCCTGTTCGATAATGCTTTTTGCAAAGGCGGCCGCCGCCTCCAGATCCCCGGCATTCGGCCTGCCCCTGTGCAGTCCCTTGAATTCGCCCCGGCAGTGGAATTCCCGCTCCTCCAGGGGAATGCCGGCCCTGTCCGCCTCCGCCCGGACCTTCTTCCAGGTGGAATTCAGCATGGCGGCGGAGCCGAAATTGACGATCTTCCCCACCTTGTCCTTATCCAGGGCCCGGATGAAGTCCCGCACCTCCGGGTCGATGCTGAAGGCGTAATAGGAATTGCCCAGAAAGAGCAGGTCCGCCCGCTCCTCCAGTCCGGCGCTCAGGGGAAGGGCCTCCACCCCCAGGGCCTTCGCCACCGCCTCCGCAAGGCGCTTCGTGTTTCCCGTCTTTGTATAATACCTGACCGCGACCTTCATTCCGCACCTCCCGAAGTCAAGCCTGCTCCGGCTGCCTGTTCGCCTGCTCCGTCATTTTCCGGATGATCTCGTTGAGCCCGTTGGTGAAATGCACGTAGTATTCCCCTTCTCCCGCCACGGGGATCCAGAAGGATTCCACCCGGGTATCTCCCGCCTGATGGCTCACCGACTTCGTCTCGCCGGAGCGCAGGGCGGCCATGGCCTGGCAGCCCTTGTGCATTTCCGCCGGTCCCACGTTGCACTGCACCTCCGTCTGCCCGCCCGCGCCGATATAGGCAGGATTTCCCGCCACCACACGGTAGTGCCTGTCGATCAGCCGCACCTGCTCCGGATACCCATCCCACATCAGATGGAACGCCTGAACGATCTCCTCTTCTCTGGACCTGTTCATCCCACGCCTTCCTTTCTATTCTCCGGTTTCCCCGTCAAGGATCTCATAGAGCAGCGCGTACAGAGCCGCCGCCTTTTCCGGCGTCAGCCTGACGCAGCTCCCCACCTTCGCCGGAACATCCTTCGCCGCCTCCTGCAGGGCGGCTCCCGCCTCCGTCAGCCGGATCACCACCACCCGCTCGTCCTCCTTCCCCCGGGTCCGGAGGACGTAGCCCGCGGACTCCAGCTTCTTGAGGAGGGGAGAGATGGTCCCGCTGTCCAGATACAGCCGGCGGCACAGCGCCCCCACCGTGATCTCAGGGCGCTCCCACAGGACCAGCAGCACGATATACTGGGTATAGGTCAGGTCCAGGGGCTTCAGATAGGGGGCATACAGCCCGGTGATCCGCCTCGCCGCCGCGTAAAGAGGAAAGCAGAGCTGGTTTTCCAGCTTCATTGCCTCACGATGATCGTATTCCATAGTTCTTCCCGCTTTGCTATTTATTTGATGCAATCGAATTGTATCAAATATAATTGCCCCTGTCAATAGCCTGCCGCAGTTTTTTCCGTCGGGGAAAGGCCGGTCTGCGCGGGGGGCGCCGGTCACGCCTCCGTCTGCCTGCGGATCTCCTGAATGAACAGGCGGACGGCGGGGGAAAAGATCTGGTACTTTTTCCAGATCAGGCTTCCCGCGTTTTCCATCCGGGGCACGAGGGGCCTGACGCAGAGGGGGCTGTCCCCCGTGGTATTGATGAGGCGGTCGAAGCAGAGGGCGTATCCCAGCCCGTCCTCCACCAGAAGGGAGGCGTTGTAGATCAGGTTGTAGGTCGCCGCGATCTTCAGCCTCGACCCGGCAAAAAGCGGCTCCGACGCCCGGGATACGATGAGGGGACAGTCTGCCAGGTCCGCAAGGCGGATCTCCTCCCTCTCCGCCAGGGGGCTGTCCTTCCGCATCAGCACGGCAAACTTGTCCTCCGCCGGAAGGGGGATGGATTCATACAGGGAGTGGTCCACGTCGGTGAAGATCACGGCAAAGTCGATGAGGCTGTCCGCCAGCTCGTTCATCAGGTCCCGGGTATCGCCGCTGGTGAGATGAAAGCGGATATCCGGGTGCTCCGCCGCCAGGTTCGCCGCCGCCCGGGACAGGTAATGGAAGGCGCGGGATTCCCCGGCCCCGATCCGCACCGGGCCGGAGACCCGGTGCCTGACCCGGGAGATCTCCTCCTCCGTCATCTGCAGGAGCCGCACCATCTCCTCGGCCCGCCTGCGCAGCACCGTCCCCTCCGCCGTGAGGGTGATCCTGCGGTTCCCCCGCACGAACAGGGGCGCGCCCAGCTCCTGCTCCAGCTCCTTCATCCGCCGGGACAGGGACGGCTGCGCCACGTGCAGGGCCTCCGCCGCCCCGGAGATCGTTCCCTCCCGGACGACGGCCAGAAAATACTGCATGGTACGAATATCCACGGTGATCCCTCCTTGCCTTTCCTATACGAATTTAGCATAGCAAGGCATAGAAAACAAGCATTTGATTATATCAGCCGGGCCGATTACAATACCGGCAGAGGGCGGCGGGAGGCTGCCGCCCGCGCCCCGGGGCGGTAAAGCGGGGGCCCGCGGGGCGAAGCAACGCATCGCGTATCGGAGAAAGGCGGAGGAATGAAAAGAACGGTTTCTGTGATCCTGATGATGCTGCTGCTGGTCATGCCGGCCTGCGGGGGGAGCGATCCGGGCTATACGGACGTTCCCGACGGCGCCTGGTATGGGGAGGCGGCGGCGGCCCTGTGGGAAAAGGGCGTCATGGAGGGCGTGGGCGGCGGCCTGTTCGACCCCGACGGGGTCTTTACCCGGGCGCAGCTGGTCACGGTGCTGTACCGCCTGGCGGGTGAGCCCGCCGTGGAGGGGGAGGACGGCTTTGCCGATACGCAGCCCGGCGCCTGGTATGCCGACGCCGTGCTCTGGGCCTCCCGGGAGGGCATCGTCAACGGGTACGGCGGCGGGCTCTTCGGCACGAACGACCCCGCGACGCAGGAGCAGCTTGCGGTGATGCTCTGGCGCAGCGCGGGCTCCTATGTCCTGGGGGAAGAATACGCGGATCCCGACGGGGCGGAAAACGCCGCCGGAGACTGGGCCTTTGACGCGGTGCGCTGGGCGCGGGTGGACGGACTGCTGACGGACGCCGTCCCCTTTTCCCCCGCCCGGCCGACCGTCCGCGCCCAGGCGGCGGATATGGTCTTCCGCTATCTCCGGCTGCTGGAGCGGTTTTCCGCAGCCGACGCCGTGACGGGCGCGACCCGGGAGACGGCTGAGCAGCAGGCCGGGGAGTCCGTACCGGAGAAAGGAGAAGAGAGCATGATGCTGAAGATCGGAGATACGGAGGTCCCGGTCACCTGGGAGGATAACCCCTCCGTGGAGGCCCTTCGCCGGCTGCTGCCCCTGACGGTCCGGACGTCCGCCTACGGCGGCTTCGAGCAGGTGGGCCCCATCGGCCGGAGCATCGAGCACAGCGACGCCCGGCTCACCGCCGCCTGCGGCGACATCGTCCTGTATTCCGGGGACCGGCTCGTGCTCTTTTACGGCGAAAACACCTGGGCATACACGCGCCTGGGGCATATCGACCTGTCCCGCGAGGAGATCACGGCGCTTCTCGGCGGCAGCGGCGTGACCGTGACGCTTTCGGCGGACTGACCGCTTTTCGGGCTTCGGTCCCGGGGGCCGGGTTGCTTTTCCCGGTACGGGCGGATACAATACGGATGAGCGGGAGGGAATGCTCCGGCTCAGGACGATACAGAGGAGGAAGGACACGTGATCTACAGGGATTTTCAGGGACTTAAGCTCTCCATGCTGGGCTTCGGCGCCATGCGCCTGCCGGTGATCGGCGGGGACGACGGAAGGATCGACGAGGCCGCCGTCCTGCGCATGGTGGATACGGCCATGGGCAGCGGGATCAATTATTATGACACGGCCTGGGGCTACCACGGGGAAAACTCGGAGCCTGTCATGGGCCGGGCCCTGGGGCGGTATCCCCGGGAGAGCTATCATATCGCCACCAAGTTTCCCGGCTACGACCCCGCCAACTGGGGCAGGGTCCGGGAGATCTTCCCCCGGCAGCTGGAAAAGCTGGGGGTGGACTATTTCGACTTCTATCTTTTCCACAACGTCTGCGAATTGAACATCGACGCCTATCTGGACGATGAGAAGTACGGCATATACAGCTACCTCATGGAGCAGAAGCGGCAGGGCCGCATCCGGCACCTGGGCTTCTCCTGCCACGGGGGCATGGACGTGCTGCGGCGCTTCCTCGACGCCTACGGCAAAGATATGGAGTTCTGCCAGCTCCAGCTGAACTATCTGGACTGGACGTTCCAGAACGGCCGGGAAAAGGTTGAGCTGCTGAAGGAGCGGAACATCCCCGTCTGGGTCATGGAGCCCCTTCGGGGCGGCAGCCTTGCCGGGCTCGCCCCCGCGGATGAGGCGGCGCTGAAGGCCCTCCGCCCGGAGGAGGAGATCCCGGCCTGGGCCTTCCGCTTCCTCCAGAGCATCCCCTCCGTCACCGTGATCCTCTCCGGCATGTCCAATGAGGAGCAGCTGGAGAAGAATATCCGCACCTTCTCGGCGGAGAAGCCGCTGAACGCCGCCGAAGCGGACGCCCTGGGGTCCATTGCGGAGCGGATGCTCGCCCGGGGCACGGTCCCCTGCACCGCCTGCCATTACTGCGTGAGCCACTGCCCCCAGGGGCTGGATATCCCCGGCCTTCTCGCCCTGTATAACGAGCACGCCTTTACCGGCGGCGGCTTCATCGCCCCCATGGCCCTTTCCGCGCTCCCGGAGGAGAAGCGCCCCCAGGCCTGCCTGGCCTGCCGCAGCTGCGAGCAGGTCTGTCCCCAGCAGATCCGGATCTCCGAAGTGCTGGCCGACTTTGTGAAAAAGCTCGGCTGACGCCCCCGCCGGGGGACGCAGCCGGACGCGGGGCGGCGGGATACTGTCCCTGCGCGCCCTCGCAAAGCCCCGCTTGTAATTCCGGACGGTTTTGCTATACTGGAGAAACAGAGAAATACCCGGAGAGTTACGGAGGATACCGCATGCGGGTGATGGCGATAGATTACGGGGACGCCCGGACGGGGGTGGCCTTTTCCGACGCCTCCGGGCTGCTGGCGGGGGACGCCCTGGTGCTGCCCTCCCGGAACCCGGAGAAGCTGCTGGCGGACCTGTGCCGCCTGGCGGAGGAGCGGGGGGCGGAGGTCCTGGTCCTGGGCCTGCCCCGGAACATGGACGGCAGCGAGGGACCCCGGGCGGAAAAGAGCCGGGCGCTGAAGCGGCGCCTGGAGGAGGCCGGGCTCCGCGTGGAGCTGGTGGACGAGCGGCGCACCACCGTGGAGGCCCACGCCATCCTGACGGAGACGGGGCGGCGCGGAAAGCAGCGCAAGAGCCGCGTGGACGCGGTGGCGGCGAGCCTGATCCTGGAGACCTGGCTGAACGGTCTCCCCAGGGGGTGAGGGCCGTGGCGAGGGAGAGCCAGGAAAAGCTGGGCGTCATGCCCATCGGTAAGCTTGTGGCGGTGATGAGCCTGCCCATGATGATCTCCATGCTGGTGCAGGCCCTGTACAACGCCGTGGACGCCATGTTCGTGGCTCGGCTCAGCGAGGACGCCCTCACGGCGGTCTCCCTGGCCTGGCCCTTTCAGAACATCATGATCGCCGTGGGCGTGGGCTCCGGCGTGGGCGTCAGCGCCCTGGTTTCCCGCTCCCTGGGGAAGGGGGACCTCGCCTCCGCCGAGCGCACCGCCAACGTGCAGAATTTCCTCACCATCTGCTATTCCCTGGTGTTTGCCCTGCTGGGGGGATTCTTCTCCCGGCCCCTTTTCACCATGCAGACAGAGGACCCCGCCATCGTATCCTACGGCACCACCTACCTGACCATCTGTTCAGTGTGCTGCGTGGGCATGCTCTACGGGCAGAACCTGGAAAAGCTCCTGACCGCCACGGGAAGCAGCGTCCTCAGCATGGTCTGTCAGGCTACGGGGGCCATTGTGAACATCCTCCTGGACCCCCTGCTGATCTTCGGCCTGGGGCCTTTTCCCCGGCTGGAGGTGGCCGGGGCAGCCTGGGCCACCGTCATCGGCCAGACGGTGGCGGCCATTATGGCCTTTGTATTCTGCCTGAAATACAACCGGGCCACCCGCTTCCACCTGCGGCAGATGCTTCCGACCCGCTCCATCGTGAAGGCCATCGCCGCCATCGGCGTCCCCTCGGCCCTGACGGTCTGCCTGGGCAGCGCCATCAGCTACGGCATGAACGCCATCATCCTGCCCTTCACCACCACGGCGGCGGCGGTCTTCGGGGTGTGGCTGAAGCTGCAGTACTTCGCCTTCATGCCGGTCTTCGGCCTCAACAACGGCACCATCGCCATCTATTCCTACAACTACGGCGCCGGGCGACTGGACCGGGTGAGGGAGACCTTGAAGCTCTCCCTTCTCATCAGCGCGGGCTTTACCCTTCTGGCCGCCATTTTGTATGAACTCCTTCCCCGGCAGATGCTGGGCCTCTTCGACGCCTCGGAAAACATGCTGGCCCTGGGCGTTCCCGCCCTGCGCATCTGCGCGGTCTCTCTGGCCTTCGGGGCCATGAGCGTCATCTTCTCCTCCTCCTACCAGTCCCTGGGCTACAGCGGCCTGACGCTGCTGGTGAGCGTCTGCCGGCAGATGCTGTTCCCTCTGCCCATCGCCTGGCTCCTCTCCCGCAGCGGAATTCTGGAGCGGGTGTGGCCGGCGGTGCCGGCGGGGGAGCTGCTGACCTTTGTCCTGGCGGCCGTCCTGGCCCGCTTCGTGCTGCGGAGGGCACAGGTGAAGCTGGGAGAAAGGATTGCAATGCCCGAGAAGATGTGATATACAAAAGCCGTGGACCGGATACCCGTCCGCGGCTGCCGCAAGGATCTTTTTCCCGAAATGAAAAGGAGAAGCTATGAAACGAACGACCATTTCCCGCATCCTGCTCCTGCTGATCTGCCTCGGTCTGCTGGCGGCCTGCGCCAGGAAGGCCCCGGCTCCCGCCCCCACGGAAGCGCCGACCTCTACGAAGGCGCCGGCTCCAGGGGAGACCCCGATTTCCACGGAGACCCCGGTATCCACGGAGACCCCGGCCCCCGAGGAGACTGCGGAGCCCCAGGGGGCAGCCCCCATTACTTCACCGCCCCAGGCGGCTCCCACGCCGGGCATCGACGAGCCCCAGGCGGGGCCGGACTGGCTGGAGCTGCCCGAGGGGGCAGAGTGGCTCAGCGACCGGGAGCTGGCGGAGTGGGGCGCCTGGTTCAGCATGGACTTCCTGCGGGACCAGTTCCTCTATTCCACCTACCATACCCCGGAGGACGTGGACATTACCCAGACCTTCTACAACCGGGGCACCCGGGACCTGGTGGTGGACATGACGGACGTCCGGGCCTTCCTGGCCGAGTACGGCAGCTGGAACAGCTATACCGACGTGCTGAAGCTCAGCGCGGAGGAGATCGACGAGGCCCTGAAGGACTACATCGGTCTGACCCTGGCCGAGACCCGCCGCGTCGGCATGTACATGCTGAGCTACGTCCCGGAGACGGACTGCTACTATACCTTCCGGGGCGACACCAACCGGCAGCCGGACCCCATCTTCCTCTACGGCTGGCGGCAGGGGGACAGCGTGGCCCTCTTCTACGAGGGCTTCGCCTACGGGTATGAACGGAACCTGAGCGGCATTTTCCGGGTGATCCTGGAGCAGACGCCGGGGGACTGGCGCTTCCGTTCCAACGAATTCTGCGAGACCGGGGGCCGCTGGGTGAACTACGTGGCCGAGCCGGACGACTGGTTCCCGGAGCAGGAGAAGACCCCGGTGGAGATCATTGTGCCGACGCCGGACCCGGCCCTTTCCGCCGGAGACATGGCCACCGCCAGAGAGAACGTCCGGGCCGTCCTGGAGGAGGGAACCCTGCGGGACGCCGCCGAGGAGTACAGCACCGGGGTCGACAGCTATGACTGCCTCCTGGGCAAAGAGGGCGAGACCACGGCGATCTTCTTCCTGGGTGCCGATGGCACCGTGATCCGCCTCCCCCTCCGGGAGGGCCTGGAGCCGGAGGACATCTGGGTGGATCTCAGCGCCCTGCTCCTGCAATACACCTGGACCCAGGTGGAGGAGGACGGCGGCGGCCATGGCGTCAATTCAAACTTCCTCATCCCCACGGGAGAGCTTTTCTCCAGTGCATTTGAATGGTAAAAGGAGGACTGGAAAATGGGAATGCGTTTTGATACTCTGCTCTTTCCCGGCGGTCTCAGCAAGGCCTTCACCCTCAGCTACGACGACGGCGTGACCCAGGACCACCGGCTGGCGGCCCTCTTCCGGCAGTACGGGCTGAAGTGCACCTTCAACCTGAATTCCGGTCTGTACGGCCACAAGTTCAGCGAGGGCGTCATCCGCATGGAGGAAAAGGAGCTCGACGAGTGCTACGCCGGCCAGGAGCTGGGGGGCCACGCCCTGTACCACTCCGCCCTGGACAGCGTGGGGAAGCCCCTTATGGCCTATGAGATCATCGAGGACAAGCGCCGCCTGGAGACCCACACGGACAGGCCCATCCTCATGTTCGCCTATCCATTCGGCACCTGGAACGACGATGTGGTGGCCCAGCTCCGCATGGCGGGCTACGAGGGGGCCAGGACCGTGGTTTCCACCGGCTCCTTCGCCCTGCCCAAGGACCCCCTGCGCTGGGATCCCACCTGCCATCACAACGACCCCAGGCTCATGGAGCTGGCCAAGCAGTTTGCCGAGGGGCCAGCCGTCGGTCCCATGCTCTTCTACGTCTGGGGCCACGCCTACGAATTCGACGGAATGCAGAACTGGAACGTCATCGAGGAGCTCTGCGCCTATATCGCCGAGCATAGGGAGGGCATCTGGTGCTGCACAAACGGCGAGCTGCTGCGGTATATGAAGGCCTGCCGCTCCCTGGAATACTCCGCCGACGGAAGCATGATCGCCAATCCCTCCGCTCAGGATGTGTGGCTGCGGCTGGAGAAGGGCCCCGCCTGCATCCCCGCCGGGGGCTGCGTGAAGGGCTGAGACGGTCATGTGTGCAAAGAAAGCAGCCGGAAAAGAGCCGGAGCTGAAATGCCCCGACTGCGGCGCGCCCTTTGTTCCCCCGGAGGGGGCCGTTACCTGCTTCTGCAAAAAGTGCGGCGCCAAGCTGCTCATCGACTACGGCACCTTTTTCATGAAGCCCAGTGTGATCGTCACCCAGCGGGGCAATGGGGCCGAAGGACCCCTCAGGCAGGAACAGAGCATCGAAGACACGGAAAAGTACCACGGAGAGGAGGAGCGCTTTCTGCGCCTGGGGGGCCTCCTGCTTCTCGCCGTCGTCCTGATCGTGGTCATTGTCCTCTTCATCGTCCTGAACCGGTTTTAAAAAAGCCTCTGTCCTAGATAAAAGGTGATATGTAAAAACATAATGAAGGTGAATACACTCTAACTCGGCAGAAAACGCAGTTATCTTACAAGACGGGATTTGTGGAGGTGAAAAATGATTGCTTATTCAATATTAGTGTTTGCAATAGGAGCTTTGTTCCTTATTCTTGGCATTGCAATATATAAGGGAAATACTAAGTTGATACATGATTATCACCAAACACACGTTAAGGAATCCGAAAAACGGGAATATGGCAGGGCTTTTGCAAAGGGAATGTTTGCAATATGTGCAACACTGCTCATCAGCAGGGAATTATTGCATTATTTGGGGAAAAAGGTGCAATTGTAACTGTTAGTCTGATTGTTATATTAGCGGGACTTATCGTTTCCTTTGTAATTCTGGCAAAAGTTCAAAAGAAGTATAACGGAGGATTCTAACGACAACAACTTCCCGTTTATCTATCTGACAGCCTTTCCGTTTCTATATTATCATAAAGTAAGGAAGGCAGGCCTGTATATTTATTCATTCAAATTCGCATCACCTTTTATCTCGGACAGAGACTTAAAAAAATGAGGAATTAGGAGTGAGGAGTTAAGGTATCGCCTTCGGCGATGATTTAATCAACATCGCGAAGCGACACCACAACTCCCAACTCCTCACTCCCAACTCCACACTGTTTTTACGGTTTCTCCGCGATTTCCGCACCTAGCCGGGACAGCACACTCCGCCAGCGGTCGAAGCCGAAAAGAAGGGTGTCCGGGCGGTGGCTGTCGCTGGAGAGGAGGAAGCGGGCGCCCCTCTCCGCCAGATAGCGGAGAATGGGCGGTGCGGGGTAGGGGACGCTGCGGTATCCCCGGGAGACGGCCCCGGTGTTCACCTCGAAGGGGAGGCCGCTGCGCAGCAGCCTCTCCGCCGCCGCCTGCCAGGCGGCGGTATAGCGGGGGTGCCCCTCGTCAAAGAGGGCGTTTCCCTCGTTGAACTTCGCCGCCAGGTCAAAGTGACCGATGACCCGGCAGCCGGGGATCTCCGGGACCCGGCACACCGTCTCGAAATAGGCCTCCGCGAAGGTCAGCAGGTCGCCCCCGAAGTGCTTTTCCGCCGCGTTCCTCTGGAGCGCGGCGGATTCGTCTACCGGCAGGTATTTCCCGTCGGCATAGAGATAGTGGACGGAGCCGATGACGTAGTCGTACCCGGCGGTGGAGGCCCCGCTGAAATAGTCCTGCTCCACGCCGCAGAGGATCTCCATCCGGCCGGCGTATTCCTCCCGCAGCCGGGCGATCTCCGAGCGGTAGGTCTCCGTGCCGGAGGGGGACATGCACCAGCTTTCGTCAAAGGCCGTGTGGGAGTGCCCGCTGAAGCCCAGGACCTCCAGACCCTGCCGGAAGGCCGCCGCCGCCATTTCGGCGGGGGAGGCCGCCCCGTCGCAGAATCGGGTGTGGACGTGGAAATCGGCCTTCATCAGGTCATCTTCTCCTGCTTCACCTTGTGGTCGATGACGTGGCGGGAGGCCAGCTCCTGCCGCACCTCCTCCAGGGAGATGCCCGCCTCGGTCATCAGCACCATCACATGGTAGGCGAGATCCGCGATCTCATAGACGGTTTCCCGCTTGTCCCGGGCCTTGGCGGCGATGATGACCTCCGTGCTCTCCTCGCCCACCTTTTTCAGGATCTTGTCCAGACCCTTGTCGAAGAGGTAAGTGGTGTAGGAACCCTCGGGCCGCTCCGCCTTCCGCCCCGCCAGCAGGCCCATGAGGCCGGAGAGAGTGAAGTCGCCCCGGGTTTCACTTGCCCAAAGGGGGTACTCAAAGCAGCTCTCCGTCCCCAGGTGGCAGGCGGGTCCGTCAGGCTCCACCAGCAGGAGCAGGGTGTCCCGGTCGCAGTCCGTGGCAATGGAGACGAGATGCTGGTAGTTCCCGCTGGTCTCCCCCTTGATCCAGAGCTCGTTCCGGCTGCGGCTCCAGAAGCAGGCCAGCTCCTTCTCCATGGAGAGACGCAGGCTCTCCTCGTTCATGTAGGCCAGCATCAGCACCCGCCGGGTCCGCACGTCCTGGACAATGGCGGGAATGAGGCCCCTTTCGTCGAATTTCAGTTCCCTGATTTCCAGCATTGATTTATACCTCCCGCATGGGAATCCCCTCTTTTTTCAGGGCCGCCTTCAGCTCGGGGATGCGAACCTCCCCGAAGTGGAAGATGGAGGCGGCCAGCCCGGCATCTACCCGGGGCAGCGTTTTGAAGAGGGTGATAAAGTCTTCGATTTTTCCGGCGCCGCCGGAGGCGATGACCGGCACGGAGACGGCGTTGGACACCGCCTCCAGCATCTCCAGGTCGAAGCCGCCCTTCACCCCGTCGGTGTCGATGGAGTTCAGGACGATCTCTCCTGCCCCCAGGGAGACTCCTTTTTTGATCCAGGCGATGGCCTCCAGACCGGTGTCCTCCCGGCCCCCCTTGGCAAAGACCCGGAATTCGCCCTCCCTCCGCTTCACGTCGGCGGAGAGAACCACGCACTGGTCCCCGTATTTCCGGGAGGCGTCCCGGATGAGGGAGGGGTTTTTCAGGGCGCCGGAATTCACGCTGACCTTGTCGGCCCCGCATTTCAGCACCCGGTCGAAGTCCTCCACGGTGTTGATGTCGCCCCCTACCGTCAGGGGG
>JAEEGK010025559.1_pt1 | contig 12109 bp, 8 predicted proteins | sample 8958771 | NCBI WGS metagenome assembly JAEEGK01 (sample SAMN16246547, study PRJNA631951) | gut metagenome | biome: gut microbiome; feature: rumen; material: SC-attached | host: Bos | place: Iran: Karaj | collected 2018-10 | reverse complement strand
CGGTGACCCGTTTTTCCTCGGTCTCGCCGGCTCTGGCGATGAAATGTTCGTTTCGCATGCGACGTATCACCGCCTCCTTCGTGTAATGTTCTCCAAACACGTAATTCACAAACGGAATGAGAATATCATCGCACTCTCCTTCCATGGTCCGGAACGCATCGTCATAAGCGAAGGCATTCCCGGGTTCTTTTGCTTTTTTAGACATAAAAGTCCTCCTTTGGTATATTCGTCCACCCACACAGGAGGCAGAATAATCCGAAAGAAAGAAACAGAAAAAGAAAGGGTAAATCAATAAAAAAACTATCTGTAACAATCAGGGGAAATATGGGCGAACGCCCGGAACCTCTGTATGAATCAACGTGAGGATAATGTACCACATAATCCGAGGGCTGTAAACCGAAAAAAGAAAAGAGGGCTTCGGTTGAAGCCCTCTCGCATCGGTCTGAGATAAATCGGAACAAGGTCCTTAATTTTGAACCCTAAACCCCGTCCCAAAGGGGGCCAATCACCCTTTTAAGAATTAACGGTATCTTTTGGCACCGTCATACATGTCGTAACAATATACTTCATAAAAATCATCCCAAACCATCGGGAATCCGGGCATTTTCTCAAATTCATAATAATTCCATGAATCATGTAAAAACGAATAATTTGTTCCATAGCTATCATTTCCCGGAGTTTCTTTCTGAGCCCACCACAATCCACAATAGGAAAAGTACTTAAACCATGTGTAGTATGCATTTTCTTCTGTGGAATAAAGTTCTCCCTTCCAGTATTCACTGTCTATAACGCAATTTCTTTTTATAGGTCTGCCCAAAGAATCATACTCATATGAGTATTCTCTTTTTCGTTGAATTATATCCTTTTTGTTATTTAAATACGTATCCCCATAATCAGTACCATAGTCTTCTCTGATACTGTAGATAATCCGATTATCTTCATCATATGAAAATTTGAAAATCACCTTATGCTTATATTCTTTAAATACATCTGAAACAGGTTCAGAATACTCTATCTCCTTCACTCGGCCCGACTCATCGTATGAAATAGACTCTACATTGGTGTAAATCTTTCGTTCAGGCCACTCAGCATCAAGCGATGTACTGTAATAATCCGCGATGGAGTCTTCGAATTTGCCTTTTAATATATACCCTATATAGTTATTATCCGAATCATATTCAAAAATACGGGAAGATGTTTTCGCTTCTTCCAAACTGTGAAGCTTGCCTGTAGCAACCGTTTCGTTTTGATAATAAGTTTCCGAGACGGCTCTTTCGTTTTCATCATATGTTACAATTGAATACGGATAATAACCTGTAGATTCATAACGTTTTTCTTGGGCCAACTTACCATCGGGTGTATATTCTATAATCCAATAGCTTCCGTCCTCAAAATCAATCCTCTCGGGTCTCTCATCGGATTTCTCTGATGCGCTGGATGCATTATTATCCTCGTCCTCATTCTTGTCTTCATTCTCGTCATCATTATTTACTTCAGTAGATATCTTTTCTGAAGAAATGATACTGGAAGACTCGGAAGCCGTTTGCTGATCAGATTTCGAGGCTGAATCATTTGAAGCAGTACTGCCAATAGTTGAAGAAATCACATTATTCTTAAGATCTTTGCCCTCTCCCGCTTTGCCACCGCAGGCAACAATGGTGAGTGCCATCATAACTGCAAGAACAGCGGTTAAGATTTTCCCTTTATTTCTTAACATCTGTAATCTCCTTTTTGTTTCTTATCAGAGTCCCCACACCTTTTATAATCCAACCTTTAATGTTGAGGAATATATGCAACACCGTCATATATAAATCCGGGCAGTCTCAAGAATTCAAAAGATTCTATACTTTGATAGAATTCTTCACTTTGTTTTTCAACATTTCCCGTAAGATCATTAACACGTCTAATTTCTACCGATCTTCCATCAGACGAATACGTATACGTAGTTACTTCTCGGTCTAGATTTCTTCCACTCCTGTCATAAAAGTATTTTACTGTTTCTATTACTCGATTGTTTTCATCATACGTGTAAATGCATTCACTTTTATCGTACCATGATGACGAACTTGCAGACTTCTCCTCTTTTTCTAATCTTCCAAGTTTGTCATATGAGTAAAACGTATCCTCATTTTCCGAAAGCAAATATCCTGCTTCGTTATACGTGCGCTTGGGACCATCAACTATATAAATGTTATTATTCGAATCATATTCATAGTTTATGACCTCGCAAACTCGACCCGAATAAGGATCGTACTCAGTTATAGAAACAGCTCTTTCATATTCATCAAATTCCACGACATATTTTAGCATTTCGTCAACACGATATCGCTCTTCTTTGACCTTTTTCCCATCTGCCGAGTAAAAAGAGACTATCGCTCCATACTCAAGCTTCTCGGTTTCAGACCGAAGTGTGGGTTCAGTATCCGGTTCGGTTGTCTTGTCATCAACCGTTGCGGACGCGTCATCAGATTTCGTCTCTGAAGAGGCGGTACCTGAAGACTCGGAAGCCGTTTTATTCTCTGATTCCTGTGCTGAATTGCTTGCCGCAATACTATCAACAGCTGAAGAAATCACATCCTTAAGGCCTTTGCCCTCTCCCGCCTTGCCGCCACAGGCTACCAGGGTGAGTGTCATGAAAACTGCCAAAACAGCGGTCAAAAGTTTTCCTTTATTCTTGTACATTTGTAATCTCCTTTTAACAATTAAATTAGATTTAGCCTTATTCCACATATAATTCATAAAAAGAATGCGTGTCCCATTAAGCTGCTGTATAGTCGGCAAGTTCAGCTTCTGCGACCTTTTTAACTTTATTCAACGTTTTCTTCTGAGACTTTGCTTTGGACTTGATATAAGCCAGGTACATGGGCGGGATAATCAATGCGAGCATAAACTTTACCATACAGAATACAGGCTTCCATACGATTCCTCCAACAGCTGCGAAGAATCCTCCAAGCCCGCCGAGACCTACGGCTGCTCCGATGGCCATTCCGAGACCGGCAGCATATACGCTCATGGCACCTGATGCAAATTTGTTGCTTCGGGGCCAGCAAGCGTCAAGCCACTTTAAACCGAATGTCTTGCATAAGGTCTTGTACCCAAAGAACACAGCTGCAATAAAAGCGACACATCCCACAAAGAAAACTACAGGATTTTGCATGTCCAACTTAAGCAAATAGATTATTCCGTATACTCCAAACAGAATAACTAAGCCTATAAGATAATTTAGCCACTCCTTACCCGTAACCTCAGATACCTTCCGAAGTGTCTCGTCAGCCTTTTCAGTCTCATCCTCTACAAATCTGAGAGCTGCCATTGCTTCTTCCCGTGATTTAAAAATTAGTTTTGCCATAATGATCCTCCTAATTGAACTTAGTGTGTTGTTTTTGCCTTTCTGATAACATTACAAATGAAATCACGGGAAGGTTTTATAATTTCAAAAAAATATTTTTATTTTGCATATTTTTCAAATCCGTCACCGGATTCAACGTCAACTTTTCCTTCATTCCAGCCCTGGGTTAATTTTTTCGCAACAGCATCATAGCATTCGCCCGGATCTTTATAGCCGGTATAACCCCCTGCCGGAGTATAATAATAGTAATAACTGGTAAGAATTTTAAGATTCTTATCAGAAGGATAGTACCCGTGCATCATCACTTCATCATCGTCCAATTCGTACAGTTCATCTGGTATATTGTCCGGGAAAACAATTGTCTTTTTATATCCCACAGGAAAATACAATTTTGTAGGCGAGAACATATCTACACCGCTGATAGAAACAGTACCGGATAAAATAAGATAAAAACCGTCTATATATTTGTCTTCTTTCCAAACACCGGCTATATAACCTTCATATTTTAAGTCAGAAACAGATACTTCCGCTTCATAGTTTACCGCAAAGTAGTCTTTAACATAGGCTTCCGCTTCCGTCTGGATTGAATTTACATACTCTTTAGTGAACCCGGAAAAAGAAGCAGGATATTCCTTAAGGCCCGATACTGTGTATTCCTTAGTGACAGTCTCAGGAACTCTGCCATTCTCCTGAGCATACTTCGTTATATCGTTTATTTTCAAGGTAACAGTAACAACGTCACCATTAGACAGCCTCGATCCGCCTGAACTGGAATAACTGAAATCCCTTTGTTCAAACTCAGTTCCGGTGTATTCGATTTCTACCCGTGAGGATTCTGGTGCTATACCGGTGAAGGTGACCTTTACATCAGCAAAAGCATCGAACTTTTTTATAGTCTCAAGTCCGGATACTTTATAAGTACCATCCGAATACTTGAATTTGAAAGGAAAGTTTTTGATAAACTCGTCTTCACGGACTTTCAATTTGTAAGTTACAACGTCCTTATTGGAAAGCTGTTTATCCTTGTCCAATTGAACTGAAATGTATTGATTGATTTTCCACCCGTTCTGATCGGTAGTTCTGAGTTTTTCACCGTACTTTTTTTCCATAGCATCCCAATTAATGGACACAGTGGCAGTACCGTAGCCGTCGTAGCCAGATGCTTTGACTTCTACAAACTGATTAAGATTAATTGTTGAAGAGCCTCGAGAAGAGACTGTTGAAGAGCCTCGAGAAGAGACAATTGAAATGATAGCGATGAGCACTATCAAAGCGACAGCCGCAATGGCAACAATCTTAACGGGAAAAGGTTTCCCTGAAGCTGCGGCAGAAGAATATGCGGGTGTACGAGGAGCCGTATTACCCGCGGAAACAGCGGTTTTATGCGGTTCTTCAGAATTTTTCAAGGGGGGGGGTAACGCCGGTCCCTACTGCGCTTTGCGCAGACGCGATTTCAATTTTTTTGCCGCATGCGGTGCAGAATTTTGCTCCGTCGGGCATTTGTGATCCACAATTTGTGCAGAACATAGTTGAATTCTCCTTTACAAAAAATATTGAATACGACGTTATTATATCATAATAACGCAACAAATTAAAATGGTATCATTTTCGCCCACCGGCGTAGCCGGTGGGCATTTTTTACTATCTGGACACGTGACGTGCAAACATGTATGCCGGAGGGTTCGTGTAATATGCTACGTTGGGATCGGCACCGGGAATGTTAAGGAATTCGCTGTTTCCCGAGTAATAAATATCAGGGCAGGTATCTCCGTATCTTAAGATTAAATATCCCTCACCGTCGGGATCAATATAATTATACTGACTGTTAAAGGAGTCATCCTGGCATTCCCAGTCGGACCGGATAGCGCTCCATGTATAGCCTGTGGAAGCAAGTACAGCTTCTTCTACGGTATCGTAAACATGGTCTCCGAGATTGACATGTTCCATCCCGTTAACGGGGTCATATGTGGTTTCCTGGACAGACACCATAATTTTTCCGTAAGGGAATTCTTCAATACTGTTACCTAATGCGAAACCGGTTCCTGCGTAGTAGAGGGCATTTCTCGCATATCTTCCGTCTTCAAGGCGGTAGTACTGAACGCCGTCATATATATCGCCGGACAATATACCCAAACTCTCTGTAACGCGTATTTCATCGCCGGGATGAAGAGTTGCGACTGCAGGTGCGGATTCGCTGGGTTCATTCTTGATAACGGTTTCTTCGTGCACATATAAGGTTGTGACGTAACTGATTGCTACAGGGGCATGTTCGGATGAAGAACCGGAACCGGAACCGCCGGGATTTACTGCACCTGAATTTCCTTCAAGCACGATGCCTGCTTCTGCTGCCTTTTCGTAAGTTACAAGCTCTCTGTTTTCGTTCTTGCCGAACAAAACGTAGTGGTTGTAATAAGCAATCATGTTGTCGCCAAATGCTGCATCCAGATCGGGATAGCATGCTCTGTATACGGAAGCGTTGAATTCTTTGCTCGATCCGCGGTTTTCAAAAATACCGTACTTTACAAAGTGATCAAAAAGTCTTTCGGGATCGTTGCCGTACACCGCTACTACACCGGGATACTGCTGTGCGTAATACTCTGCATCAAAGAACTGACGTAAGAAGTTCTTTTCACCTCTGGTAAGATTTCTGTACACTACTTGGGACGTCTGCGACTCGGGTGCCGCATATGCTGTTACGGGTACATTCACTACCATTGTTGCAAGCATTGCAAGTGACATAAGCTTTTTGAATTTGTTCATTTTTTCTCCTCCTGTTCCCTCTGTGGGAATCTGTTTTTTGCTGTTCTGATTGTTATACAGATGAGACAAGCTCATGGTTTTTTTAATTTTTGGGGATTTTTATTTTCATGAAGTTTCCCAGGCTACACGCACGCTTTCGAAGTACTCTTTGATCAGCCGCGATATCAGTTTTTCTCTGTCCGGCGGAATATCCTGCGCTTCTATGTTCGGAGCGGTCGCCCGATATTCGTCCGGCGTCAGACCCACTGTCAAAACTCCGATTTTCTTAAGTTTCATAAGCAGTTCGTCCTCGCTCTCACAGGGGCCTGTCAATTCAAGTACTCTCTCTGTTTCCTCCTTGCTTCCGGTAAGAAGAAAGATAAAGAAACGGTAATCAGGATTTAAATTAAGTATGTTGTTCATAATCTTTTCTCCCTTGTGTTTTTTGCTTTTTCCCTTTCTGATAGTTATACAAATGAGTTCCGCCCAAGGTTTTATTTTTTCAATTATTTTTTTATTTTTTGCAACAAAAAAGAAAGGCTGTATTTCAGCCTTTCTTTGTGCCGTGTTGTACCGTGCTGTGACGCGCTCTATCGTTTTAAAGAATCGGTCCTGTCGCAATTGAAAGTATCCGATTTATCGGTAATATATTTTTTTATGAAACTGTCCAACTCAGGATGGCCGTTAATATCTGCAAAGAGGTAAGTATTGTCACCATATTTTACCAGGTTCCCGCGGACCGGGGCATAACACTCACCCGACGCAAGGCGAACCAATCCTCTAAACCTTACCACATAATAGAGATCCTTAACTTTACCTTCGGGCCCGTGCAACGTGGCGGAAAGGACCGTGTAGTACGCGTTGTTCTCGACAAAATTGTCACCCTGCGCCTTAGCCGTCATTAAACAGCTTCCGTATTCATACAGATTCGCAACACTCCAGCCGGAACCGTAATAAGAATCCACATCCTTCTCGATCAATTTGACCGCCTCGGCATACATAAACTGTTTTAAATCGGAGGAAATATCCGACAAAGAAAGAATATCCCTCCTGACCGCATATACTTCGAAGCCTTCGCCGCAGGAAATATCGTAATCGTTTATGTAGTTTTTTCCTAACGCACTATAGCAGGAGTAAGGATTGAGATAGCCGCTTGAAAACAGAAGAAAATCGTCATTTATAGTAGCATATCCCCCCACGCGGTCAGCCTTCTGTGCGGTTATCTCTCCGCCTTTGGACAGTATTTTGCTGAATTCTACGGGATAATATATGTGCTGAGGATAAAACCTGTTGTCACCGTCGATCAGAGTCGCGGAGAAAATAAGATCAAGCGCGGTCTTTTCCCCTTCTTTATCATCTTTTATAACCCTCATAATATAGCCTGCATACTTAAGGTCCGAAAGAGCTGATGTCGATCTGTAGGCCGGATAATCTCTGTTTGCCACCGAAGAGTTAAAGTAGGCCCAAACGCTGTCCTCCGCGTCTTTTTTGGCCCGGGCAAGGAATTCATCCGAAAGATCTCCAAAGGACCGTACATATTCGTCAAGCCCCGAAACGGTGTATTTCTTCGAAAAAGAAGCGGGAATCCTTCCGTATTTTTCCAAATACTCTTCCGGGTCCTTAACTTCGATCTCAATGGTGAAAGAATCGCCGTTTCTTAAACTGCTGTCGACGGTTTCGCCGTTTTTCCTGAAGTTATACTTTCTGTTGGCAATAATATCCTCTGAGTAAAAAGAAAAACTGTCGGGATCCGGCCCCGTGTACTCAAAATATGCTTTACCACGAGGGGATATTCCGTCAAAAGTTACGGTCACATCGGCAAACGGATCGAATGTTTCCGGTTCCTTAAGACCGTTGACGGTTGCGGCACCGTCCTTATATTTTACCTTTGTTTTAAAATATTTTTTCAGTTCGTCGGAAACATTCCATGAATAGTCGATCTTGTCACCGTTTGAAAGTCCTTTGCCTGCGACAGCTTCAAGAGTGACAAGGTTTTTCAACAGTTCCGTTTTTTGTGAAGCGCCTGCCCTGTTCTCCGCATCATCGGAGTTTCCGTCGCCTTTAATTTTCTGTCTGCCTTCGGAAGTCACTCTCAGGCTCTTGCCCTGTTCTTTCTCAATGGCATCCCAGTCAATTTTTACGACCGCGGTCCCAAAGCCGTCATAGCCGCTTGCTTCCACGACTACATACTCGTCAAGGTCAAGGACGGATTCCTTTGACTCCGATGCGGAGGATTCTTTCCCCACAACGTTGGTAGCCACATAAATACCGGTTCCCGTGACGGCCGTTACGCCGAGGGCAGCTATAAATAACTTTGCCATCTTCGCTATGGAATGTTTGCCCACAGCCGAAGCCGTATGTGACGCAACGGCTCCTGCGCCGATTGCTCCCGCTGTCTGTGCCCCGGCTGCTGCGGAACCTGCGCTGATGGCTCCCGCTGCCTGCGTCCCGGCTGCTGCGGAACCTGCAAGGCCCGAAGCAGCTGCGGATGCAGCTCCTGCGGAAAGTGTAGCCTCCGCCACCGCGGCATATGAGTCTTTCTTGAAAAACAGGAGCATGAGAGCAGGAATAAGGGCAACACCATGAAGCTTGATACCGTGTTTCTTTTCGTAAACGGTGACTGCCTCGCCCACTTTCTTTCTGGCGTAATTCAAACGGCTTTTAACGGTATCTTCCGGTATTTCCTGTGCCTCCGCGATCTGTTTTACAGTGTAATCTTTGAAGTAAAAGAGCGTTACCGCTTCTTTTTGAGCCTGGGGAAGTTCATCGATAATGGAACCGATGATCGCAGTCATCTCTTTTTTATCGTAAGCGGACTCGGGTACTATACTTTCGTCGTAGTTTTCGAGAGTGTCTTCAAACTCGCCCTCTTCGTCCGACAGGTCCGAAAAGCTGGTGGCTTTCTTTTTCACAAGAAAGTTCTTACAGGTGTTCACCAGGACCGTGCTGAACCAGGGATCGAAGTCTCTTGACTCGTCGAATTTGTCGATATTTTCAAGTGCCCTTAGGAACGCATCCTGGAACATGTCCTCCGCATCCTGCGGGTCCTTCACATACTTTCGCGCTATGGCAAGGCTCCTCGTGCGGATAAGCTCATAGAGCTTACCCACAGCATCGGAGTCGCCGGATTTTATAATCTTTATTAATTCGTTTGAATTTAAAGCTTCCGTTGCCATTTAAATCCCCTGTTCAAAACTTTAGTTGGCGGAGCCGCCTTCGGTTCCCTGAATGCTGTCAAATAGTTCTTTGACGCTAATGGACCGTGAACCCCGTCCCCGAGGTTCAAATTTATGTCAACCATTTGTTGCCATATAAATTCTTTCGAATCCCGCAAAATGCCCAGAAACTATTATATATATGTATATATATATTGTCTATAGTTTCCGGCATTTTACGTTAACTTTTTATGTAGACTATTTTTCTTGCTTTTACCTTGTTTTGCAACTGAATGTCTGTGCGTAATAGTATGAGTATGTAGGAAGTGCAATAGGGCTGAAAGTGATTTTTACAAATACTGACATTGCTGCTGAGTTAAACTGGGTGTGTAAAAGGTTTGCATTATGGCCGGCAGAATTTTTCCATCCTTCCATTACGGTATCTACTGTCATGTAACCTGCTGCAAGGTTTTCGCCATTCATTTCGCTAACGTTTAAGGTATACCACTTGGTTCCGTTGGGTCTTGTATGGCTGAATACAACCGCGCATTCTCTTGCTCTGATATCTGCTTCGTCCTGTAAATCAGCCTTGTAGTTTAAAGCGTCCAAACCGTTTGCCACACGATATTCATTTGTGGCATCAAGAATCTGCTGATTCCAATCGGTTAAATAGTAACCGTAAATTGTTTCGGTTCTGCCGTCTTCAAGTTCAATTTCATATGCCTGATAAGGATGTACCTGTACGGTTGATGTAACTGCGCCGCAGTGTGAGCAGCAGAGATTAATCTGACCGTATTCTGTTGCGGTAGCTTCCTTAACGGTTTCACGAACCTTGGGGTAGCTGTGTGTGCAGGTTTCGGGTGTAATGGGATTATACTGCTCTAACTTTTCTCCGCAAGTTCTGCATACATACCAGTATTCATTGGTATCGGAGTAATACTTAAGCTTACGTGAAGAATGTTCACATGTAAGTACGGGTGTTTCTCTTGTAAAAGTGTAACCGCAATCACGGCATGTATAAGAGATCAGGCCGGTTGTTGTGTAGGTATTGAAAACAAGGATGTCGAAGTCACAATTTTCATGGGTGCATGTTTCTTGATTTGCTGCGGGAGTCTCTTCAACTACGGGAGTTTCTTCAACTACGGGAGTCTCTTCGACTACGGGAGTCTCTTCAACTACGGGAGTTTCTTCAACTACGGGAGTCTCTTCAACTACGGGAGTCTCTTCAACTACGGGTGTTTCTTCAACTGCAGGAGTCTCTTCAACTACGGGAGTTTCTTCAACCACGGGTGTCTCTTCAACTACGGGAGTTTCTTCGACTACGGGAGTCTCTTCGACTGCGGGAGTTTCTTCAACCACGGGTGTCTCTTCAACTACGGGTGTTTCTTCAACTACGGGAGTTTCTTCGACTACGGGTGTTTCTTCAACTACGGGAGTTTCTTCGACTACGGGAGTTTCTTCAACTGCGGGAGTTTCTTCAACTACGGGAGTTTCTTCGACTACAGGAGTTTCTTCAACCACGGGTGTTTCTTCAACTACGGGAGTTTCTTCAACTACGGGAGTCTCTTCAACTGCGGGTGTCTCTTCAGGTGCAGGGGCAGGAGCCGGTGCAGGTGCAGGTGCGGGAGCCGGAGCAGGCGCGGGAGCGGGTGCAGGTGCGGCTGCCGCATTTTCGATTTGAATTCCTGCCTCAGCTGCCTTCTCTACGGTAACAAGATCTCTGTGTTCATTCTTTCCGAATTTCTGATAGTGCGTATAGTAAGCAACCAGGTTGTCACCGAAGCTTACCTGAAGATCTGCGTAGCAGGCCTTGTATACGTTAACATCGAATTCAGCGCTTGCTGCACGGCCTTCGAATACGCCGAACCTTAAGAAGTGCTGAAGAAGTACATCCCTGTTGTTACCAAGAATTGCAACAACCTCGGGATACAATGTTGCGTAGTATTCCGCATCAAACATGGAACGCAGAACGTTTCTTTCCGATCTGGTCAGGTTTCTGTACTTGATCGCAGTTGTCTGGGTCTGCGATACAGGCTCCGCATAAGCGGGCATCGGAACGCTGACTACCATGGATGCGATCATTACCATTGATAAAACTTTTTTAAATCTGTTCATTTTCTCCTCCTTAATCCCTTAATCGGGACATTTCTTTTTGCCGTTCTGATAGTTATACAGATGAGGTTGGCCGGAGGTTTTATTTTTTTTTAAAATTTTTTTAATTTATCAAAATGCCGGGAGCAAGCCGTAAAAGAACTGGTGCTTTAACTGCCGATTATGATATAATCTGTATAATTTCTTATTATTGAAATTGTTGAAGGATGCGCGATTTAAATGACGGTTGCCGCTTTGGAACTTGCAGATGAAATCTTATACAGCCGCTTCCTGAAAGAAAGGGATGAGTCGCTTTTCAGGGTGCTCCTTGAAAGGCACCGAAGCAGCCTCATTCTTTTTCTTAACGGGATGATTCAAAGCCTTGAGGATGCTGAGGAACTTATGATAGACAGCTTCGCTCTCATTGCTTCCGGCACGGTGCACTACGTACCCCGAAAGGACTGCAGTTTCAAGACCTGGCTCTTCGCCATCGCCCGGAATAAAGCAAAAATGCTTCTTCGTAAGCGAAAATTCATATTTACCGAATTAAGCGAAGACCTGGGTTCCGATACGGCCCTTCCCGAAAACGAACTCTTCGAGAAAGAAACCCGCAGACAGCTATACCGGGCTCTCTCGGAAATAAACCCCGACTACAGGCAGGTGCTTTTTCTTACATATTTTGAAAACATGAAACCCGAAGAAATCGCCGGGGTCTTAAAGAAAAACAAAAAACAGGTTTACAACCTGACAGCCAGAGGACGTGAAGCCCTTAAGG
>JAEEGK010025558.1_pt1 | contig 12109 bp, 7 predicted proteins | sample 8958771 | NCBI WGS metagenome assembly JAEEGK01 (sample SAMN16246547, study PRJNA631951) | gut metagenome | biome: gut microbiome; feature: rumen; material: SC-attached | host: Bos | place: Iran: Karaj | collected 2018-10 | reverse complement strand
GCTGACTTCCGAAAACGTAACATGATGATAATAACGGAGGTCTCCGTCATCGCAGTCCATTTCCAAGGCACCAGGAATCAGACTGTAGTTGATTCTTGTCAAAAACTCAGCCACAGAGCGGACGTTTTTCTTAACCGATGTGTCGGAACGGACAATGATCGTCAGATACTTGTCAAAAACAAAAATCTTCATCTGGATGTCCGCAAAGAAATACACGGGATGCCATTTGATGGTAAATAAACTAATATCTTCATCATACTGGTATTTCCAATCCAACTTTTTGATGGATTTTCTTACTAAGGCAATGACTTGTTCTTTGATCAACATAGTTTTTCTCCTTTCCAAATCCGCTACAACCTGGGCATAGAATGTCGCCTCGTTGCGTTTCCCGCAAAAAAACACTCCGGCCCCTCATTAATAGAAATTCATCGGGGAGGGACCAAAAAAAAAGCCCGTCCTGTCTTCGCCCGAGGGCAAATGAGAGGCGGACTGCAACGCGCGGACGATTTTTCAATGGTCCGCAGCGGTGAAATTCCAATCCTCTCCCCGATGGATGCTAAATTCAAAATGTGATTTTCAACATACATGCCTTCCCTTACAAGACCATCTTTTGTCAATTTGTTTTGACTAGAGGCAATCTTGTCCACATGCAAAAACTATAGCACGAATTTCAAGGCCGTCAAGCGATTCCAAGAAAAAAAAACAATTTTTTTGTCTTTTCTCGATTTTTTTTGATTTTTTCTTCAAAAACCATGTCTCCCGCCCTCTTCCGCTGACCAAATCACTCAACTGGCACGAATTGCAACCAGTCGAGATTGAGGCCGGAGTTATCGACATTGGTCATGGTGAAGACATGGCGGCCGGCCTTCAACGGGATGAGCAACGGGCGGCGATCCGCAAAAGCAAGCCAGACGTTCCGCCAGTTGTCCTCCGTGTTCGACCAGCCACCCGTGCCCGGAAGAAGGAACGTTTCACCGCCATCGACGGATACGCCGTCGATGGCGACCGTGCGTCGAACGTCCTCCGGACGCATGTGGCATAGACGGAGACGGACGGCATAGGTCGCATCCTGCGGAATATCAACCGTCCATGATAAGGCATGGCCTTTTTCATTCCACTGCTTGAAAGCCTTTCCTTCGGCGGCGACTTTTGATTCCACAATGACAGTGCCGCCCGTTTGCTCCGTGAAATCTTCCGCCTGAACGATGACGGCTTTTTCCATAATTAGTTTGTATTTCGTCATATCTGGCGTGTGATAGAAGCCTGGCAGATTCTCCAGATCTACAGATGACGGCGTGAACACGATGGTAATGGAAGCCGTCGTCACAGGCTGTTTGAATGCGATCGCCACACGTTTCGGAGCGACGCGATTTGGATTGACGACTTCCCCCATCGTCATGACAAGCTCACCGCCTTCAGCGGTGATGGTCGCCTTGACGGCGCCTTTGCCATTGTAGGCCAGAACTTCTTGCGCGGCAAGCTGATGGACGGACTGCGTGGAGACGAGGCACGTCTCGAAAGTCTGCGGAGAATCGAAGACGACATCATCGCGAACGGTAACTGACGGAACGGTCCTGTCGAACGAGAATGTACGGCGGAGGGACTTCAACGTTGGAGCGTCTAGATAGGCGTTTTTGATGTCCGCGACGATGATGTCCTTTTTGTCGGTAAATTCCGTGGAGACGAATTTTCCAAATGATTTGGCACCAGTTGTTTGAAGTTTTCCCGCGACGATTGGCACCATGTGGCCGTAGGAATTCAGCATCTGGCTCTTGTAGCGATCTTTAGAAAAGGTCTGCTTCGTGTAGGCCTCGCCGCCTGGATCTAAAAAGTATTGCGTACCATTGAAAACGACAGTAAAGGAGCCGACATCGTTATGGTTGTGCTCTTCACCATTGTTTCCCGCCTTGAACGCCGTGCCGAAATGGCCGACGGCGTCCGAAGAGGAGCGGCCGATGTAGATTCCCGCATCTTGGAAGAGCGAACGCGGCGGGAAAACACCCGTCTGTGGCAGGTTGTCGATTGGATATTGACGGTCGTAAAAGCAATGGAGCGCGGTGGTTGCGAATGACGTGGACGGGACCGTTTGCGGTGGAATCGCCTTGAACACAGCGGACGGGTATCGACGTTGGATATATGACAAAAAGGCGGTGGACGGTTTAGCAGAAACGCCGCAATCCGCGAAGGCGGGGCAGACATTTTCCTCTATTTGGATGTCCCGTGCGAACGCCGCGACTTTTTCAAGCCGCGGGTGGTTGTAGAACGACAGTTTTCCGTCGGTGGCGAGAAGAATGGTTTCCGCCATCTGGAGGAAATGGCCGTAACCGTAATTCCAATAGCCCATGCCTTCCGAGCAGTATCCGTCCGGCGAATAGCCGTTAATATAGAATGGCATGCTATTCTCCGCAGAAGCGATAATCGCCGCGCGATCATCACGGTCCTCCAGCAAAATAAGCGCCGCGCGGATGATGTTATCATTGCAGACGGCGTTCCAATTGTTCCGACCGCGCACCCACCAGAAACCATCTGGAATCACGCCCGTTCGGACGACAGTCCAGTACGGCTCGAAGATGCGGCGATTCGTCTCACGACGGATTTCAGCGCGGATTTCAGGGGAGAGCTTCTCTCCGAGCCACCAATCCGTATAGGCCAGATTGGAAGCTATTTCCGTGCTGAAAAGCGCGGCATGCTGCGAACGATTGTAGAAATCATTGAGATTCTTGTCGTGGGCGGGAAGATTCCAACTTCTCACGTTGCAGATGGCATGGATGTCGCTTTCCAGCGTCGGGAGGAAACGTCCTTTGTATTCAAGGACTTCTGCAAGCGCGAGGAGATTCAGACGCGTCGTCCGCTGAAAATAGACAGCTTCAAAACGTGAGCGGTTGCCGTTTTGTGAAAATTCGAGATAGCCTTCATCCGTCAGCGGCGGTGGTTCGACACCGATATAGGCGGTCGCGCGTTTGATGATGTTATTCGCCTCTGACGTATCCATAAGTGGTTGCCAAGCCGTGCGATCCGAAGCCTTCGGGCATGGTCCGGCAGGCTTTTCCGGCAACATCGCGGCGATTTCCGCAATCCGTTTCGCTGTCGGCACAGGGAAAAGTGTCGCTTTTACCGTTATGGTTTTTTGCTTGGCGATGGCTTTTTCAATTTCAACAGCCTCTTCTGGCGAGACGACGGAGACAGAAAAGTCATCAATGTCAGCCTTTGCAAATGACCCATTGATGGAATGGATCCACAGGGCGAGTTGCGCGGCGTTGGCAGGAGCTTTTGCGATGGCGATGTGTTCGCGCCATTCTGTCGCACTTCCCATGATATGCGTGATGTTGTCGTTCTTGAGTTTCGAACTGTTGAGGCCTTTTCCGTTGGCATCGACAAAACGAATATAGATTCCTGTATTTGAACCACTTGTGATGGAACGCGCCCAAAAGCGGACAACGATGGTCGTTCCTGCGGTAACGTCGATTCGCGGCGCGAGTGCAGATGCGCCATCCGTATCGACATCATCTTCAATGCGCAACCCACATTTTCCCGTATGCGCGGCTTCTGGAATAATTCGACAGTATTGGTTAAGCTTCCATGCTGGAGCTTTTTCTTCAAAACCTGCATTCGGAAGTTGCAGGACAGTTTCAGCGGCAAGAGCCCCGCAAAGAAGCATGGCAAGAATATGGATGTGTTTTATCATGGTTCAAACAGCTCATTTACATAATGGTATAGAATTGAAGACAGAGAAAATTTTTTGGAAAATTTAAGAAGAATTTTCAACACTTCAAGGAACACTGTCGAAAAAACAGCGGTCATAGAGAGCGTTGAAAATGGAAAAGCCGGCACTTTTTCATTGGACGGCGCCACGCCTCGGGAGGGGCATGACGCCAGACGAAAGAACCGTTTGTTAAATAAGGAGAAAAAAGTCATGAAAAAATTAATGCATTGCGCATTGGCGGTATTGTTGGGTGTGACGTTGTTCGGCGTGAAAGCGGCCGCGGAGCCGTCGGAAGCATTGAGAATGGCCATGCTGGTCGAAGACGCGTTTTCAGAAGTGGTTGATAATTCGAAATCTGCCGTTGTGACGATTCTGAACAAGCAGTATCGCCGCGGACCGCAGATGATGGGCGATGTACCGCCTGAACTGTTCATGTTCCCCCAGTTCCGCGGCTATCGTCGTCAAATGCCACGTAATGATGAAAAACGCCTCATCACCGGCGGCGGCTCCGGCGTCATCATCGACGAAAAAGGCTACATCGTTACGAACAACCATGTTATTAAGGATTATGACTTCCTCGAAGTCAAATTGGCGGACGGCACCGTCTATGACACCCAAAAGGATAAAGATGTCATTACAGTCGTTGGCGTTGACGAAGAGTCCGATCTCGCCGTCCTTAAGATCGAAGACAGCAAGAAGAAATTCCATGCACTGACGTTCGCGGATTCCAGCAAGCTACGCATCGGCCAGTGGGCCATCGCCATCGGTGCACCGTTCGATCTGGAGCACTCCGTGACCATCGGCCACATCAGCCAGAAGGAACGCCAGAATATGCAGATGTCCGCTTTTGATGACTATATCCAGACGGACGCCTCCATCAACCCCGGCAACAGTGGTGGTCCTCTGCTGAACATCAAAGGCGAAATCATTGGCATCAACCAGTTTATCGTGACGGGCGGCATGTCCCGCGGCAACGTCGGTCTCGGTTTCTCCATCTCCAGCAATCTTGTCAAGCAGGTGGTCACTGCTTTGATCGACCACGGTGAAGTGCAACGTCCATTCCTCGGCATCTCCATGCAGGAGATGAACGATGAGCTAAAAGAACAGTTCGGAGTCGATTACGGCGTGATCGTCAGCGAAGCCCTGCCGGACACCGCCGCTGAAAAGGCTGGCGTGAAGGCTGGCGACGTTATCCAGAAGGTCGGCGGCAAGAAGGTCAATTCACCCCATGAAATGCTTCTGGCCGTGACCTCCTTCAAAATTGGTGACAAAATCCATCTCGATGCAAAACGCGGCGACAAAGACATCACGTTTGACATCGTCGCCGGCAAGCGCGACACCAACGCCCTCTATTCCAAACGCGGCCCGCGCGGCGGAGAAGAAGAGAGCATCCAATTCGACAAACTCGGCTTGGAACTTCTCGAAAAGGATGGTCGCGTTTCCATTGAGGAAATCCTGCCAGACGGTGCTGTCGCATCTGCTAACAGCAAGAACGACAATGGGATACGTGAAGGTGACTTCATCATCGAAGTGAACCGTCAGCCCGTGCACAGCATCGATGACGTTGTCGCCGCCATGAAGGCCTCCCACAACAATACGGTCGTCTTCCTGATTGAGCGGAAGATCCGCGGCGATCAGCCCCGCCGTTTCTTCGTGGCAATTCCGATTAAAGACTAAATGACGAATTAAGAGATGACTTGGCCGCTGAATTATTTTATTCAGCGGCCTTGTTTTATATAGTGCCTTTTCATAACTGGCATTCTACATATAGTGTTCTTTTTATAGAAAATAATTGTTCCAAAAGCCTTCCAGAAGACCCCTTTTTCATTTGAAAAAGAGAATAGCAAAGCTATTTTAAACTTCCCCAACTGAAGAAATGAAAAGGTCAATCCACAAGGATACACGATGTTGAAGCAAGCCTTTGAATCAGATTGGGCGAAAATCTACAAGATGGACGGCGACGAAAAAGTCGAACGTTATATTGCGACGACGCCTGAAACCCGTGCCATCTGCAATGATCCGAAAATTGCCGGTATCGACTACACGGACAAATTGCAGCAAGCCTGCGTCTCCGTTCTTAAGACGTTGGATTTGAACATTAAAGAAAGTTCCGGCGTTGTTGTCAATATCCTTCGCGGCGGCTTGAACTACGGCCTGCGCCATGCCTTGCATGACGCGTTCGGCTGGAACCGCCACACCACCTGTTTCATCAGTGCGCAGCGCGCTCGCGACAACGCTGATCCGGAAGAATGGCACATCACGGAAAACGCCTACCGCAAGGTGTATCTGCCGCGCGCTGCATCGTTGTTCATCGGCGATGTCGTCGCCACTGGCACGAGCCTCCGTTACGGATTGAACGAACTGATCGCCTCCGCGAAATCCATGGAGACAGATTTGCAAGACATCGTCTTCTTCACGATTGGTGGCGCCATTGCCGGTAAGATTTTGGAGGAAGTCGATACCGAATGCCGCCGCCTCTTCCCAAGCTACCGTCGGACGGTGTTGGTCTATTTCGAAGGCTGTTTCGGCGTTCCGGATTTGGAATCGCGGCTCATGATTCGTTTAACTGGAACGGATTTGACGCGCGGAGATGCCATCATGGCTCCCGAATTCATTGATTCCCAATATGATAACCCAGCCTATCCAATTGAGCGCTGTACGATTTACGACGCGGGTTCCCGCGCTTTCCACGTTAGCGAATATGCAGAGGACGTCCGCGGCTACTGGAAACAAGTGTTGGATCTGGCGGATCAAGGCGTGACATACGAGGCGTATCTGAAGGATCGATTCCCGAGTCTCGACGCCAGCCATTTCATCGGCACGTCGCTTCGCGACATCGCCGTCAAACAAATCAACGCGATGACATCGCTTCTTCAAATGCAATGATTTTGACATGTCCCGTTTTTCCGACGGGACTTTTTTTTGTGTAAAGTAAACGAAAAAGAAAAGGAAAAGGACAATGGCGGAAGATCATGATTATTCGCAATCGAATGTGCCGCAAGAACAAAGACGTGGCTTTTGGGCCATGTTCGTGGTCATGCTTGGATTCACATTTTTCTCAGCGTCCATGTGGACGGGCACAACGTTGGGCAATGGCCTGACCGTGTCGAAATTCTTCCTGGCTGTGCTGCTGGGCAATCTGATTTTGGGAGCCTACACGTCGGCGTTGGCGTACATGGCGTCATCAACGGGTCTGTCCGTCCATCTTCTCGCGCGCCGTTCTTTCGGCAAACGCGGCTCCGCTCTGCCGTCTGCCATTTTGGCGATCACGCAGATTGGTTGGTTCGGCGTTGGCGTCGCGATGTGCGCGTTTCCGATTGTGACATATCTGAAGGAAAAAGGCGTTGAATGCAACATCTGGATTCCCGTGATCATCTCCGGCATCCTTTTCACGACATCCGCCTATTTCGGCATTAAGGCATTGACCATTGTCTCGCTCGTTGCCGTTCCCGCCATCGCCATCGGCGGCGGTTTCTCTGCTTTGAAAGTCTTCTGCGACAATCCAGACGCATGGAACACGCTGAAGAATTTCACCCCCTCTGGCGACAGTGCCCTGACACTCAGCGCGGCTGTGGCGTTGACCATCGGCTCTTTCATCTCCGGCGGCACATGCACGCCCGACTTCGTCCGCTTCGCGAAAGACCGCCGTATCGCCGTCAGCACGACGGCTATCGCCTTCTTCATCGGCAACAGTCTGATGTTCCTCTTCGGCGCCGTCGGCGGCATGTTCTACAAAACGAATGATATTTCCAATGTTCTTGTTGCCCAAGGACTTCTGATTCCCGGTATCATCGTCCTGACGTTCAACATCTGGACGACGAACGACAACGCCCTCTACACGTCCGGCCTCGGTCTCGCGAACATCACGGGCTTCCCGAAGAAGTATTTGGTTCTCATCTGCGGCACGCTCGGCACGATCTTCGCCGTCACGCTGTACAACAACTTCTGCGGCTACCTGAACATTCTGAACACGTTCATCCCGCCCGTCGGCGCCGTCCTGATGGCCGACTTCTTCGTCGTCCGCCGCAAGAACATCAAGAGCAACGCCGTGCCCGGCAACGGCAAGCCTGCGATTCTGGCCTGGGCGATCGGTACGCTGGTGGCCAACTTCGTGCAGTATGGCTTCAAGGCCATCAACGGCATGATCGTCGCGTTCATCTTCTACGTGTACTTTGTGAAGGTCTTCGGCGGCCTCAAGGAAACGGAAGCTCCTGCGGAAGAAGCTCCCGCAGAAGTAGCCCAACCCTCGAATGACGAGGAAGCAAAGAAAGAAGAAGTGAAGTAACAATCTGGAAATTAGATTGTTGTAAAAAAGAAAGGGGCTGTTGCTTGGTTTTGCAACAACCCCTTTTTCTTTTCTCCGGGACTGCTGGAATTGAAATGACCGTCGCAGATGTCCCAGATGTCTCAGATGTCCCAGTCAAGTTCGGCCCGCGCTGGAGCTCCTGCCTGACCACTGACCACTAGCCACTGACCACTAGCCACTGGCCACTAGCCACTAAGGAAGCGCCTCCATCACCATCTGCTGTGTCTTTTCGCGCAACGCTTCGATCTTCTTCTTGTGCTCATTGAAGATCTTCGTGTTCTTTTCGTTCTGCTCAGGACGCGTCTGGATCCATTCCATGGCGTTTTTCATGGCCTCTTCAAGATCGGCCTGGGCCTTTTCGAATTCCTTCGCCTTGTCTTCAGACTTCAGCTTGATGAGCCGAATGATGATCTCCTTGTCGAAAGTATCGCCAATCTTCTCCAACTCTTCATTCAACGGGGCGGCGACGGCTTCATGCTTCTTCTGGGCGGCTTCGATTTCGGCCTGCAGGATCTTGTCGGCCTTCAACAGCTCCGCTTCCAGATACTCCTTCCGCTCGCCGCGTTTGCGCAACGTATTCGCCTCTTCCGCAGGCAGTTTCGCATAGACTTTCTCCAATTCCGACGGCGTGTAGAGAAGGCGCAGGCGGATGAGATTCACGAACTTTTGGGCCGTGATCGTCTTCTCGGCCTCCAGCCGCGCAAGTTCCTTGCCGTTGTGGTCCATCAGGATCATCGTCGGATACCCTTCGACCTCCATCTCCCTCTGCAACTTCTCATTGCGCGACTTGTACTTTTCGGGCACCAGCTTGGCGTCCTGGGGGAAGTCGATGTAGGCCAGATAGAGATTGGCCTTCGCGTACAACTGCCATTCGGGCTTCGAAAAGACCTGGTTGTCCATGACCTTGCACCATTGGCACCAGTCGGATCCTGTGAACAACACGAACAATGGTGTTTTCGACTCTTTCGCGGCCTTGACGGCCGCATCGTAGTCCATCGTCCATACGCCTTTCACCGCTCCGTCCTCCTGGACTTGCGGCGCCGCCGACAGCATCGCCGCCAGCATGATGATAACCAAACACAGTTTTTTCATGTTTTTCCTCCAATCTGTCGTTGAATGTCCTCTATCGTCCTCTCCACGTGTTCTCTTTTATCAAAAATATAAGCCCATCATTTGAATTTTCCCATTCAAGTGATTAATTGATTACATGTTTTTCTTTATACCACCATATTTAAAACAAAAGGGACACCCGATGAAAAAAATCTTATTCCTCCTTTGCCTCTGTCTCGGACTGGCGGCGACCGCCCTTGAACTGACGGAAGCCCATGAAAAAGTCATTGAAAACACCGTCAAGCATTATGAGAACATCCTTAAGCAGGATTTCACGGCCAATATCAGTTGCCCGCAGATTTTTACCATGATCAACATGATGCTGAAGGCGCAGGCCATGGCCGCCAACGCCCCCAAGAACGTGCCAGTACCGACCATCAATTCCGTAAAACGCGTCCACAACGCCAAAAAGAGCTCAGACAAATACACCGTCAATTGGGGCCGTCAGCTCCCGAAGGAAATTACGGACAAGCTCTCCGAAGGCATCGATGATAAATTGGACTCCTTTGGCGACGTCTGCTCCGCTATGACACTCGACGGCCTGAAAGAGGTCGCCGAATACGCCAGCGACAACGATGGCAAGCTCTTGCAAGAGAACCCCAACCAGTTTGTCGTTTCCGTTACGGGACTGGATGAAGAACTTGTGGAAGGCGCCAAAATCACTGGTGCGAACATCTGCTTCAACAAAAAATTCTTCACTGTCGATTACATCAAGTTGTTCCTCATCGGCAGCAAAACCATCGAAATCTCCATCGCCCACCAGAAGGTCGGTGGCAACGAAGGCAACAACAATCTCGGTGCCGTGCCGACCCGCATCGTCGTGAAGAACAACCTCCAGACGCAGGTCGAAGGCATGGCCATCCCGCCGCAGCTCAACTTCATGATCAACTATTCCTTCCAGAATCGCGGCGGCGGCATGGGCATGCCGTAAACAGACGTCTCTGTAGTCTCTTTCATCCCTTTAATCCCTTGAAATAAAAGGAGTTATCCTATGAAATTTGCGCTTTTCCTCGGCAACCGCGGCTTCTTTCCCGAACGCCTTATCGTTTCCGCCAAACAACAGGTCATTGAACAGCTGACGAAACTCGGCATCGACACGCTCTGCCTGCCCGAAGGCCTTACCCACTATGGCGCCGTCGAAGGTTATGCCGAAGGTCTTGTTTTCAATCAGTTCCTTGAAAAACACAAAGGCGAGTTCGACGGCGTCGTCCTCTGCCTCCCAAATTTCGGCGATGAAACAGGTGCCGCCGAGGCGTTGCGCGACTGCGGCGTTCCAATCTACATTCTCGCCTTCCCAGACGAATTGGACAAGATGGATTTCAACTCCCGCCGCGACGCATTCTGCGGGAAGCTCTCCGTCATGGATGTCTTCCATCAGTTCCGCATCCCCTACACCGCCTGGGCACCGCATACGCTCAGCCCGCTGTCGCCTGTCTTCCTCGAACACATGCGTCAATTCGCCGCCGTCTGTCGTATCGTCAAGGGAATGAAGCGAATACGCATCGGCGCCATCGGTGCGAGACCCACCGCCTTCAAAACCATCCGTTTTGACGAAGCGACCCTCCAGAAGTACGGTGTCACCACCGAGACGTTCGATAATTCAGACTTGCTCGTCAAGATGGACAAGATCGACGCGAACAGCCCCGAAATTCTCGCCAAGATTGATTTCTTCAATAACTATTCGAACTTCTCCGAAGTGCCGAAAGATGCGATGATTTCATTGGCGAAAGCATCTGTCGCCATCGATCAATTTATCAAAGAATATTCACTGGATGCCATCGGCCTCCGCTGCTGGAACGACCTCCAGCTTACAGCGAAAATCTCCCCCTGCGTCTTGTTGAGCGAACTCAATGATCGCGGCATTCCCGCTGGCTGCGAACTCGACGTCTGCAACGCAACCGCCATGCTCGCCCTCCATCTCGCCTCGCAGGAGCCCGCCACCTGCCTCGACTGGAACAACAATTACGAAGACGATCCTAACAAGTGCATCCTCTTCCATTGCGGCTCCATCCCCCAGAAACTCATGGCTGGCAAAGGGCTCGTCGTCGATCACGCCATGTTCAAGAAGGCCCTCGGCGCAGGCTTCTCCTTCGGCTGCAACACGGGCTTCATCCGTGAGATGAACTTCTCCTTCGCCTCCATGATGACCGAAAATGGCAAGTTGCTCTACTATTCCGGCGAAGGCGATTTCACGGGCGAACCGCTTGGCGAAGGCTTCTTCGGTTGCGGCGGCGTCGCGCATATCGACGACCTCCAGCGGAAGATTAACCGCATCGGCTACGCAGGCTACCGCCATCACGTCAGCGTCACATCCGGCCATTGGGACTTCGCCATTAACGAAGCCTTCCAACGTTATCTTGGCTACGAAAAAACTGAAATCTAAAGTACTTAGACCATGAATCCGCTTATTCTGGCCTTGGCGGCCTGCATCGGGCATGGCTTCTGCGGCGCGCTGATTTCTGTCTATATGAGCGAAATCAGCGCCCGCAAAGTGCAACCGTTCGTTTTCTATGCGCTCTCGAACTTTCTCGGCGGTATCCTCGCATGGGCCATCGTCCCATTCTGCCATGCGGAAATTCCTGAACGGCTTCCGCTTCTGACATTGATTCTAGGAGCGTGCGGTTTCACCTACGTCGTCGCCCTTTTCATTCAAATTCAATGCTTTACGCTTGGACGGAAAGGGCTGACGTCCGCCTGTACAACGTCCGCCATCATCATTCCATTCCTTTTCGGCGTCATCGCGATGGGCGAACGTCCGCAACTGCTTGGCTATGTTGGCGCTCTTTGTCTTGTCGCGGGCATGGTCATCTGCGTTCTGACAGGTAAACAGAAAGAAGCGGAGACTGAACAACAGTCGAACTACATGAAATGGTTCGCCATGACCATGTTATGCATTCTGCTCAATGGTTGCGGCGCCATCCTGCAGAGCCTTTCCTCCTGGATGGGATTCGACCATGTCTCCGGCATGTTCCGCGCCGCCCTGCTCATGG
>JAEEGK010025555.1_pt1 | contig 12110 bp, 10 predicted proteins | sample 8958771 | NCBI WGS metagenome assembly JAEEGK01 (sample SAMN16246547, study PRJNA631951) | gut metagenome | biome: gut microbiome; feature: rumen; material: SC-attached | host: Bos | place: Iran: Karaj | collected 2018-10 | reverse complement strand
CCCACGAAATAGTCGTTACCGAAAGTTTCCTTGAACTTGTCCGTTTCGACAAGCATCGGGTCGCCCTCGATAAAGTAGCTGTCCCAAGACGCCTCGACGTAGATTTTTTTCATGCCCACGATCGAAATCGCGAGCAAAACAACAAACGCCACCAGCATAATGGCGCGGTGTGCGAGCAAAAATTCGCCAAAACGGCCAAATCGCTCGTTGATTTTTTCGATATTGATTTTAGGTAGACTCATCGTTTACTCCTGTTTTTATACAGGCGCAAAACTAGCAGTCAACCCATCAAATTACTACTCCAAACGGGCGATAATCGAACTAAACGGATTTATTCCTTGATGCAACGGACCGGGATAAACTCGCCCGCTTCACGGGGATCTATTTTATCTTGAAAATAAATGATATTGTCCGTAATACGTATATAGGACCGGCCTTCCACCCAGAAAATTCCATACCCCGAGGTTTCGTCCCATCCGTACGGGTCAACCGTAACCATAGTCAAAAGAGACAAGCCAAAGTCATCAGACGCTTTACGTACTCCCGACAACTTAGAAAAGAGTTTCGGCAAGAACTTTTGACGATCCACATACTCCATATCGATCCATTTCTCGAGTTCTTCTTTCTTGGGCAAGCGCCAGCCATTGGGGCATGCACTCAGAGCAGCCTCTACATTATAGAAGCGACCATAATCGCATTTGAGGCTTTGCGAGCACTTGCTGTAATTCTTGATAGCCGGATCATTTTCAGTATAATAGTTGATATTTTCGGCCATCCATGTTTGACCATCGTACACAATTGTCTTGTACACTTGTCCATCTCTGGGATCTTCCATGGTGCCGTAGCTTATATTTTCGTTAAAGAAGTATTCCTTCGGCAATTTACCGACCAATTTGTCTGTGGACTTGTACCACGTTCCACCGTAACAGATATATTCCATTCCCTGTACAGAATCGCTTGGGAATCGTGTATTATCCACCTTGCATTCATGGCCACGAGTTTCATAATCCTGCGCTGTCGGGAGGGTCCATCCCGTTCCCGTGCAAAGATATTCCGTATTTTTATAAATGCAATTGGGGAAATCTACTCCGCAATCGTATTTTCTAAACTCACCTTTATTTGACTCATCACAACCAATCATGTTTCCGCAATACTTCCATAATTTCCCGATAATCGCAGATACCACACTGCGTACAGAAGATCCATCGTAGAAGGAAGGAACTTTAATTCTCATGGCAGAATTCACTACCAGGCCGCACTGATCCGATTTGCTAAAATCTTTGCCATTAGCAAGGTCTTTAATAAAATTCACCCTCATCATAGTATCGCCATCATTCACCGGGAACAAAGAACTTAAGGCGTACCCCAAGGCAGACTCATACAAGCTATCGTTCATTGGCGCCGAATCAATTTCAAGAAAATCATACAGCTTTCGCATTGCCGTAGTCTTCGCATCTTCAACGGCAACGCCCTGATTCACCAAATTCTCAACCAATCCCAAAATGATTTGTTTGACAACGCACAAAGGCTCCTCAAAGTCCGTAGCATAGGTTCCGAACAGGGAATCTTGATAAACCTGGAAACATCCATCCGGCTTGGAAGGATCTAGCGGTTTAAACTTTGTGGAATCATAATACCAGTACGACGTGAAGCCACCGGCACCGGCTGCACCACTTCCCCAAAACAAATCACCCGAACTAGACAATTCGGTCGAACTTGAAGACGGCTTCTCGCTAGAAGACGATTCACCGGAATCAACAGGTTCGCTCGCGCTAGAGGCGGCACTAGTAGTCACGTTGGTGTCGACAGGAGCGCTCGCACTGGATGTTTCACCGGACGAAATTCCCGAACTGGATGGTTTCGAGGAATCGGACGACTGAATATCCGTTATTTCGTCTCCGGAACTTGAGCTGACTTGTGAAAGATCTTCGGTTGAAGCTGAAGTGGAATCTTCGCCACAGCCTATAAATAGGCATGCCAGAATTAAGGCAAAAAGCAGATTTGTTCTCTTACTCATTTTCTACCCTCCATTATAAAGATACAATCTATTTTTCAACATTAAACAGCCCCATCTTTACATTTCCTCGTTTCAAGCGAGATTGGTTTACATATTATGAAAAACCGCTAAAAAATGTTCGGTAAATTCCACCCGAAACCTTGTGGTCCACCCCCTTTTTTACTACATTAGGAGTCCGATGAAAATATCGGAAACCATCGAGGCACACATGAGCGCAGCCGTTGCAGCAATCTCGCAACGGAATCAAGCTACTCTCTCCGATTTTCACAAAGTTTTTCTTATTTCTGTTTTTATTCGTCTTTATCGTTTGGCAAAAGCTTCTGGCTTTTGCCTTTATTTTTATAGAGTTTTTAACACTAAAGCAATGAGAATCGTATGACTGATAAGTTCCAATGGAAAGCAAAACGCGAAAAGAAGGCGTTTCTGGCACTGGCGGATGGCGCCGTCTTTAGAGGATACGCCTTTGGCGCCAAGACCGACACCGTCGGCGAAGCCGTGTTCAACACCGGCATGGCAGGTTACAAGCAGATTATCACCGACCCGTCCTATGCAGGCCAGTTCGTGGTCTTTACCACTGCTGAAGTGGGCGCCTATGCGGCCAACATCGAAAAGAACGAATCTCGCCAGGTATTCCTGAACGGCATCGTGGTGAACTCCCTGGACTGGGTTTCTCCGGAACTTAAAGAAGAAAGCTTGCACGACTACATGCTCGCCCAGGGCAAGCCGGGTATCGCCGGCGTAGACACCCGCGCCCTCACGCTCCACCTGCGCGAACACGGTGCCCAGAAGGCCTACCTCCACGTTTCTGACGAAGAAATGAGCGAAGAAGAAGCAATCAAGAAGGCTCAGGAATGGGAAGGTCTGGATGGCCAGGACTACGCCAGTAAGGTCAGCGACCCCAACGGTTACGAACTCACCACCGAAGGCGACTTGAACATCGTGGCACTGGATTTCGGTATCAAGATCAACATCCTGAGAAACCTCGTGAACCAGGGCATGAAGGTGACGGTGCTCCCCATTACCGCGACCTACGAACAGATTATGGCGAAGAACCCCGACGGCGTGTTCCTCTCCAACGGCCCCGCCGACCCGAACAGCCTTCCGCAAGTGGTCGCAGTCGTCAAGCAGCTCTTGGGCAAGGTTCCCCTGATGGGTATCTGCCTCGGTAACCAGCTGCTCGGCCTCGCCTTGGGAGCCAACGTTTCCAAGCTCAAGTTCGGTCACCACGGCTGCAACCACCCGGTCAAGAACTTGAAGACCGGTGCCGTGGAAATCACGAGCCAGAACCACAACTACGCTATTGACGCCATTACGCTCCCCGAAGAAGTGGAAGTCACTCACATCAACCTGAACGACAACACGGTCGAAGGCATTCGCCACACGCAGTTGCCGGCATTCAGCGTGCAGTACCACCCGGAATCCGCTCCGGGTCCGAACGATTCTCTCTACTTGTTCGCCGAATTCAGACAAATGATCGAAGAATTTAAAGCCAAAAAGAGTGCTAGCACCAAAACCCCTGAGGTCAAAAATGTCTTCTAAGGCTCCCGCCAAAAAACAGACCAAGTATATCTTTATTACCGGCGGTGTGGTAAGCTCCCTCGGTAAGGGAATCACCTCGGCCTCGCTCGCGCTCCTCCTCAAGAGCCGTGGCTACAAGGTGTTCATGCAGAAACTCGACCCGTACCTGAACGTGGACCCGGGTACAATGAGCCCTTACCAGCACGGCGAAGTTTTCGTGACCGACGACGGCTACGAAACCGACCTTGACCTCGGCCACTACGAACGCTTCGCTGGCGTGCAGTGTTCCAAGGCCTCCAGCTACACTTCTGGCCGCATTTATTCCTCTGTGCTATCCAAGGAACGCGCCGGTAAGTACCTGGGCGGTACCGTGCAGGTCATTCCGCACATCACCAACGAAATCAAGGACGCCTTCCGTTCTGCAGCCGAAAGCGGCGCAGACATCGTGCTCTGCGAAATCGGCGGTGTCGCAGGCGACATCGAATCTCTCCCGTTCCTCGAAGCTGCAAGACAGTTCCGCTTCGAAGTCGGCGTCGAAAACACTTGCTTTGTTCACCTGGTTCTTGTGCCTTACCTGAAGGCTGCAGGCGAACTCAAGACCAAGCCCTCGCAGCACTCTGTGGCAGAACTCCGCAACATTGGTATTTTCCCGGACATTCTCGTGTGCCGCACCGAAATGACAATTCCGCAGGATCACCTCGACAAGCTCGCGCTCTTCTGCAACGTGAAGCCCGAATGTGTGATCGAAGAAAAGGACGTGAAGGACTCCGTTTACGCAGTTCCCCGCGAACTTTCCAAGCAGGAACTTGACCTCCGCGTGCTTGAACAGCTCCACTTGAGCGTTCACCCCATCATTCACTCCGAATGGGACAAACTCGTCAAGAAGGCAACCCAGCCCAAATACGAATGCACTATCGCTCTCGTTGGTAAGTACATCGCTATTCGCGACGCCTACAAATCCGTGCACGAAGCCTTGCAGCATGCCGGCATGGAACACAACGCCAAGGTGAAGGTGGAATGCATCGAAGCCGAAGAGCTCGAAAAGAATCCGAACATGATCAAGAATGCAGACGGCATTCTGATTCCGGGCGGTTTCGGTAGCCGCGGCGTGAACGGTAAGTGTGTCGCCATCAAGTATGCCCGCGAACACAAGGTTCCGCTGCTGGGCATTTGTCTCGGTATGCAGTGCTGCGTGATTGAATTTGCACGCAACGTACTCGGCTGGAAGGACGCCAACTCCACGGAATTCGACGAAAAGACGGCCCACCCGGTCATCGACCTGATGGACGAACAGAAGAACGTCACCGAAAAGGGCGGCACCATGCGCCTCGGCGCTTACCCGTGCAAGCTCATGAAGGATTCCAACGCCGCAAAGCTTTACAAGAGTGAAAAAATTAGCGAACGCCATCGTCACCGCTACGAATTCAACTACAACAGCGAATTCCGCAAGGAACTCGAAAAGGCCGGCCTCAAGATTGCCGGTACATCGCCCGACGGCAAGCTCGTAGAAATGGTGGAAATCAAGAACCACCCCTACTTTGAAGCCTGCCAGTTCCACCCGGAATTCAAGAGCCGTCCTACGGCACCGCACCCGCTATTCAGCGGACTTGTAAAAGCAGCACTCGCTCAAAAGAATAAGAAAAATGTGAATGGAGGCAAAAAGAATGCCTAAGCGTACCGACATCAAGAAGATTATGCTCATTGGTTCTGGCCCAATCGTGATTGGCCAGGGCTGCGAATTCGACTACTCCGGCGTGCAGGCCTGTAAGGTACTCCGCCGCGAAGGTTTCGAAGTGGTGCTCGTGAACTCCAACCCGGCCACCATCATGACCGACCCCGAAATGGCTGACCGCACCTACATCGAACCGCTGAGCGTCGATATTCTCCACGAAATCATCCGTCGCGAACGCCCGGATGCCTTGCTCCCGACTTTGGGTGGCCAGACCGCTTTGAACCTCGCCATGGAACTCAACGAACGCGGCATTTTGGACCGCTACCAGGTGGAACTCATCGGTGCTAAGGCCGAATCCATCCAGCGCGCCGAAGACCGTCACCTGTTCAAGGAAGCCATGCTCAAGATCGGGCTTGACTTGCCCCGTTCCGGTTCCGCACACTCCATGAGCGAAGCTACCGCTATTGCAAACACCATCGGCAGTTGGCCGCTGATTATCCGTCCGGGCTTTACCCTCGGCGGTACGGGCGGTGGTATCGCCCACAATCCCGAAGAATTCGAAACCATCGTGAACCGCGGTCTCGACGCCTCGCTCAACAACGAAGTGCTTATCGAAGAATCGCTCCTCGGCTGGAAAGAATTCGAAATGGAAGTCATGCGCGATAAGAAGGGCAATGCCGTTATCGTGTGCTCCATCGAAAACCTCGACCCCATGGGCGTGCATACCGGAGACTCTATCACAGTCGCCCCGATCCAGAGCCTTGATGACCGCGCTTACCAGGCCATGCGTGATGACTCCCTGAAGGTTATGGAAGCTATCGGCGTGGAAACTGGTGGATCTAACGTTCAGTGGGCAATCGAACCCAAGACCGGCCGCCGCATCATCATCGAAATGAACCCCCGCGTGTCCCGTTCTTCTGCTCTTGCTTCTAAGGCAACGGGCTTCCCCATCGCAAAGATTGCAGCACTGCTCGCTGTGGGTTACACCCTCGACGAACTCCGCAATGACATTACGCAAACGACCCCGAGCTGCTTCGAACCGGCTCTTGACTACGTTGTCGTGAAGGTTCCGCGCTTCACCTTCGAAAAGTTCCCGAAGGCAGATTCTACGCTCGGCACCCAGATGAAGTCCGTGGGTGAAGCCATGGCCATCGGCACCAACTTCAAGCAGGCCATGCAGAAGGCCCTCCGCTCTCTCGAAACGGGATTCGGCGGCTTCGGTTGCTGCGCCAAGTGCGAAAAGTTCAAGGCCTACGACGACGAAACACTCGCCAAGGAAGTCGCCCGCCCCAGTGCAGAACGCATCTTCGTGGTGTACGAAGCCTTCCGTCGCGGCTGGAGCATCGAAAAGCTCTACGAAACCACCAAGATTGATCGTTACTTCCTCCGCCACTTGGAAGAACTCGCTTTCTTCGAAGACGAAATCAAGGCAGCCAAGTCCCTGGATGGCCTCTCCAAGAACAAGGCTCTGTTCCGCCAGGCCAAGGAATTCGGCTTCAGCGATATTCAGATTGCATACATCTTCCACAGAACTCCCGAAGATGTCATGGCAGTCCGTAAGTCCATCGGCCTCGTTCCCAGCTACTACTCTGTAGATACCTGCGCCGGCGAATTCGAAGCCATTACGCCTTACTATTACAGCTGCTATGCCGACCATACGGAACCGGTTCGCACCATCATGGGCAACCGCGGCAAGAAGCGCATCATGGTGCTCGGCGGTGGCCCGAACAGAATCGGTCAGGGTATCGAATTTGACTACTGCTGCTGCCATGCGGCCTTTACGCTGCGTCGCGAAGGCTACGAAGTCATCATGGTGAACTCCAACCCCGAAACGGTTTCCACCGACTACGACACCTCCGACAAACTCTACTTCGAACCGCTCACCCTCGAAGACGTGATGGGCATTTACGAACGCGAAAAGTGCGCGGGCGTCATCGTGCAATTCGGTGGCCAGACTCCGCTGAACCTCGCCATGCGCCTCAAGAAGGCCGGTGCGAACGTCGTCGGCACAAGCCCCGAAGACATCGACCTCGCCGAAGACCGCGACTTCTTCAAGCAATTGGTCACCAAGATCGGCATCAAGCAGGCCGAAAGCGGCATCGCCCACAACGTGGAAGAAGCACTCGCCATCGTCGAAAAGATCGGCTACCCTGTTCTCGTACGCCCGAGTTTCGTTCTCGGCGGCCGCGGCATGGTGATTGTCTATAAGGAAAAATACCTCCGCAAGTTCGTGGAAGAAGCCGCCGCCATTGGCGAAGGCAAGCCGATTCTCATCGACCGCTTCCTCGAAGACGCCACCGAACTCGACGTGGACTGCATCAGCGACGGCAAGCACACCGTCATCGGTGCCATCATGGAACACGTGGAACCCGCAGGCATTCACTCTGGCGACTCCGCGAGCGTTATCCCGCCGATGACCCTCTCCAAGGAAATCCAGGAAAAGGTCCGCCAGTACGCCAAGGAATTCGCAAAGGAACTCCACGTTTGCGGTCTCATGAACATGCAGCTCGCCGTGAAGGATGGCGAACTCTACATGATCGAAGTGAACCCGCGTGCCTCCCGTACGGTGCCGTTCGTCTCCAAGTCCATCGGCGTGCCGCTTGCAAGTTACGCAAGCCGCTGCATGCTCGGCGAAACCCTCGAACAAATCGGCTTCACAGAAGAAGTCCATGTGCCTTACGTGAGCGTGAAGGAAGCCGTGTTCCCGTTCGTCAAGTTCCCGGGTGTCGACATTACGCTTTCTCCGGAAATGAAGTCTACCGGCGAAGTCATGAGCCTCGATCGCGACCGCGGCCTTGCCTACCTCAAGAGCCAATTGGCTTCCGGCAACAAGGTCCCGAGCCAGGGCAACATCTTCGTGTCGCTCAAGGACGAAGACAAGCAGAAGGCCGTACCGCTCATCCGCCAGCTCGTGAACCTCGGATACGAACTGTACGCGACCCGCGGCACCTCCACCATGCTCTACAACGAAGGCATCAAGACCCGCGCCGTGTTCCGCATCTCCCGTGGCCGCCCGAACCTGCTGGACCTCATCCACGACAAGGAAGTGCAGTGGATCGTGAACACCACCGAAACCGGCGCCGAAGCCATGGTTGACGAAATCCAGATGCGCTCCAAGGCCGTTGTCTCGGGCATTCCTATCACGACGACCATCGCCGCCCTCACCTCCACCGTTGAAGGTCTCATGGACAAGCACGACTTCGGAAGATTCGAAGTCTGCAGTTTGCAAGAGTACCACAGGCACGTGAAGAAGTAAGGCGAACGTGGCGGGGCATTGCCCCGCCCCCACAACGTCATCCTGAGCGACAAAGCCGCGAAGGATCCATAGCATAAAAAAGGACGCTTTTAAAGCGTCCTTTTTGTGTTAAACTACAAAAACGCTACAAACATTTATAGACGAAAGACAATTCTTTTTTATTTTCCAATACCATCTTCCTATATGATTTAAACAAATAAACCAAGCCCAAATCAAAAGACTTCCACGTCTTTTCAAAAGATTGCATAAAATCATCACTTCCGTCATGGGCATTAAATTTGAACGGAAATTCAAAACCTCCATGAGCAACAGAGCATCTATGATCGTAAATTTTATATATGTCTTTTATACATTTTCTCTCTTCTATATTCAAAAATGCGGAAATTTTTTCACTCAAAGTTTTTTTTGAACCATTACTTTCGTATAACGCCTCTAAAGCCATGACAGCAAGCAAGCCACACATAAAAAAATCTTCATCACAATTTGATGAAAACATTCTACTATAAATTGAAAGGCTCTTACCTAAAGCAGTCTTTCCACAGGAATTTATGACATCATCTATGGACAAAAACCAATTTAATGTTTTTTGAAGTGAAATTTCCTTTAAATGAAAATAAAACGAATCATCTTTCTCATGTAAACCAGAAAAAAGATTCAATATTCCCTCTTTTTCATCCAAAAGTTTTTCATCATAATAAACAATGAAATCATCCACGTCAAAAAGACCATCGGTATGGATTCCTAACGCAAACGCTAAAGTATAACCATAATTTGATAAATCGTAAAATGTTGAATCAACGAAGTTTTCTTCAGCAGAAAGCCTAATTCCATGCTCTTTATCTTCAAAAGGTTTCAGCAAATGTGACTTTTTTGAAGCAGTCATTTCAAACACAACCATTTTATAAGGACGAATATGTTTTGGTTGATACATTTGAGTTATATGATTGTAGTTTTCAATACCATGCACAGATTTATACTCTACCGTCACATCATCAATAATGAAAGAACCGTTCAAAGTTTCAATTTCGCTTAAAATATATCCTTCTAGTTCTTCACCAATGCAATTTACGGGAACCGATTTCAACACCGGAATCGCCACATAGAAGATCTTTTTCATAACATCAGCATTCTCTAAAAGAGCCATAAGAATGGACCTCAAAACAAATCAACACAAGAAATCTTCACTTTCCGCTGATTTAATCTAACATTGCAGAAAATTCCTGCAAACTCTTTAAAATCAATTTAGGGAAATCAATCTCTTTTAAGACATCAAAATGAGAATCGTTGGAGACGACAAATGTTGCATTTCCTGCAATGGCGCAATCAACAAACTTGTTGTCATCAGGATCATTCTTAATCAGGTCAAATCTGAAAAAAGCATCTATTAATTCTACCGACGGAGCGTTCAGAAGCGTTTGAACGACATTTGACGCAATTACGGAATTTGTCTTTTGGGCAATAATTTCTTCATATTCCTCAAGAATTTCATTTGACACACAAAGGGTATATTTCCCTTCCTGTAAGCCTTTCCAAACATTGAAATAAGCGCCCCGTCTAGATAGGGACGCTAAAAGGCAGTTTGTATCAAGAACAATTCTCATATATTCTTGTAGGGTGTCCGCAGGTGCTCGTTCAAGACTTTTTCATTCTTTTCGTTATTCCACTCGCCAGATTCCCACAAGGCGTCCATGCCGTTTTCGACCCGTTTGGCGAAAACATCCGTCAAGGCAACACGAATCTCTTCCAAAGATTCAGAATCCTTGGCAAAAGAAAACATCTTCAAAAGATGCAACTGTGTCGGGTTCAGAACAGAATCCATAAGACGCTCCATCATTTCTATACAGGAATATACATTATTTTAAACGAAAATGCCAACATCAAACCATGTAGAAAATGAGATTTCTATGATAAAAGCGCCATTTTTCAGCAAATTTGGGACATTTTTAAAGAATCCGCCTTCATTTTCCTCAAAATAGAGGTATATTTAAATCGAATAATATTTAACGAGGTGCTTTATAAGTTTAATGCCGTGTTGACATTTGGAGCTTTTGCTCTTATTCTCCATTCTGGAATCCACTAAATTCACGAACACTGAGAATAAGTTAGCAAACGCTCACGTCCCAATCGGGGCGTGGGTCGTTCGCGCTTATTGAGTGTAGGGTCGTAGTGGAACCTCAGAATGCAATGAGCCAGATTCACGCCCTTTTTTGTTGCCTAAATCTCTCTTTGGAATAAAGCAAAAAATTCCAAAACGCCATAAAATTTATAAGCGCCAAGGAGATTGACATGTTTTGTAACAAATGCGGGAATCAATTGCCGGACGACTCCAAATTTTGCAACAAATGTGGAGCAAATTTAGATTTCGCAGCCAAACCATCATTCGAGGAAAACGTAACGCCAAAAGAAACAAATTCTTTTGGACGAAAGGCCGTTGAACATCAGGCATCTCCTTTTTTGCCCGAAAACGATGGATACGATATATCCAACGAACCAAAATATTCAAAAATAAAAAAAGCGATTATTGCGGTTATAGTCTGCTTAATAACATTTGCGATATATCAAGCATTAAAACCATCTTTATTTGATTCGACAAACAAAAAAATGACAAAAGAACGTGTAATAAGCGAGCAAGAAAAAATTGATCAAGAACGCGAAAAATACAAAGGAGAACAAGCAAAGAGAATGGAGGAATTTAACAAAAAAGCAGAACAAGAAAGGGCTTTACAATGTGCATTGGATTTTCTCAATGCGAAACGAGATTATAGCGAGATGAATTTAGATGAACTTGATTTAGCAAGAAAAAATTTCCGAATACACAAAACAACCTTGCTATACGAAAAAAATATAGAAGCAAACCAAAAAGAAAAATATTTCAAAAAACTGACCTCTTTAAGAAAAAAAGAAATGCCTCAAATAAGAAAAAGGTTCGCTAAAATATTATCTCAAGCAATATGGAGAGAAAACGGAAGCGCTTCAGTTTCCGGAACGAATAATACGACAATAAACATCATTCATCCTGGATTTGTTCTCAATGCCAACATAGAAGACTTTAACAAGCATTACCAACCCATGTTTGAAATGTACGGTTTCAAAAGAGCCACCTTTTGGATGTATAAGGGGGCACAATCCTACTCGTCTGCCAACTACGAAGTAGACGATGATGGGAAATTTTAAAAAAGAGTGTAGTCACAAAGCCATATTGACAACAATATTCACGAGGACCAATGGAGATGGGGATGTATTGTAACAAATGCGGAAATCAGCTTCCTGACGATTCTAAATTTTGCATTAAATGCGGAGCGAATTTAGATTTCGCGAATAAACCACTTGAGTGCAGCAACAACCATCAAGATTACTCAACTTCATTTTCCAAGCAAGGAACAAAATATAACGCGAACACAGAAACAAATCATCATTTATTTTTAAAAAAGGAACTTTCAAAGAAAACAAAAAAGCATACCTCGTCATTTCGATCATTTTTATAGGCATTATTGCATTCTCAGTAAATTTGTTTAAAGACTCACCAATTTCTCCTAAAAAAGAATACAATAATTATGCTATTGATGAAGACTCCTTGGCGGAAGATGTAAATTTCTTTCTGTAAAATCAAAAGAGCCTGAAATTTTGCGCTTTTGGGCCCTATAAAC
>JAEEGK010025554.1_pt1 | contig 12111 bp, 10 predicted proteins | sample 8958771 | NCBI WGS metagenome assembly JAEEGK01 (sample SAMN16246547, study PRJNA631951) | gut metagenome | biome: gut microbiome; feature: rumen; material: SC-attached | host: Bos | place: Iran: Karaj | collected 2018-10 | reverse complement strand
AAATTATTGAAAATGAAAGTGAATTATCATCATCTTTTTGTGGAAGCACTGAATACATTTCTCCAGAAATTATTTCTGGAAATGGATATAGTTTTATAAGTGATTGGTGGTCTTTTGGAATATTATGTTATGAATTATTATTTGGAATTCCTCCTTTTTATGATAAATCTATTGATAGAATTTTTGACTTAATTTCTTCTACTGAATTGTCTTTCCCTAGTGATATAAATGTTTCTAATGATACTAAAGATTTCCTTATTAAATTATTAGAAAAAAATCCTAAACAAAGATTAGGATATTCTAAAGGTTATGAAGAAATTATTGCTCATCCTTTTTTTAATAGTGTTATTGTTGATAAAATTATTACAAAAAAAACTAATACTCCTATTCCTATTATTATTTCTGATAGTGATTTAACTATGAATTTTGATAATATTTATACAAATATGAATCCTCAAATTATTGAAAACATTGAACCAAAGGATATGGCTAAAATAAAGGAAAATGAAAAATTATTTGAAGAATTAAAATAAATAATTTTTTGTTTTATCAATGAATATTTTATTGAATTTAAAATATTTAAATTTTTAAAAATAATTTGTTTATTAAAAAATTTCATATTATTTGTATAATAAAAATATCTATAAAAATATATATTTTCTTTACAAATAGATTTTTATTATTGTTTTTGAACTAAATAAATTAAAGTTTTCATATTTTTTCCATTTCTAAAAGGATAACAACAAACTGCACCAGAAGTATAATTATCAGAAATTAATTTATTCCACCATTGTTTATTTTCATTAAATAATTTCTTAATAAGAGCAATAGGAGTTCCTAAGCCTTCAACATTAAATTCAATTAAATTATAATTTCCATTTAATTTTTCATTTACTTTTTCATTCGCACTTATTTCATTTTTTTTCCCTTTTTCAATTTCCATTAAATAACTAGAACAACATAAATAAACTTTTTCATTCCATAAAATCACATCACCTGGATTATAATTATCAAAATTAAAATTATATTCTTTTCCTTTTTCTAAAGGATCACATCTTATTTCATTTAAAATATCAAAAATATTTTTCCCAATTTGATAATAATCGATTAATAAAGAATTATTATTTCCTCTATCTAAATTAGAAACACTAAATGATTCAAATAATATATCTGAATTTTTGCTTTGTAAACTTTCCAATAAAGTTTGTCTATTTTGATTTTTATTTAATAATGGATTTCCTTTTCTAAAATTTGTATAAACTGAATTTTTCACTTTATTAATTTGATTATTTAAAATTAATTGTTCTTGAAAATTTGTTATTTCTTGTGTTTCTGATGTTAAAGAATTAATATTTTTTAAAATGTTTTTATCATAATTTTTTTCATTAGGTATTATAAAATTTTTATTTTCTTTTCTATTTGATTGAATATTTGTCTGTTTTTGTTCTTCTGAATTTATCTTTGGTTTATCTATTATTAATTCTTCATTTGAGTTTTTATTTTCAATAAGCGCTGCAAGACATTGTCCCATTTTTATTAAAAATTATATTTTTAATGTTAAAAACTATACTATATATTTTTAATTTTATAATAAATAAATTAAAAAAAACATATTTACTTACTATGCATTATCTAAATTCCATCTATGTTTATTGATTCTTTCACAATGACATCCTCTTGATTCTTTAACTTTATTCATGCAACAAGACCAAGCCATAAATTTTTCAGTTACTTCCATTTCAGGTTTACTCTTATTTTTATTGTTAATATTATTATTATTATTATTGTTTTTAGGTTGTTCTTTTTCTTTAGTATCAATAAATTCTCTATATGTTCCAGGATGATAATATTTGTTTTCAATCCAACTTTTAGAATTTTTATAATGAGACATCACTCTTTTATTTGTTTTAATTTTTTCTAAAATTACATTTTTATAAGCATTTAAAAAATATTTTCTATTTGAATCACTATTATTTTCTTTCATTTCATTTAATATATTATTTGGATCTGAAATTATATCTAAATCTTCATTTTCAGTCATTTGAAATTCATTATCATTAAATTGTTTATTGTATTCATATATATTTTTATCAATTGGATATTTACTTATTTTTAAAGAATTTTGATTATTTTCTTTTCTAAAATCATTTTTTTGTTTCATTAAAGCTAATTTTAATCTTTTTTTATCTTCTGCTAATTTTTCATCTTTTAATTTTCTTTCTTCATTTAATACATTAAATTTATTATTAACTAAAGGTTTTAATAATTCAATTCTTTTAGTATCATCTGAAATTTCTGTTTTATAAGGTTTATACCAATTAATATCCTTCCAATCAGCAATTGATTGAATTTTTTCTGCAATTTCCATATCTTTCCAATTACTTTTTGGTCTTCCATTAGATTTTTTCTCTATTTTTTTTCCTGTTATAATATCAAATTTCTCTTTATATTTATCATACATTTGTTTATGAACTAAAGCATTTACTTTCTCTAAATTTTTTTCTGATTTAGGAACTTTTTTTTTTATATCTTCAAGTACTTTTTCTCTTTCAATCCATAATAAATCTTTTACTTTATTCATTGTTTTATAATTAAATTTTTCTAAAGTTAAAGGGTCTTTATAAGGTTTAAAATATCTAGTTTTTTCAATATTTTGTCTAGTTTTAGAAACAATAAAAGGAGCACTGCTAATTCTATTATCATTATTATTATTCCAATATTTTTGAGAATTAAAAGATGCATTTTCTAATATTTCTTTAAATTTCTTTTTCTTATCTTTATCTCCTAAAACAGAACATTTATTCCAATAATTATTTTCAGTAATTAATTCATATTTAATATCAATTCCAGGATTCACTTTTTTATCTTTTAAAGGAACAACATGATAATCTGTTAAACCATTTGATAATTGAAATAAAGTTTTTTTCAAAGGAGGTTTAAAACATTTATCATTTGGTTTATTACTAATATTCCATTTTGGTTTTTTACTTTCAAATAAATCTTTTTCAACTAATTCTTTAACATAAGCTTTTGCAGTTTTTGCTCTTTCTGAAATAGCATATGCAAATTTTTTATTAGATAAATCAAAATTTAAATTTAATTTTCTTTCCCATTTTTGATGTAACTTATCGATAGTAAATTTTTTAAAAAATTCCTCATCTGTCATTTTATGAAGTTCTTCACTACTAAATTCTGGATTTATTCTAAATACAAATAATGATAAGGGATTATGTTCATTTATTTTATAAGCAAATTTTTGTTCTTCTTCTTTTTGAATATCTAAGTCAGAGAAACTTTTTTTTAATTTATTATTTAGTGAATTTGCCAAAAACATTTATTAAAATAAATAAAAATTAAAAATTAAAAAAGTAAATATTTTTTTTTTTTGTTCTTTAATCAAAATAAATAAATAATTCAAAAAAAAAATTCCATTAACCAAAAAAAAATAAATTTAATTTTCATTTTCAGTTTCAATTTTATTATCTCTATTAGAAACCTCAATATTAGGAAGAGCAGTGGAACTTGATTTCATATGACTTTTTAAATTATTATCCCAAGTATTTAACTTTTCAACATATTGAATATCATTATTCAAATTATTTCTTTTAATTAATCTATTACTAAATTTTTCTTCTTTAATTTGTCTTGCAGTTTTATAAGGATCATCAGCAATTAAACTTAATTTATTCAATTGATTTCTTATAAATTTAAAATTATTTAAATCCTTATTATAAATCGTAAAATAATCTTTTTGATGATATCCATTTTCTTCCATAAGCATTTTAACTTCATTTCTAATAATTTTTGAATTAGGTAAAGTATTTAATCTTTCATTATTATCATTTTCAATTTGTATCTTATAAGGAAAAACATGTTTTTTTTGAACAAGTAATTTTCTTGGTTCAGTTTTAAAATTAATATATTTTAAACCTTTTGGTTTTACGATTCTTTCAAAATCTCCACTTACCATTTTGCAAGAAGGTCTAAAAACAAATTCAGGAGAATTTCCAGGTCCTAATAATTTTCTTCTTGGAACAAAAGTTGGTTCAAATTGATTATATATTATTCCATGATCTAAAGGCCTTATTACTCTTTTATATGAATGAAATCTACATGATAATTTTCCTGGCCATTCTCCTGCTTTATGTGTTGGAATACCATCTGTGTATTTTAACGGGGCGATACCATATTCAAATTGCATTTAAAAAAAAATTTTTTTTTATTTTATTAAATTTGGATTTATTATGTTGTTTTTATTTGTTTTTAAATTGATTTTTGATTATTATGTTTTTAAATATATATTTATTACTTATATATATAAAAAATTGTTTTAATGTATATTATATTTTTTCTATTTTTTGATTGCTTAATAATATAATTAAAAAAAATAAATATCTTTATTATATTTTTCTTTTTTATTTCATTTAATACTTTTATATTTAATATATTCAGATTATTAAAGTATTAACATTATCTCATAATAATAAATCAAAAATTTAAAAACCTAATTAAATTCCATTTAATAAAGAAAATAAAAAATAAATTAATTAATCAAATGAGTCAAGTAAATATTTCAATTTTCGATTTATTAATAGAAAATCAAGAAAAATCAAATTTTGAATCAACAACAAATGAAATTGAAAATAATAATGAAATAAATGATGATCAAAATCAAAAAAATATTTTAAATAATAACGAAGATGATCTTTTCAGAAGTAGTTCAGTTGATTATTTTAGAACTTCAAATGCATTTGAAACACTTTTATTAAATGAAAAAACAAATTTACAAAAAACTAAAATGACATCAAAAAATAATTTTAATGAAAATGATTTTGAAATTTTATCTCGTTTAGGTAATGGAGCATATGCAGAAGTTTTTAAAGCAAAACATAAAAAAACAAGTCAATTATATGCAATAAAAATAATAGATAAAAAATTAATTGAAAAAGAAAATAAAACATATCAAATTTTTGTTGAAAATGAAATGTTAAATTTATGTAATCATCCTAATATAATTTCAATATATGGTTATTATGAAGATTGTGATAATTTTTTTATTGTTGAAGAATATTGTAAAAAAGGCGATTTATCAGAATTTATGATTAATAACTTAAATAAATTATCAATTGAAGAAATTAAATTTATTATATCTCAAATTGTTTTATGTTTAGAATATCTAGGTTCTTTAAATATTATTCATCGTGATATTAAACCAGAAAATTTTATGATTGATAAAAATTTTACTTTAAAATTAATCGATTTTGGTACAGCAACTTTCAAAGGAAAAATTCTTGATGAAGATTCTTATCAATATATTGATGAAAATAAATTTATAGGAAATTCTCCTTTTAGTGAATCGTTTAATAGTATATCATTAAATGAAAATGATAAAATAAAAAATAACTTTGATAATAATATAGAACCTTCAAATTATAATATGAAATCATATATAATGAAAAAAAATATTAAATTACCTTTTTTTGAATTTAATGATGATCTAAATCAAATGGAAATAGTAAAAAAACAAAAATTTGTAGGAACTTCAGAATATATGCCTCCTGAAACAATAAAAAATAACTTTCCTATTGGAGAATATTCTGATATTTGGTCTTTAGCTATTATTCTTTTTCAAATTTTAACTGGAAATACTCCTTTCAGAGATAAAAGTGATTATTTAATTTTTCAAAATATTCTTAATGGAAAATTTAATGATGAGACTATTTATAATATTGATGAAAATGCTGCTAATTTAATTGAAAATATTTTATTAGTTGATCCTAAAAAAAGATTAGGATATGATCATAATTGTGGTTATAATTATAATGTACTTAAAAATCATCCTTTTTTCAAAATTGATTCTAAATTTGATATAAATAAAATTAGAAATCAATTATTAATTAAAACTCTGTATAATAAAAAAAATAGTTTTAATAAATCAGGCTCAAACAGTGATAATACAATATTAAATTTATTAAAAAATCAAAATAAAAATGAAAAAAATGAAGTTAATAATTCTAACACAAGTTTAAATTCAATGGGCTCAAATTTTTCTCAAGATCCTTCGGATGGTCATATTTTAAAAAAAGGACTTTTAAAAAAAAGAAGTCCTTATTTTTTCTATAATTTAAGAAAAGTTATTTTATATGATACTCCCAGATTAGATTATATTGATCCTGATACGAAAAAAGTAAAAGGTTCAATTATGTTAGATAAAACTTGTTCTGCAGAGTTAATTAAAAATAATCAATTTTTATTAAAAACTCCAAATAGAACATTTAGTTTTATGTGTAAAGATAAATATGATATTTCTCCTTGGGTAAATCTTATAAATGATGCTATAAAAAGATTTTCAAAATGAACTATAAATATAAATAATAAAATGTGTAAATAAAACCCTCTTAAATTTTTTATATAAAAAAATACAAAATTTAATTAAAAATTATAACAATAAAAAAAATAAACAATAAAATCAAATAATAAAAATTTAAAAAAACTCATAAATAAAATCAAAAAAAAAAATAAAAAATGTCAGACGACATAAAAGCAAAGCAAAATGACGTAAAACTATATGCAACTCAAGCTCAACAAGCAGATAAGAATGAAGAATATCCAAAAAGTGTAAGAATGTGGGAGAATGCAATAAAGACTTTAAACCAACTGATAAGAATAGATCCCAACAAATACAATGTGGATGCTTATAAGAAGAAAGTAGAAGAATACACAGAAATAATGGAGAAAGTAAAAAAGAAAAAAGTAGCAGAACCAGAAGGAGGTAAAAAAGATTCAGAAGATGATAAACTTCAAAAGCAATTATCAGGAACATTAATAACAGAAACTCCAAATGTGAAATGGGAAGATGTAGCAGGATTAGAAAAAGCAAAAGAAGCTTTAAAAGAAGCAGTTGTTCTCCCAATTAAATTTCCTCAACTTTTTCAAGAAAAAAGAAAACCTTGGAAAGGTATTTTATTATATGGTCCTCCAGGAACAGGAAAATCATTTTTAGCAAAAGCAGCAGCTACTGAAACAGGAGGAAAATTTTTCAGTGTTTCAGCAGCTAATATTGTAAGTAAATGGATGGGAGAAAGTGAGAAGTTAATTAAAGGATTATTTGATTTAGCTCGTCAAAATAAACCAGCTGTTATTTTCCTTGATGAAATTGATTCTGTATTAAGTGCTAGAAGTGATAGTGAAAATGATGCTACTCGTAGATTAAAAACTGAATTCCTTATTCAAATGCAAGGTGTTGGGAATGATGATGATGGTATCCTCGTTTTAGGAGCTACTAACATTCCCTGGGGATTAGATCCTGCTGTAAGGAGGAGATTCCAGAAAAAAATTTATATTAGTTTACCTGATGTTAAAGCAAGGAGATTAATGTTTACTTTAAATTTAGGTGATACTGAAAATGATATTACTGATAAAGAATTTGATATTTTAGCTGAAATGACTGAAGGGTATTCAGGAAGTGATATTGCTACTCTTACACAAGATGCTATTTATGGTCCTTTAAGAAAATGCCAAAGAGCGAAGTTTTTTAAAAATATTGATAGTCAACATATTGTTCCTTGTTCTCCTAGTGATCAAGGAGCTTTTAGAATGACAATGAGTGAAATTGAAAAACCTGAAAGTTTAGTTCCTCCTAAAGTCACTTTTGAAGATTATATTCAAAGTATACAAAAAATTAAAGCCACTGTTAATCAAAAAGATTTAGAAAAACAAGAAGAATTTACCAGGGAATTTGGACAAGAAGGGTAAAATTTATTTTTCTCTTTTTCAATAAATTAAATAATAAATTAAATTCAAATATAAAAGTTATCATAACCATATTTAATTTTCTAAAGAACATCAATTTATTAACATCATCAAAATTTAATATTATCAATTCTATTTTTCAATCTTTATCATATAAATATTATCAATGGAAAAAAATTATATTTTTAAATATCTTTGAATGACCTATTATTTAATTCAATAAAATTAAATAAAAAATTTTTACTTCAAAAAAAAAAATAAAAATGAACTCATGGAAAATTCGAGAAATATTTTCAGAAGATGAAATAAGTGAATTTAAAGCAATGTTTGAAATGTATGACAAAGATTCAAAAGGATATATAGATAAAAGAGACTTAGGAGCTTTAATGCGTTCCTTAGGTCAGAATCCATCTTTTCAAGAAATAAATCAAATGATAGAAGAAGTAGATGAAGATAAAAATGGTGAAATAACATTTTTAGAATTTTTAGGTTTATTAGCAAGAAGAATGAAAGAAGCTGATCCTGAAGATGAATTATTAGAAGCTTTTAAAGTTTTTGATAGAGATGGTAATGGAAAAATTTCTGCTCATGAATTAAGATATGTTCTTTTAAAAAGTGGAGAAAATTTCACTGAACAAGATATTGAAGATTTAATTCATGAAGCTGATGTTGATGGAGATGGTAGTATTGATTATCAAGAATTTGTTAAAATTATGATGAGTCAATAGCAAATATTATTTTTTGCTTTTTTTTTATATATTTTTTTTTATAAATATTTTTAAAAAATTTTTGTTTTTTTTTAATATGTTTTTTATATATATTATTTTCATTGGGTTTCTTCCATTTTATTTTTATATTCATTTAATAGATTGTAATCATTGTTATTGTTATTTCTATATAAATTTCCTAGTTTTATTTTATTGAAAAATAAAGATTTTTTTAAATAATAATCATTTATTTTTAATGGTTTCCAAATATTTTTTGTTGAATGGGGTTGAAATTTATTATATAAAAAATCATTTTTTTTTTTGTATCTTTCTATCTTTTCATAATCATCATATAATTGATTATGAATATATTCAAAATCTTTTTCTAAATTTTTATAATTTAATGGTAATTTTTGATAATCTTTCTCTTTCTTTATTCCTAATTTAAAATTTAATTTAAATAATTCGTTTAATTTTTTTATTTTTTTCAAATATTTAAAATAGTCATATGTACAATTATTATCATCATAAAATGTTTTTATTTGATGTTTATTAAAATAATTTTTATGACAATCTTTTTTAATATTATTATTTTGAGGATATAAAATATTAATATTTGATTTAGTTTGTTTTTTTTTTTCGAAAAATATTCCAGTATTTAATTTAAGATTATTTCCTTGTCTAAATATTAAATTTGGTAAACTTTTTGTACTATTTGCTTTTTTTTTCTTTCTTATATCTTGTTTTAATAATTCAATAATATAATCATCAGAACGTAAAATTTGATTTATTCTTCTTGATTCATCTTTCATTCTCTTTATATCTTGATAAATAGCTTTATCTTTTTCATTTAATTTATCTTTCATTTTTCAATTTTTTTACTGAATAAAATATTAAATATAAATATATAAAAGTCTATAATTAGGTATTATCATATTTTTTCTAAATTATAATGAAATATACTTAATCATTTATTCAATGGAATATAATTTTAAATATATTTTTATTATATATCATTATTCTATACAATATAATAATCAAAAAAAAAGTAATTTAAATAAAAAAAATTAAAATATTAAAGCTATTTGTTTAACCGAAATTCATAAAATAGATTAAATAAAAAAATAAAATTTTATATAGAACTTTTTAAACAAACAAATGTCTATAAATCAATATTTTTCAAATTGATTTATTAAAATTTTTGTCATTTTATGAAAAGAATATAAATCGATAAAAAGAAACTCAAAGGAAATTATGCCAGTTAATTTAAATTAACCTGAACAAATTATAAAAAAAGGTTAATAATATTTTGTAAATTTATAATAAATTTAAACCAAAAAAAAGATATAATTCTTCCGAACAAAATGAAAAAATTAACAAATCTTCAAATATATTTATTATCCCTAATAATTATTTAACTTTAACAAAAAATAATTCAATTAATATTTAATTTTTTTAATATTTATTTTATTTTTATTCTGTCAATTATTAATTATTATTCTTTTATTAGTTAAAATTATAATCAACAATTATTCAATTTTATTTTCATTCAAAAAAATACAAAGAAAAGAAAAGTTATTATTAATCCGTATTCTATTATTTAATTATTAAATAGAAAGTTTTAAGTTATATTATTTAATTTGAAATTTTCACCTTTATAAATTATATATGATGGTTAACTTAAGGGATTATAGAATCTATTTTTATAAATATATTATTGGCCTTATTTTATTGATAATCATATTATTTACTTTTGAAATGAATATTAAAAATTTAATAAAAGAAAATTATCAAATAAAGATATTTTTATTAAAAGAATGTCAAACATATTTTTCTATTGCTTTTCAATTTGATTATAGTTAATATCCTATTTAGATTCTAGTATATATTTTTTAAAAAATACCTATTCACTTTTGATGTAGTTAAAAAAAATTAATTATATAATAAGTTAATTATAGTAGTTTTAATTCGATTTAATTTTGTGATTTCTTATTTATAAATATAATAGGATTTTTAATTTATTATATTTCATTAAAAAGCCTAGAAGAATAAAAGTAAATGGATTAATTGAAAATACTAATTAATATAAATTTGAAAGAATAATAAAATAAAAGCTTAAATTTTAAATTAAAATAAAAAACTAAATATTTAATTATTTATTTCTCAATAAAAAAAAAATTAAAAAAAATAACTCCCATAAAAAAAACAAAAAATGACTTCCACAAAAAAATCTTTATCTATAAACCCAAAAATCCCTCATTACCCAAATGACGGAAAAGGTCGTGACACATACATAAGTTATTCAGTATTAAAAGACTACTATTACCTTCCTCCTCATCCAGCCTCCTATCCTCCTCAAATAAAGAGTCAAGATCTCTCATTAAGAAAACCTTTAAAAAAATATGTGATGGATGGTCAAGGACGTGATTATTATATTTCTTATACAATTAATCAACATACAAATAAATATACTGGTGATATTAATATTGAAAATACTTTAAGAACCAGTCCTAATGAAATTTATATTCCTAAAGGAGTTAGTAAATTTGAAAAAAAATTAATTGATAGAATTTTTTATGGGAAATGCCTTGGATTAAAAACTAGATATATGAGTCCTAAAGTTGTTTTTGCAAGAAAAAAAAAAGAAATTGAAGAAGAAGAAAGATTAAGACAAGAAGAAGAAGAAAGACTTAGGAGAGAAGAAGAAGAAAAATTGTTTCAAAGTAGAAATGATGATTCTATAAAAAAGAAAAAAAGTGCTTATTCCAAAGAACCTTTACCTACTGAAGATGATTTGAAAGAATCTGTTAAAAGAATCTTTTTGTTTAATAATAAAATTATAGATGAAAATTCTAAAGAAAAAGATAAAGCTTGGTATTAATTTTAGTTTTTATATTTTGAAAAAAATGAAATTGTTTTTTAAAATAAAATAAAACAATAAAATAAAAAATTATTTGACTGATTCTTAACTAAAATAAATAAAATAAAAAATACAATTAAAAAATTAAGAACAAATGAAAATAAAAGTAAATAAATCAAAACATATAAAAAAATAAACAATAGACATGCTTTAATAAAATATTGATAAAGGAAAACTAAATTTCCTTAAAATTAGGACGTAATTTGAAAGTAAATCATATTAATTTTTGTGTGGGATTTCTTTCATTAATTTTTTACTCTCTCTTGTTTATAATTATAGTCAAATTTCTTTAATTACATCAATTTTAACATTTCTATAATCAATATAAGTTTGAATGAATGAATTGTTTAAATTTTATTGATATTATTACTGAACCAATATTCATTATAGTTACAATTTATTCCAATGTAATTTTTTTTTTTTTTATAAAATTTTTTCTGATTCAAAATCATATATTTTTTAGTTATATCTTTTATAACATTTTCTAATTTATCTCTTTATTTACTTTATTTTTAGAATAAATATATTATATTCCTTGGAAATAACAATAATTTCATTATATACGTGAAAATCCCATTTCCAAATTATTAATTCTGTTTATTTTGAATTTGAAAATATTATTTAAACTTTTTTTGTGGATTCATTGAATGATTTTCACTTTTATAAGGGGTTGTGTGAAAATTTTTTGATTTAATTTATAAATAAAGAGAAATTTATTTAAATACATCCCCA
>JAEEGK010025551.1_pt1 | contig 12113 bp, 10 predicted proteins | sample 8958771 | NCBI WGS metagenome assembly JAEEGK01 (sample SAMN16246547, study PRJNA631951) | gut metagenome | biome: gut microbiome; feature: rumen; material: SC-attached | host: Bos | place: Iran: Karaj | collected 2018-10 | reverse complement strand
TTTAATAATTTTACGTAATTTTTTTATTTTTGGAATAACTTCAGGAATAAACTTTTGTCCTGGTAAACCAGGTTTAACACTCATAACTAATATTAAATCTATTTTATCAAGATAAGGTTTTATTATATCAATATCTTGATCTGGATTAATTGCTAAACCAACTTTAATTCCATAATTTTTAGTTTTTTCAATAACCTCATCAATATTATTTAGTATATCAACATGATATGTCATACAATATGCATTAAGTGATGCATAATCATCAATCATTTTAAGTGGTTTAGCTACCATAAAATGAATATCTAATCTTTTTCTTGTATATTTTCCAATATCTTCTACAAAACTAAATAAATTAGCTTTATTATCAACATACTTACCATCCATAACATCAACATGAATAAAATCTATTGGTGTTAAATCTAACATACTAATAACATCAGCTACATCTTTCTTCTTCACGTTTAAATACGATACTGATAACTTCATAACTATCTCCTTTGGTATTCATCTATATGACCAGTCTTAACTAAATCTAAATAATTTTGATAACGAAATTCAGCTATTTTACCTTCACTAACCGCACGCTTAACATTACAATCATTTTCTTTTATATGCATACAATCACGATATGGACATGGAAAGTTTGCAAACTCTATAAATGCATCTCTTATTTCATTTTGCATCATATTAGGAAATTCTAAAGCAGAAAATCCTGGAGTATCTAAAAGCATTCCATCTAATATTTCAATTATCTCAACATGTCTTGTCGTATGTTTACCACGACCAAGTGCTTCACTAATTTCACCTGTTTTAAGTTCTAAACTAATATCTAACTTATTTAGTAAAGTACTTTTACCAGCTCCTGTTTGTCCAATAAATACTGTTATTTCATTTTTAAATATTTTCTTTATAGAATCTATTTCATTATTTAAATAAACTGGATATATTGTTTTATAATAATTAATTATCTTTAAAACACTATCTAACTCTTCTTTATTTAATAAATCTAACTTAGTAAAACATATAACTGGTTTAATACTGTTAAACTCTAATTCTACTAATATTTTATCTATTAGATTAGTATCTAAATCAGGTTTTTTAACACTAGCTACAATTAACCCTTGAGTAATATTACTAACTGCTGGTCTTCTTATAGTATTCTTTCTAGGTAATATTTTCTCAATTACTTTTTTTTCTTTATCTATTATTACTTTATCACCGACTAAAGGAAGCAGTTTTTGTGCTCTAAACTTCCCTCTTAAGGCACAAATAACCACTTCCTTATCGTTTTTTACATAACATTTATCACTTAATATTTTGGTAATTAATCCTTCCATAAACTCCCTTTAATCAAGTACAGCATCTGTTTCTACTGTTCCAGGTTTTTCTTCAGCTTCTTTAAGAGCTACTTTAATAGTTAACTCAGCACCAGCAACTACTTTATCACCTTTATTACGTGTTTGAGAAATAATTGTTCCATCACGTTCAGATGTATTAGTAACATTTTTAAATGTACATTTTAAGTTATGTTCTGAACAGAAATCCTCAATACGACTAGTTGTCCAAGTACCATCAGTAAAATCTGGATACTTAACAATAACTTCAGGAATATAAAGTGTTATATTAGTTCCCTTAGCTACTTGTGTACCTTCTTCTATATCTTGTTTAATTATCTTTTCAGGGTCAGATATATCTTCTCCTTCTTCAGGTTCTATTTTCTCTATAACAACATTTAATCCATAGTTATTAGTTAATATAGTTTTAACTTCAATATAGTTTTTACCAACATAATTCTCTACAGTATAAGCTACTTTACCAGTAGATTCATAAAGAATAATCTCAGTTCCCTTTTTAACTTCTCTTCCAATTGAAGGTGATGTTTTAACAACTAAACCTTTTTCTATTTCATCATCACCAATATATTCGATATCACGAGCAACATCAAATCCCTGTTTACGAAGAGTTTTCTCTGCTTCAATAACTGTCATCTTACTAACATCTGGAATAACTACATTAGGTACTTTAGCTAAACTTGGATATATTAGGAAGATTATTATTAAAGCAAGAATGATTACGGTAATAATACCAGATAATACCCAAAGAATAATATTTGTTTTACTAGTATCCTCATCATCATCTTCTTTTTTGCCATCTAATGAACTATCTAACATTAAATCTTTTTTACTAATATCTCCTTCATGTTCTGGATATTTAAATCCAATTCTTGGCTCATTAGCTCTTTCTTCATTTAAACAAGTTGCAATATCATCATGCATTTCTTTTGCATTATTATAACGATTCTTTGGATTCTTAGCTGTAGCTTTTAATATAATGTTTTCTACAGATTGTGGAATAGATGGATTAATTTCCCTAATACTAGGAATATCATCTTTAATTTGTTTAAAAGCTATTTCAACAGCATTCTCTCCTTTAAATGGAAGAGATCCTGTTAATAATTCAAAGAACATAATACCCATTGAATAAATATCACTCTTAACAGTAGCACCTTTACCACTAGCTTGTTCTGGTGGTAAGTAATGTACACTACCCATTACTGAGTTTGTTTGAGTAAGTTGAGTATTATTAAGTGCCATAGCAATACCAAAGTCAGTAATCTTAATTTCACCATTATCTTGAATCATAATATTTTGTGGTTTCAAGTCACGGTGAATAATATAACTAGAATGAGCAACATTAACACCATCAGTAAGTTGTAACATAATATCAATACATTCTGATAAAGTTAAAGCTCCTCGTTTTTTAATTAATTGTTTAAGTGTTTTACCCTTAATATATTCCATAACAATATAATAAGTTCCATGATCTTCACCAACATCATACATTTCAACAATATTATGATGATCCAAACTAGATGCTGCCAAAGCTTCTCTTTGAAAACGTCTTACAAACTTTTCATCTCCAGCTAAATCACCACGTAATACTTTAATAGCTACAAGTCTATCGATAATAACATCTTTAGCTAAATAGACATTAGCCATACCACCTTCACCAATAGTTTGGATTATCTCATAACGATCATTAATTTTTTGCCCTTTTGTTATCATTATTATTCACCCATTTCCTTTTTATCTTCTTCAATTACTAGATAAGCCATAGACATATTATCTAAGCCACCTCTATTATTACATTTATGAACTAATTTAACTATCTTTTCTTCTATTTCAAGTTCGCTTTCTAATACTTTTTCTATTTGTGGAACTTCTAACATATTAGTAACACCATCACTACATAAGAATATTCCATCTACATTCATATCGCAATCAAAGATATCTGCTTCGATTGGATCATTTGCTCCAAGTGCTTTCATTAATACATTCTTTCTTGGATGATCCTTAGCTTCTTCTTCTGATAATTCTCCTGCGGACACTAATAGATTAACTAAAGTATGATCATAAGTTATTTTATGCATTTTATTATCTTTTATAATAAATCCTGAAGAATCACCAATATTTGCCATTAATAAATATTCTTTAGTTAAAATAGCCATTACTAGTGTTGTACCCATACCCTTACTTTCAGGATGTTCTTGTTGATATTTAAAGATCATACTGTTAACTTCATTAACACTATCATTAATAAAATTAACGGCATCATCTTTACTCATGTTATAGAATCCTTCTTGGAAATGATGACCTAAGTATTTAATAACAATACTACTTGCTACTTCACCACAAGAATGACCTCCCATACCATCTGCTACAGCCATTAAGTAACTATTTTCATTATTACGTACAATTATTACACTATCTTCATTATGGTCTCTAACTTTACCAGTATCAGTTAAATAAAATGATTTCATTTTATCACTCCTTTAGCTCTTAGCTGTCCACAAGCTGCGTCTATGTTACCACCGAATTCTCTTCTTATCGTAACATTTATCTTCTCTTTCTTTAGTATATCATAAAATTCTAAAATTTTCTTCTTTTCTGTTCTTTTAAATGAAATATTTTCAGTTTCATTATATGGAATCAAGTTAACATATGCATTCATTCCTCTAATTAAATTAGCTAATTTTCTAGCACAATCTAGACTATCATTAACATCAGCTAACATAATATATTCAAAAGTAACACGTCTTGTACTAACTTTTAAATAATCTTTAATAGCTTTCATTAAAGTATCTAAATCATACACTTTATTAATTGGCATTATTTTATTTCTAATTTCATTAGTTGGTGCGTGTAAACTAATAGCCAAATTAACCTGATAAGGAAGCTTCATAAATTCATATATCTTAGGAACTATACCACAAGTAGATACAGTAATATGGCGACTTCCTAAATTAATTCCTTTTTGTAAATTTATTATTGAAATAAAGTTAACTAAATTATCATAATTATCAAATGGTTCACCAATACCCATTACTACTACATGACTAATTCTTTTACCAATTTCTTTTTCAATCATTAGTATTTGTAAAACCATTTCACTAGTTTCAAGATTACGTACTTTCTTTAGTCTTCCACTTTCACAGAACTTACATCCCATATTGCATCCAACTTGACTTGATACGCATAAACTATTTCCATAATCATGATTCATTAAAACAGCTTCTATTAAATTATTATCACTTAGTTTAAATAAAAACTTTGATACATCTTTATCTTCTTGTTTTTTTATAATTTCAATTTTATCAAAGCAGAAATTCTCTTCTAACTTTTTTATTAGTTCTTTTGATAGATTAGTCATTTCTTTAAAACTATTAACTCTTTTTACATATAACCAATCGATAATTTGGGTGGCACGAAATTTTTTATCGTTAATACTTTGAAGAAATTCTTCTAAATTGTTAATTGTCATACTATAGATACTCTTCATCATAAACACCCATCTTAATTGTAAGAAAAATAACGATTTTTGTCAATTTTTATAAGGATTTAAAACAAAAAAAGAGCTAATAATTTACTCTTTGACATTTTATTTACAAAAAACATAACTAGGTTAACCTAATTATGTCATTGATTGTTACAAATACTATTAAAGCTAATAGCAAGAAGAAACCAATTGTATGAATTAAATTTTCTGTCTCTGCTTTAACTGGTTTACCTTTAATCTTTTCAATAAGTAAGAATAGTATTCTTCCTCCATCAAATGCTGGGAAAGGTATTAAATTAACAAAACCAACATTAAGTGATAATAGCGCTAACAAAGCAAATAAATTAGTTGCACCATTTGATTTAGTTTGATCAACAGCTGAGAATATTCCCACTGGACCAGATAATTCTTTAACACTAATTCCACCAGTAAATAAACCTTTAAATGTTAATACCATTTGACGAACTAATGAACCAAATTTTCTAAAACTATACTTTATTGCATTAAAGAAACCATATTCATATTTAACATTAGCTTCAAAACTAAATCCATAGCTATAATCTTTATTTTGTTCTTTCTTCTCTTCTTCTGTAAGTGGTGTTACTTTAATTGTTTCCTCTTTATTATCACGTAAAACAACTAATTCTGTTTCACCTTTTGACATATATAAATATATTTGAAAATCATCATAATTATTTACTACATCACCATTTACTGATTTAACTATATCACCTGGCATAATACCAGCAATATAAGCTGGCGAATCAGGAGTAACTTCTTTAACTACTGGAGATCCTTCAATAGGACAACCTGAAGTTAATCCAACAAAGAATAAAACTATTAACGCAAGCAAAAAGTTATTACCAGCACCAAAGAACATTACCAAGAATCTTTGCCAAATTGGTTTAGATTGAAGTAATCGATCTTTAGGAAGTTTTTTATCTTCATCACTTCCCTCACCTGCTAAACTACAAAATCCACCAATTGGAATAGCACGAAGCGAATATATAGTTTCACCTTTTTTTCCTTTTTTTTGAAATATTTTAGGACCCATTCCAAGAGAAAACTCATATACATAAATACCAAATAGCTTAGCAAAAAAGAAATGACCAAATTCATGTACAAAAACAATTAATCCAAGAATAAGCGCAAAATATAGTATTGTTAATAACATAGACTCCTCCTAAATAATTAGTATATATAATAAATAACCTATAGTAATAAATAATAGACTATCTAATCTATCAAGTATTCCACCATGACCTGGTATAACATTACTAAAGTCTTTTATTTTATGTTCTCTTTTAATACTTGAGAAGAACAAATCTCCAAATTGGCCAAATATACTAAGTAGTAATGTTAATAAAATAATTATCCAAATACTTCTTCCGCCAATTAACAATGTATAAAATACTACACCAACGATTGTTCCAAAAATTGTTCCAACAATACTACCTTCAACTGTTTTATTAGGAGATATATCTTTACATAGTTTAGTTTTACCAAACATCTTACCACCAAATAAAGCAAATGAATCAGTAACTGTTGCTATTAATAAGCAATATAATACTTCATATAAACCAATAAATCTAATTTTAATAACAGCATTAAACATAATACCAATCATTAAAGTAATACCGAGTAACCATAACCCATCTTTATAATTATATCTTTTTAAATCACCATTCATGATTACACTAACACTATATATAAAGAATAAACTAACTAGTATTGGATAATTAACTATACTAAAATATTCAACACTGTCATGGTTATATAATATTAATAATAAACAAACCATATAACTTAAAAATTGCATATAAGCTGGAATATGTTTTTCTAATCTAATTAATTCCCATAATGATAGTATTCCAAGTACACTTCCTAATACTAAATAAAAATTACCACCTAGTATTAAAAATGGAACGAAAACTAAAATCATGACTACAGCACTAATAATTCTCTTTTTCATAATTCACCTTACTATCTAATTATATACTCAAACTTTTTTATTTACAAGAAAAAAGAGCAAAAGCTCATTTTTAGAAATTATTCAAACATGATTTAATACTATTTTGTTGTATTAAGTCAACAATTAACTTAACTACATCAGGTGCGAAGAATATAATAAGTGCAGCAACAAATCTCTTTAAGAAATGGCTTTTAGCTTTATCCATATCTTCTTTTTTACCATTAAATACTATCTTAGCAAAATCAAATGATGTAAGAAGTAATAATAGTATTGGAGTAGCCCACTTAATTGGAATATAGATATAATCATTTAATGTTGATAACAATTCTGATGAAAATACTCCAGTACATGATTCACCAGCAGCAAATACATTAATTGATACACCTAAAATACCTACAAATAATGTAATTAATATTATATTTTTAAAATCTTTTTTCATAAAACCTCACAACATAATAATATCATATTTATTAATAATTTTATCATATTTTTTTATTTTTTAAATAAATCTTGGTAAATATCCATATAATTATCAACAAACTTAATGTTAAGACTATCGTTATATATATCACTAAGTGAAGTAACATCATCTTTATTATCAAGAGGGAAATATATTGTATCAATACCACTATTCATTGCTAAAATAAGTTTTTCTCTTATTCCACCAACTTTAAATATTTTACCACTTAAACTAATTTCCCCGGTCATTGAGATATTCTTTGGTATTACTTTTTCTTTTAATAAACTAAGAATTGAAGTAACTGCTCCTACTCCTGCACTAGGTCCTTCTTTTTTAGTACCATCAAGAGTTAAATGAATAAAGAAATCATTCTTACTAAATACATCAAAATTTAATTTAAAATCTTTAGCATGACTCTTGATATAAGCAAATGATAAATCAATTGATTCCTTCATCATTTCACCAAGTGAACCAGTTGAAGAAACATTACCATTACCTGGATAATATGCACTTTCAAACTTAACTAATTCACCACCTAATGGATGATATGATAATACATTAACCATTCCATATTCATTATCATAATTATCTTGATGTGAATATTTTTCTTTACCAAGTAAAGTAACAACATTTGAGTTCATGTCTAAAACAATATTTTTCTCTAACTTAGTACAAATGTATTTACGGCACATTTTACGAAGAAGTCTTTCAAGTTCACGTACACCACTTTCTTTAGTGTAATGATTAATAATATAAGCAATTGTTTCATCACTTAATTCAATTTCTTCTTTCGTTAAATGATATTCTAAACGTAGTTTTTTTAATAAACAATTTTTAACAATTGATATTTTCTCTAATAAAGTATAACTAGGTAATTCAATTATTTCTAATCTATCTTTTAATTCATTAGGAATTTTATCAATATAGTTAGCTGTTAAAATAAACATTACTTTTGATAAATCAAATCCTTCTTCAACAAAGTGATCAACAAAGTTATCATTTTGTTCTTTATCTAATGCCTCTAGCAAACTACTAGCAGGGTCTCCCTTAATGTCTTTTGTCATCTTATCTATTTCATCAATGATAAATACTGGATTATTAACTCCAACTCTTTGAATTCCTGTAATTATTTTACCAGGAAGTGCCCCAACATATGCACGACGGTGTCCTGTTATTTCTGCTTCATCATTAATTCCACCAACTGATATTTTTACACATTTACGACGAAGTGAACGTGCAACAGCTTTAGCAAGCGATGTTTTACCAATTCCTGGTGGACCAACTAAACAAATAATTGGATTAGTTTTTGATTTTGTGTATTTTTTTGCTGCTACAAATTCAATAATTCTTTCTTTAACTTCATCAAGTCCATAATGACTATCATTAAGTACTCTTCTAATGCTTTCAATATTAGTATTTTCTTTTGTACTAACATTCCATGGAAGTGATAAAAGTGTATCAATATAATTTCTTAATATACCTATTTCTGGAGAATTACTATTACATAATTTATAACGATTTAATTCTTCATTAAGTTTTTCTTTAATACGTGGTGGACAATCAAGATTATCTATTTTCTCACTAAGTATTTTTACATCACTATTTTCTTCAATACCAAGTTCATCTTGAATAATCTTTAATTTTTCATTTAATATAAATCTTTTTTGATCATCTTCAAGATTTCTTTCAATAATATCATCTAGTGAATTTTCGTATTCTAAAAGAGATAATTCATAATGTAAATCATCCATTAGCATCATTACACGATTTATACCATCTACTTCAAGAATATAAGCACTTTTACGGCTTAGTGAAAGTGGCATAAATCCAACAATAATATCTGTTAATTCGCCAGCATCATTTATTTCATCTATTTTAGCAACAATACTGTTTCCAAGACTTTTTTTACTATCTACATATTCAATAAATAATTTCTTTAAAGTTCTCGAATTTGCAAGAGATTCTACTGGTGGAATATTAGATTCAATATTAAGAACATTGGCATCATACATTCCATCATCAAAATGATACTTTTCTACTTCACCACGACTAATTCCCTTTAAAGTAAGTTTTACCATTCCATTAGGCATATCAAGTTTTAACTTAATTTGAGCAATTACACCTATCTTAGGTAATTCTTCTGGTAAAGGATTCTTTTTATCTTTATATACAACTAACAAATGACCATTAAAGTAACTCTCAGCAAGAGTTAATATTTTTTTAGTAATACTATCTTCTATTTCAAGTTTAACCTCACAAGAAGGAAACAAAACAGTATCGTCAAGAATTAATACAGGCAAATTTGTCTTAAGCATATTTCCTCCTCGTTATTGCCTTTTATTATAAGTATCTTATTTCAAAAAAACAATTAATTTACAGTCTTTTTACAAAAGATTTTTTAATAAAAAAAAAGACCATTTTTTTGTAATAAAAAAAGTGTTAAATATCATTATTTTTGTTGCATTTTTCGGATATTTTTGGTATACTTGATTGGTCGTGGGGTTATAGCCAAGTGGTAAGGCGTGGGTCTGCAACACCCTGATCGTTGGTTCAAATCCGACTAGCCCCTCCAATTGCAGCTGTAGTTTAGTGGCTCGAATATGGCCTTGCCAAGGCTAGGACGCGGGTTCGATTCCCGTCAGCTGCTCCAAAGTAAAATCTGTTCGGAATTTAATCGAACATAATATATAGAACTTATGAGAAATCATAAGTTTTTTTTGTGATATACCTAACTTTTTACAAGCAACCTTTAATGGTATTAAGTCCTTGATATTATCACTTCTTCATATATTTTGTAACAATTTGAGGTATTGACTACAATTTTTGTATAAAAGAAAAAATTGTGTTATAATAATCAATACAAATGAAGGGAGTTTTGTTATGAACAAATTTGAACTTGATAAAACAATGGAATGTTTTGGTTATAAAAAAAATGATAGTTATGAAGTTGGAAAACTATCTTTATATCATGATGGTAAATATTTTACTATTGTTACAGGACAAACACCATTTGAATTAGCAAATATAATATATAAAAAATATGATAACAATAAATATCTAATTAGAGTTAATGGTAATCATGAAAACTATACTCCAACAGGGGATGTATATACATATCATATAGATACTATAGAGGGATTAGTAGCATTTTTAATTGAAACCAAGAATTACTATTCTAAAGCTCAAACTAGTTCCGATGAACTTGAAACTATATTAAGTATGGTTTATCAAAAAATATTAGAAAATGTTAATCCACAAGTAGGTATTTATGATTGGATGTTGGAAAGAAATAATAGAAAAGAGTATTTTAAAACTTTATTATCAAGTAATACATATTTAGATTTTAAATTAAGAAAAAAAATAGAAAGTTTTGATAAGGCTGTAAGTCCTTTTTGTAATGAAGATTTTAGTATAAAAGATAATAATTTTGCTGTTTGTGGTTATGGTTATGTAGAAGAAGATAGTTGGTTCACACTTACTGATAAAGAAAGTGGTGTTAAATTATTGACTATAAGAAAAAAAGATGGGTTTGTTTTAAAATTGCATATACCAAGTGTTAAACCATACCAAATCAATGTTTACCATTACTATGATAAAGATGGCGAAGAAATCACATTTGAAAAATATGATGAAACAGGCTTAACTACAATAGAATACAATTTAACTAATAAATCATTTGGTGAAGAGTATGGTGAAAAACATCAAGCTACAACAGAAGATAAAAAATTTGTTGTTAAGAGTTTAGAAGAATATATAACTTTAGCAAGAAATATTGTTGCCAAAAATATAGGTGGTAAATCTACAAAACAAAGTTTAGTTTTAATGAAAAAGAAGTGATTAAGAATAAATCTTTATCACTCAAGGCTCCATTTAAAAACAACTTACGGACTTTAAATTCGTAAGTTTTTATTTGCAAAAAAAAGATGATCTTGAAATAAACTCATTATCATCTTTATTATTTATGTTTTTCTTGTAATACATCCATTCCATTTTTACCACTTGCATATGACTTTATGGTTTTAGGTGCTGGTACAAAGAACATATTATCCACTACTTTTTCTCTTATTTCTTTTAACCATGCATCATAATTTATTGACCCATCCTCATTACTAAATGGTAAATAGAAATATTGGCTAATTAAATTCGCATTATCACCAAGTTGTGCTACATTTGTACATATAACCTTAGGTTCATTTATTATAAATCCACAGGCATCTGCACACGCTACAAGTAAATCTAATGCTTTCCAATCATCTAAAGTTTCAAGTTTATTCCAAACCTCACCATTTTTTAATGTAGTTAAACTTCTTAAGCCTATTAAAGTTGAATAATCATCAACTCCAATAACTTGTAACAATTTAGCTATTTCTGGTTTAGCTTTATCAAGTTTCTTTAAATCAAAACCAATCTTCATTCCTTGTAAAAGAGCATAACCAAACTCATAATCAACACTTGGACTACCTGCAAATAATTGAGTAATAGTTTCTACTATTTCTTGAGAATTTATCATATCTAATTTTCCCCCTTAATTAAGTTAACGTTCTATATTATATCATATATGTCAAGGAGTGTCAATTTATGGTGTCATAAAGTGACAAATAAAAGTATTATAAAAAAAGAGTCATTGACTCTATTTTATCTTTTTTTACTAGGCTCTTCTAAATCTGATTCTTTACTATTTAACCATTTCATACTATATTCCAAGCGTTTCTCTAAGAAATCTAGCATTCTTTTATATGGAACAGATAAACCATTTGTAAGATAATTAGGACGTTTACTAAATTCTTCAGCAAAGAATTTTCTTACTACCATGTTTACATCAGCATCTAGTGGTATATCCAATGA
>JAEEGK010025550.1_pt1 | contig 12113 bp, 10 predicted proteins | sample 8958771 | NCBI WGS metagenome assembly JAEEGK01 (sample SAMN16246547, study PRJNA631951) | gut metagenome | biome: gut microbiome; feature: rumen; material: SC-attached | host: Bos | place: Iran: Karaj | collected 2018-10 | reverse complement strand
GAGCGTTGATGGTATCAACCTCGTCCTGAGGAACTGAAGAAGAACCGTGCAGTACGATGGGGAAACCGGGAAGACGCTTCTCAATCTCGTGCAGGATATCGAATGCCAATGGAGGAGGAACCAACTTGCCAGTCTTGGGGTCACGTGTGCACTGCTCGGGAGTGAACTTGTAAGCACCGTGGCTTGTACCGATAGAGATAGCCAGAGAGTCGCAACCAGAACGCTTGCTGAAGTCCTCTACCTCCTCAGGCTTTGTGTAGTGAGATACCTCGCTGGCAACCTCATCCTCAACACCTGCCAATACACCAAGCTCAGCCTCAACTGTTACATCGTGAGCGTGAGCATACTCTACAACCTTCTTTGTAAGAGCGATGTTCTCCTCGTAAGGAAGAGCAGAACCGTCGATCATTACGCTAGAGAAACCGTTGTCGATACAGTCCTTGCAGAGCTCGAAGCTATCTCCGTGGTCCAGGTGAAGAACAATCTGAGGATTAGCACAGCCCAACTCCTTAGCGTACTCAACAGCGCCCTGAGCCATGTAACGGAGGATAGTACCGTTAGCATAGTTACGAGCACCCTTAGATACCTGCATGATAACGGGAGACTTGGTCTCTACTGCTGCCTGTACGATAGCCTGCATCTGCTCCAGAGTATTGAAGTTGAATGCGGGGATAGCGTAGCCACCTGCTACTGCCTTGGCAAACATTTCACGGGTGTTTACCAGACCCAATTCCTTGTAACTTGTCATAGGATTTTAAATTTAGTTATATTTGAATTCTCTATCTAATCTATACTACTAAAGTCTAGCGCCTAAAGTCTAACATCTAAAGCCTAAAGTCTGACTTCAGGCTGCAAAGTTACACCTTTTTTGCGAAATGGCGAAACTTTAGCTTATTTTTTTACCAGATAGGTTACAGTTGGTAAATGGTCGCTGTATCCGTTCATCCATACACCGCCCGAGGTGGTACGCTTGGGCGTTCCCTTGTATTTGCCTTCCTGCTGTATCAGATAGTCGCGTTTGAATATCTGGTACTTATAGAGGGTCAGGTGGCTGTAGTCCTTGGTGCCGTTAATGTCCAGCAGGTTCTTGCTCAGGACTATCTGGTCGAAGAGGTTCCAGGCTCCCTGATACGAGAGTGTTCCCTGTCCGTCCTTGCGCAGCATATCCCACCAGGGGTTATAGAAGTCGCCGTCGCCCACGTCCTTCATCTTACGCTTGGCACCCAGACACTTGGCCATGGAGGCGTTGTCGGGATCGTCGTTCATATCGCCCATCACCATGATGCGCATCTCGGGGTCGGCAGCATGGATGCTGTCTGTGAGGGCACGCACCTGACGGCCGCCGTACTCGCGGAAGATACCCTCGGCACCTCGGCTGGGCCAGTGGCATACGATAACGGTCAGGGGATCGCCTGCCAGCTTGCCCTGCACACAGAGGAAGGGACGGGTGGCATGTGCGGTGTCTCCGTTCTCGTAGACATACAGCTTATGGAAGGCCTTGGTTACCTGGAAGGCCTTGGGGTTATAAATGAGGGCGCAGTCCACACCACGCTTGTCGGGCCCTTCGAAGTGGACGAACTTATAGCCGCGCTGCTTCATGTTGGGCTGGGCCATCAGGTCTTCCATCACCTTGTCGTTCTCAATCTCCGATACGCCTATGATGCTGGCACCGTAGGGCAGCTTGTCCGTACCCAGGTCGCAAATCACCTGCGCCATATTCTTCAACTTGTTCTCGTACTTGTTCTTTGTCCAGTGATACGAGCCGCCGGGCAGGAAGTCGAAGTCGTTCTTGCCGTAGTCGTGAACCGTATCGAACAGGTTCTCCAGATTGTAGAAACACACCGCATGACACTGAATCTGGGCCTTTACGCACGCAGAGGCCATCAGCATCACGCAAACAAGGGATAATGCTATTCTCTTCATTACTTTTCTATGGTATTTCGTATATTGTCTATAGTTGTTCACACTAAAATGATTCTCTGCAAAGATAAGGCTTTTTTGTATAACGGATATAACTTTTTGCAATTTTTCTCTTTTTTTTAATCTAACATGCAAGAAGAAGAATATTTTTTTTGTAAGTTTGCACAAGTATAATAACAAACAACTAATATATCATGAGAATGAGAAAAAAGCATCTGCTGCTGGTCACAGCTTTGTTTGCCTCACCATTCTGCTACGCTCAGACTGACACCACTACCGTCAGCAAACTGGAAGAGGAAATCCATCAGGAGAGTTCCTCCTTTGTCCTGTCCGAGTCGCAGCTGGGCGAGGATGATGACCAGACAGTCAACATCATTCAGGTTGGCTCGGCCAACAATGTCTACACCAGCAATATAGGTTATCAGTGGAGCCCGGTACGCTTTAAGTTCCGTGCCTACGACTCGCGCTACAACGACGTCTATATGAACGGTGTATTGGTTAACAACATCGAGAACGGACGTTTCAACTACTCCACCGTCGGTGGTATGAACGATGCCACGCGCAACCAGGATGCTGCCAGCCCCTTCGAGGACAACTCCTACAGCATCTCCAATCTGGGCGGTAGCAGCAACTACAACTTCCGCGCCAGCATGCAGCCCGCAGGCCACAAGGTCACCCTCTCGGGTGCCAACCGCAACTACACCCTGCGCGGCATGTACACCTACGGAACAGGTCTTACCGACAAGGGATGGGCCTTCTTTGGCACCATCGGCTACCGCTGGGCCAATATGCAGACGGCAGCCGTCAAGGGTACCTTCTACAACAGCCTGGGCTACTTCCTGAGCCTGCAGAAGGTCTTTAACGACAAGCATTCGCTGAATCTGGCCACATGGGGTAATCCCACCGAGCGTGCCCAGCAGGGCGCCTCTACCGACTAGGCCTATTGGCTGGCCAACGACCGCCAGTACAACCCCTACTGGGGTTACCAGAACGGCAAGATGCGCTCCAGCCGCGTTGTCAACAACTTCGAGCCTACAGCCCTGCTGACCTGGGACTTCAAGATTAACGACAAGATGAAGCTGACTACCAGCCTCATCGGCAAGTATGTCAAGTACAGCGCCACGCGTCTGCAGTACAACGACTCGCAGAACCCTGCCCCCGACTACTGGAAGAACTTCCCCAGCAGCCAGTATGACGTATGGGATGTCGAGAACATCCAGAACTGGGACTATTCGGCCGAGGCATGGCAGAGCAGCTACGACTACTGGACACGCAGCGAGGCCAACCGTCAGATCAACTTCGACCGCCTCTATGCTGCCAACGAGACCAACAACCAGCAGGGCAAGGATGCTGCCTACTTCATCACAGCCAAGCATAACGACCACCTGAACCTGCGTCTGGGTAGCACCTTCGACTACAGCATCACCCGGAACCTGAAGTGGCGCGTAGGCCTGCAGTTGGGTGCCAACAAGGGTTTGCACTATCAGACCATAGACGATTTGCTGGGTGCCAAGTATCTGCATAATGTCAACAACTATGCCATTGGCACCTACCTGCCCGGTTCAGACCAGACCTATTACGACCTCTATGACAAGATCTACAACGGCCAGCGCTGTATCGGCAAGGGCGACTGCTTCGGTTACGACTACAGCATCACCGTCCGCGACATCAAGGCATGGACCTCAGTCTCCTGGGACAAGGGTATCGGCCACTACTTTGCCTCTGCCAAGATTGGCGGCACAGAGATGTGGCGCAACGGCTATATGAATAATGGTATCTGCCATAACTATCTCGACGAGAACGGACGCGAGGTGAACTACTCCTACGGCCGCGGCCAGAAAGCCCAGTTCCTGGACGGCGGTGCCAAGCTGGGTGCCACCTTCAATCTGGGAAGAGGACACGGCATCACCTTGGGTGCAGGTTTCGAGACACGCGCCCCCTTTGCCAGCACAGCCTTCGTAAGCCCCGAGATGAACAACAACTTCGTGAAGAACCTCTATAACGAGAAGATCGCCTCTGCCGAGTTGGGCTATCGCCTGAACAACAACTGGCTGCAGCTGAACCTGACGGGCTACTACTCACGCACCTTCGACGGCACAGAGTGGCAGAACTTCTACTTCGACGATGTCAACAGCTTCACCTACGTATCCCTGACCGATGTCAGCAGGACCTACTATGGCGTAGAGCTGGGTGCCAAGTTCAAGATTACCAGCAGCCTGGACATCACCGCTATGGGTACCTGGAGCGACAACTTCTATAACCAGAACAGCGACTGCGTCTACATGCTCAGCACACATGGCACAGAGAACACCACCACCTGTTACAACAAGAACATGCGCGAGAGCGGCACTCCCCTCTCCGTCTACAGCCTGGCTGTCAACTATCGCATCAACAGATGGTACCTCTCGCTCATCGGCAACTACTACGACCGCATCTACCTCTCCTACAGTTCATGTCTGCGCTACCAGGAGACCCTCGACAAGGCAGAAAACCCCATCACAGGAGCCGAGACATATATCATCCCCGAGCAGGGTCGCGGCAAGGGCGGCTTCATGCTGGATGCCAGCATCGGTAAGCAGATCTATGTGGCTCATCACCCCATGAGCATCAACCTGACGCTCACCAACATCCTCAACAACCGCAGCATCTGCACAGGCGGTTACGAGCAGAGCCGTAGCAACTACAGCACCAACAAGAACGGTACCAAGGGCAACGAGCGCGTGTATGACTTCAGCAACAGCTACAAGAAGTTCTACGCACAGGGCTTCAACTTCATGCTGAACGTCAACTACCGCTTCTAACGTCCTTATACATTATATAATATATAAACACAGCAAAAAGAGATATGAAAAAGATTTATATACTGCTCAGCTTGGTGTTAGGCCTTGCCGCCACTTCCTGCCAGAATACGGGTTGGGAGGATGATGTCTACACAGACTACACCATCTGGAACAAGACGCTCCAGGAGCACAACGTTATCTCCATTCAGGATCTGAAGACAAAATTCAGCAAATATATCACCAATCAGAACCAGTTTGCCCAGATAACCACCGACAGCATGCTGCGTGGTGTTGTTATCTGCAACGACGACGGCGGCAACCTGACACAGCAACTGGTGCTGCAGGACGGAACCAGGGAGAATCCCGGCTTCATCATCATCGGTGTCAACATGAACGCCCTCTATAACTACATACAGCCCGGACAGGAGATTCTGCTCAGCCTGAAGGGCCTCTACATCGGCGGCTACGGCAGCAACGGCCAGTTGGGCTATCCCAGCAAGAACGCCTCAGGCGTAGAGCGCATAGGCCGTATGAGTCAGGAGGATTTCTGGAACCGTGTCAAGTTCCTGGGCGCACCCGATCCCTCACGCATCGATACGCTCGACTATGACCAGGTCAAGAATCTCAGCAAGGACCAGTGGGCCGGTTGCATCGTACGTGTCAGGGGTAGCATCACCCCCAAGAGCACAGAGCGCTGGGTACTGGCAGCACCAGAGGATGCCGACGCAGGTAATGGCGTCACCAACACCATCAACCTGCAGGGCGGCGGCACACTGGACCTCCGCACCAGCACCTATTCCGACTTTGCCAGCTATCCCATCCAGCAGGGCCACGTCTACACCATTTATGGCGTGCTGAGCCGTTACAACACAGGCTGGCAGCTGGGCATGCGCACCATGAGCGACATAAACGATTGAGCCCCCTCAAACTCCCCCTTTGGGGGAGGGTGTATTGAGAATTAAAAATCGGAATACTCAGAGTACTCAGATTAATCAGATAATAAAAGAAAAAACAAAATATACAACAATGAAAAAGACTTTCAAAAGCATCCTCATCGCCACATTAGGCGTATTGGCTTTCACCTGCTGCGAGGACGTTCCCGCACCGTATCAGATTCCAGGTACTGGCGAAAAGGTTCCTGACAAGGAAATCCTTCCTGCCGGAACCGGTACATTAGAAGACCCCTATAACGTGGCCGGCGTTGTAGCCTATATCAACACCCTGCAGGCCGACACAGAGTCGCCTCAGGCCGTTTACGTTAAGGGTGTGGTTCAGTCCAACAATACCACAGAAGCTACCATCAGCCAGTATGGCAACATGACCTTCACCATGATCGACGAGGGCAACAAGACTACCACCTTCACAGCCTTCCAGGTCTATGGTCCCGAGAAGAAGAAGTTCACATCCGTCAACCAGATCAAGACTGGCGACGAGGTAGTTGTCTATGGCAAGGTTGTCAACTACAAGGGCAACACCCCCGAGACCGTTGGCAAGGGAGCAGCCTATGTCTACTCCATCAAGGGAGAAGGCGGTGGCGGCGGTGACCAGACAGAGGGCACACCCGTAACCTGTGCCGAGGCCGTAAATCTGACCAACGCATTGCCCGATGGTAGCGTATCTACCGAGGTCTACACCGTAACAGGTTATATCACAGAGGTTGTGGGCGACGTCAGCAAGAACCAGCAGACCTTCTGGATGGCCGACACCAAGGACGGTGGCCGTGTATTCGAGGCCTACTGGGCTAACCTGCCCGAGGGCGTAGAGAAGTTCACCAAGGGCTCTAAGGTAAAGATCACAGGCCAGCTGATGAAGTACGTCAATAAGACTACTGGTGCTGTTACACCCGAAATCAAGAATGCTACCGTAGAGATTTTGGAAGCAGGAGATGAAGGCGGTGGCGGTCAGACCGAGGGAATAGCCGTTACCTGTGCCCAGGCCGTAGAGCTGACCAACGCCCTTAACGATGGTGCCACATCAGAAGATACCTACACCATCACCGGTTATATCACCGAGGTTATCGGCAAAGTTGACAAGAACCAGCAGAGCTTCTGGATGGCCGACACCAAGGATGGCGAGAACATGTTCGAGGCTTATTGGGCTAACCTGCCCGAGGGCGTAGAGAAGTTCGTCAAAGGCTCTAAGGTAAAAATTACAGGCCAGCTGATGAAGTATGTCAATAAGACTACTGGTGCTGTTACACCCGAAATCAAGAACGCCAACGTAGTGATCCTCGAGGCAGGAGATGAAGGAGGCGAAGGCGGCGAAGGCGGCCAGGGCGGCGACACCTCAGAGTATGGCATCAGCCTCTCCTACGCTGCCGGCACCAATTTCTACGACAATGGCGTAGCCACCATCAACGGCGTAGCAGACTGCAAGGTCCTGAAGATTGGTACCTCTAAGAATCCTGGCGACTTCACCCTGACCGTTCCTGCTGGCAAGCACAGCTTCTATGCCGTAACATGGTCAGGAGCCGGAACAGCCGATGTAGTGCTCAAGAACGGCGAAACCGTAGTTAAGACCATCACCGTAAAGGAGAATGCCGGTGCCACACAGAACTCGCCCTACACCCTCACCGTTACCGAGTCAGACAAGTACGAGTTCGAGGTCAGCGCCAACTGCACCCTCACCGTAACATCAGACAAGCGCATCATCTTCTTCGGAATCAAGTAAGAATCCTGATACAAACAATAAGGGCAGACCTTCGGGCCTGCCCTTATTGTATATTTAGTCCTTACTCTTTTCAATCAAACTCAGTAATGCCCTTAGCTTTCAGGTTGGCAATAGCACCCTCGTTGCCCTGCTTGGCGCTGAGTTTGTACCATTTTATGGCCTCCTCTTCAGACTGGTCTACGCCACTACCGCTCTCATAGCAAAACCCCAAGTTGTTCTGGGCTGTAGGGTTGCCCTGCTCGGCAGACAGGCGATACCAGCGCACGGCATCGCTGAGCGACTGTTCTACGCCGATACCCTCGTCATAGCAGTACCCCAGATTGCATTGTGCATCGGCATTACCCTGCTCGGCAGACAGCCTGTACCATTTTACAGCCTCTGTGGCCGACTTCTCTACGCCGTTACCCTCCTCAAAACAGGCACCCAGCGCGCACTGCGCATCGGCATTGTTCTGGTCGGCAGCCTGACGGTACCATTTTACAGCCTCCTCATAAGATTTCGCCACACCAGTACCCTCGCTGTAGCATACACCCATGGTATATTGTGCTTTGGCATCGCCCTTTTCGGCAGCTTCGCGGTACCACTTTACGGCAGCCGTATTGTCCTTTGTAACATACTTGCCCAAAGAGTACATATTGCCCAAATAGAGCATAGCATCCTTGTCGCCCTTCTCAGCACGAGACTTAAACTCCTGGAAACATTGCTTATAATATTCCATAGCCTTAGTCAGGCTGGCTTCCAAGCCGCGTCCCTCATCATGGCATATTCCCATGTAATACAGAGCGTACGGATTGCCCCCTTCGGCCAATAATTTATACCATTTGATGGCCTCTGTATAATCCTGTATCACCCCATCGCCATCATAATACATCTGGGCTATCTTCAGCCCTGCTTCTTCATCGCCATCCAAGGCTTTCTGCACCAACTCCTTGTCGTTCGGGCAGTTATTGTCAGGAATAACTATATTAACAGACCCCTTGCCGGCGCAGGCAGAAAGTATAAGACTTAACACAGAAAAAGAGACGATTTTGTACTTCTTCATGACATATTCATTTATAGTTACAAGGGCAAAGGTATGGAAAATAATTTAATAAATGCAGGCAAGGGCAGGAAAAAATCCCGCCCCTGCCTCTTTTGAATATATTTTGTATTTTTGAGAGATCTCAGAATCGCCAGGTAATCTTTGCGTAATGAGAGGTGCTCTTCCATACCGTATTATACTCTAATGCATAGCCAACATACACATGGTCAACCATCTGAACACCAACGCCAAATGAGAGTCCGAAGCCGTGAGAAGCACTCCAGCCGGTACCGCCAGGAACAAGTATGTAATCGTCTTCTATCGGATCATATTCCCATGTGTCACCCGGACCCTTAGAAAGACCACAGTCATAACCTACGGCCAGGCTGCTGTAAGCACGCATGTTCAACTTATCCCAGAAGTAAGGAGAGAAAGCACGAATACCCGTCTTTAGGCCAATTGACGTAGCGTTAAAATTAAAGGGAGCAGAGAAATCGATGCTGAAGATATCCCAAGCAAAATACTTATGGAACTCATGCTCCAGCACAATATTCTCGCCAAAACCACCTGTGCCATAAAAACCACCAATCTTGGTCTCCAGCATCAGATGATAGCCTGGGTCATAATCCTTGGTAGTGAATTTGACAGAAGCTTTCTTGGCAGGCTTGCTGGCTGCTGACTTGCTGGTAGCAGCAGTCGTCTTGGCAGTAGTAGTTGTTGTCTTGGCCGTAGTAGTTGCAGCAGGCTTAGCCGTTGTGGTGGCTGTAGTAGCGGTACTCTTAGCTGTTGTTGCCGTAGTAGTCTTCTTTGCTGCTGTAGCAGTCTTAGTCTTTGCCGTGGTTGTAGTGGTAGTAGTCTTAGACTTAGCGGTAGTCTTAGACTGCGCACTTACGTTCATAGCCATTGCCATAGCAAATATGGCGAGAAGTAATTTAACTGATTTCATAAAAAGAAAAGTTTAAGTTAATAATAATAGCACACACACCATTTAAGATAATTCTTGCTGCAAATATAAGCGATTACGCAATACGCTCCAAACAAAATTTAACTTTTTTATAAAATTTTCCTAAAAAATGTATAGGGCAAGCCCGAAGGTCTGCCCTATCTAATCAATGTCCTATACAACAGGGGATGCTAAAGCCCCCTTGAGTTATTTCACAATCGTCAGGTTCTCCCCGTCGATCTTCAGGTCAATCTTATAAACAGCTGCACCCTTAGCGTTATAAAGAATATAAGAAATGGTGAACTTATAGGTATTACCCTGCAGAGCTGCCTGAAGGCTTCCCTTCTGAGCGTTAACAGCAATATCCAGAGCCTCCTTGGCCTTGTCCAGAGAAGCGTAGGAAACCTGTGTGTTTGACTCAAACCGGTCCTGCATTAACACATAAGCATCATCGGGTAAGGTACCTTGGTCGGTAATCTTAGCCTCAAGTGAATACAGTTCTGTTACATCGTCATCTTTGTTGCAAGACTGCAAAGAAAAGCTCATGCATACAGCCAGCATCATGAGCAGGATTGTTTGAATTTTCTTCATTTTTTTGTTTGTTAAAAAGGGCATGGCCGAAGGCCTGCCCTTATGTTATGTAATACTTTATTTAGTTTTAGAAAGCAACAGCAACGGTACCGAAGTGAGACTTGGTCTTGAGCGCGGTCTCGTACTGCAATGTATAACCGAATGAAAGCTTCTGGTTGAACTGCAGACCAACGCCGAAGGTCAGGCCAAAGCCATGATGAGCCTTCATCTTCAAATCAGCATCTCCAACAACGATAACATCACCAGTAACAGGATCATAATACGCACCAATGTTACCATCCATTTCCTTCTGCAGAGCACAGCTATAACCACCTGCCAGGTTAGTGTAAGCACGCCACTTGCCACCCCAGAAAGTAGGGCTGAACATACGCAGACCAGTCTTCAAAGCAAGCAGGTCGAGGTTCTTAGGAGAGTCGAATGGAGCTGCGAACTCGAAGTTTGCAACATCCCATGCCAGAGTCCAGTCACCGAACTCTTTGATGTCCTTCTGATAGCCTAAGCCAACACCGAATGCAGCCTGACTACCAGGAGTGATAGCACCAAACTTAACGTCAAGAACAAAACGTCCATCCTTCTGAGCGTTTGCACCCATTGCGAAAGTCATTGCCAATGCGGCGAGAAGTAATTTTACTGATTTCATAAAAGAAAAGTTTAAGTTAATAAAATAAAACGCACTCTCTATAGTTTAGTTAATTATTTCTGCAAATATAGGAGGTTTTGTGATACGCTCCAAACAAAAATTAACTTTTCTGCAAATTTTTCCTAAAAAAAATAACCCAAGACTGAGGAATCTCGGGTTCTATGCTCAGGAAGTGTAATAAATGTTACGGATAAACGGCCAACTCCCACCCTTTCAGCATACTCAAGTAATCCAGCTGGGCGGTGCCGCACTCCTCGATGGCCATTGCCTAATGTCCATAACCTTGAAGCCTCATTTTCCCAAAAACTAGACCAAATTTCGGTAAAAACGCAAAAACTACCTTTTTATTTCGGTCAATTACCGTTTTTTACGGTCTGTAACGGCGAAAGAGCCTAATTTTGCACCACTGAAAATGCAATGCTGGCGAGCTGACACACAATAGGTAAGAAGATACGTAACATGCTTAATCAAACATAATTATTAACTAAATTAATTATTTATTTATGAAGGCAATTAAGTTTATTATCGCCGCTGTGGCTATGACTTTTGCAATGGGTGCTAACGCACAGTTCTTTAATGGTAAATTCACCGGCGAGGTGAAGGGTGGTGTCTACACTCCCGGTAGCCTGGGTGCATGGGGCCTGAACGTTGGTTACCAGAAGCCTCTTACAGAGAATGACGGCTTTAACTTGGCTTGGGACTTGGTAAACATCGACTTTACCGATACTTTCAAAAGTGCTGGCGACTGCTGGCAGCTGGGCATCAAGACGGGTCTGCGCGGCTTCACTCCCTTCCTCTGGGGCAGCAACACTCGCGCCTATGCTAACATCGGCGGTGGCTACAGCTACGTGGGCGGTATCAAGAAGAGTGCTTTCGGCATGGTTGCAGGCATCGGTCTGCAGTTCAAGCAGAAGTTCTCTGTAGGATACACCTTCCAGTTCGAAACAGCCGGTGAGTCTAAGGCTCACTTCGCTACTATCGGTTGGACTTTCTGAGAAGACTGAAAACAGTTCAATTGTGTAACGGGTGGACTCCCTCCAAAGGGGAGCCCACCTTTTTTTATCTCATGTTATTAAACATATTTTTGCAAAAAAGTTAAATTTTGTTTGGCAGATAATACAAAACTACTTATATTTGCATAAAGAACTAAACGAAAAGACAACACTTAAAGAACAATACCAACCAAAAACTCATCTGCACAGCAGAGGGTGTTAATGTTCTAACGAAAACCTTTAACTAACTAAACTTGGTGGTGGGCTCTCCCCTGGTGGAGAGCTCACTTTTTTCTTTGTCTATCCGTTTATTACGGACACGCCGAGCGCCCGCCTATAACCTTATATATAAATAAAGAGGGGGAGAAAAAGCATTTATTTGGCAAAACTCTTGGCGGATAGAGAAAAAAGCCATACCTTTGCACGCAAAATCATTAATAACAGCTCCTTATCACCTTCCGGTTACGGAAATTCGGGAGCCCAAAACAGAAAAGAAAATGAAAGAAGGAATCCATCCCGAAAACTATCGCGCCGTAGTGTTCAAGGACATGAGCCA
>JAEEGK010025548.1_pt1 | contig 12115 bp, 10 predicted proteins | sample 8958771 | NCBI WGS metagenome assembly JAEEGK01 (sample SAMN16246547, study PRJNA631951) | gut metagenome | biome: gut microbiome; feature: rumen; material: SC-attached | host: Bos | place: Iran: Karaj | collected 2018-10 | reverse complement strand
ACTGCCCCAAAGGCGGAAAGTTCCTTCCTGACAGATATGTAGAAGGTATCTGCCCCCAGTGCGGTGCGGAGAAGACGCGCGGCGACCAGTGCGATTCATGCGGTAAGACATTCGAGGCAGGCGAGCTGAGGGCCGCACACTGTATCCAGTGCGGCACCGAGCCTGAGGTGAAACCCACTGAGCACTACTTCCTCAAACTGAGCGCGTTCGAGAAACCCCTGCTGGAGTATCTTGACACGAAGAAGGACTGGAGACCCAACGTCAAGGCGTTCACCACCAACTGGCTGAAGGACGGCCTCCACGACCGTGCGATCACCAGGGACATGGAATGGGGAGTCCCCGTTCCGGTCGAGGGCTGGGACGGCAAGGTCATCTACGTATGGTTCGATGCCGTCATCGGATATCTCAGCGCATCCGTGGAATACTCCAAGATCATCGGCAAGCCCGACTACTGGAAGGAGTTCTGGCAGGACCCCGAGGTCAAGCACTACTACTTCCTCGGAAAGGATAACATCCCGTTCCACTCCATCATCTGGCCGTCCATCCTCATGGGATACGGCGGACTGAATCTCCCTTACGACATCCCCGCCAACGAGTACCTCATGTTCAAAGGAGGTAAACTCTCCAAGAGCCGCGGAGGAGCCATCGACATTCCTTCGGTACTGGAGAAATTCGATGCGGATGTCATCAGATACTACCTGTCGGCGGTCATGCCCGACACCCACGATTCGGAGTTCACGTGGGCCGATTTCGAGACCAAGGTCAACAACGAATTGGCATCCAATCTCGGTAACTACTGCCACAGGTCGTTGAGCTTCACCAAGAAGAACTTCGGCACAGTGCCAGATGGTTCAAAGGAGGAGACGGATTTCGTCCTCTCGCTTATATCTGATGCACTGAAGGAGTACAAGGCATGCCTTGATTCATGCGACTTCAAGAAGGCGATCAAAGTGGTCATGCAGCTCTCGAGCGAGGGCAACAAGTACTTTGCAGACAAGCAGCCGTGGGCACTCATCAAGACCGACAAGGAAGCATGCGGAAAGGTCATGAACGCTACGCTCACGCTCACAAAGGCACTTGCCATAATGACATGGCCTTTCATGCCCAAGGCCGCAGAGACGATCTGGGGATACCTCGGCGAGAAGGGAACGATCAAGGATGCAGGACTGGATTCAGTCATGACTCCCGTGAAAGCCGGAACCGAGCTCCAGGAGCCCGTCCCGGTCTTCAAGAAGATCGAGGTCCCCAAGGAATGGAAAGTTGAGGACGAGAAGAAGGAGGAGCCGAAGAAGAATAAACCCGCTCCCCCGCTGGAAGGTCCCTTCGCAGACTTCAGGAAGCTCGACATCAGGGTGGCGCAGATCGTATGGATCGACGACCACCCCGAAGCGGACAAGCTGTATCAGATGAAGGTCGATGTCGGCGAAGATGAGCCGAGATCCATCGTCGCCGGACTGAAGGCATACTACAAGAAAGACGAGATGCTCGGAAGGAGGGTATTGTGCCTCACCAACCTGAAGCCCAGGAAGCTCCGCGGAATAATGTCCCAGGGAATGCTCCTCGCAGCAGACGATGAGGATATCGGCGGAAGCACCGTGCTTCTCCTGAAACCCTCCAACGATGTACCGATCGGTACCAGGATCAACTGCGGTCTGGAGAACAGGGATTCCAAGCTGGAGTACGAGGAGTTCGCCAAGGTTGTATTCAAGGTCTCATCCGTCAAGGACGGCAAGTTCAATTACAACGGCGGAATGGACATCTCCCTGCCTGAAGGAGCACCCGACAGGGTCGTCGCTGTCCTGGACGGCGACAAGATCATGGTCCTCGGCGATGGCAAGTCATGCGTAGGTACCGTCGACAGGGAGATCACGGACGGGGCAAACGTCAGATGAAAGCGGACCTTCACGTTCATTCATGTTTCTCCGAAGACGGGCATTCCACTCCGCAGGAGATACTGGAAAAGGCCAAAGAGCTCGGTTTCGGCTGCATCGCGATCACCGATCACAACAATTTCGAATCATTCGAGCATGTGAAGGACCTGGGAGGGATAATATTCGTTCCCGGAGAGGAAGTGGGTTCGGCCGACGGACACATCGTCGCATTGGGCATAGACAGGGAGATACCGAAGCATCTCCCCATACCGGAGACCATAGACCTCATCCATCAGGCAGGCGGGATAGCTATAGCAGCACACCCGTACAGATGGTGGACGGGATTGGGAGCGAAGAACATCCGCAGATATGCGGAACTGTTCGACGGTGTCGAAGCACTCAACGCAAGGTCCACCAGGAAGCACAACAGACTCTCCACCGAACTCGCTGAGGAGGTCGGCAAGTGCATCACGGCGGGAAGCGATTCCCACAGGCCCCACTCCATCGGAGAGGGTTACACGGTGCTGCCTGATGAATGCAAAACATGGCAGGACGTGATCCAGGCAATCCGCGATAAGAAGGTGACGGTCTTCAGTTCCAACAGGAAGAAGATCCATTCGCTCAGATACGGTCTGAGATCCATCTTCAACTGGTGCAAGCGCGGCTTCCACGACATGTGATGCACATCTAACGTTTTACACGATAGCGTGCACCTTCGGTATTGCTTTTTATTTAGGTATGAAGTCTGAAATTATATCTGAATAATCAGCATATCAGGCAAAGACAAATATCGACACACCATATGGTCGGACAGACATGTCTTCTGATGAGACAGCACTGAACAAGGTTCTGGCGATATTGCCTGAGATCACCCATAGGAAGATGATGGGCGAGTATCTTCTGTACTATGACGGAAAGCTCTTCGGCGGCATCTATGACAACAGACTGCTGCTGAAGATAACCAAGGCATCTGCTGTCATGCTGAAATCCTGTGATTCCGCATTCCCTTATGAAGGCGGAGGGGAGATGATCCTGTTCCCTGAACCCTATGATGCGGAACTGCTGAGGGAAGTCGTGAAGGCAATGTGCCTTCAGCTCCCGAAAAAGTACTGATCATCGGATATCAGATGCGTCTGTATCTTGCGGAGCGTTTGGTTCCAATCCTGATTATCTTTCCGTCTTTGATCATTTTGGACAATACACTCTCCACTGTATTCGGGGAGATATCGATCAATATATTGCAGATCTCCGCTTTCGATATTGGTACAAGCGATTCCAATACAGTCTTCTCGATCCGTTCTGTCTTGCTGTTCTTTTTCGGTATTATGGCAATTCTGCGTTTGTCCAATTCCTTTACACTCATGACCAGTATGTCGATGAAATACAGGATGAACGGTAAGTAATCATTCTTATTTTCATGCCATCCTTCCGAAGATGCCTGAAGACTGTCGTAATATCTGTCCCTGGTGGCATTGATGGTAGATTCTATCGAAACATACTTCTGAACGGTCAGACCGTGATGGTACATCAGAAGATCGGTCAGCAATCTGGATGTCCTGCCGTTACCGTCACTGAACGGATGTATGCATAGAAAATCAAGTATCACACAGGGGATGAGGATGGCCGGTTCTATCTCTGGGGCCCCGCTGACCGCCATATAGGCGGCGATCATCGATTTGACATTTTCTTCGGTCTCCTTCGCAGATACAGGCATCCACCTTATCTTGTCCCCTTCAGAGGTCCTGTCGATGATTACATTATCAGTGGTTTTGTATGTCCCTCCTCCTTCCAGATAGGAATATATGGTCTTGTGGAGTCCGCATATGGTCGTATCATCGAAGGGGAGATTCTCCCAATCTTTATGAATCAGCTCCAATGCATCCCTGTACCCTGCAATGGCCTTCTCATCATGGCCGATAGGTTTTGTGTTGTGGAGGACAATGCCACGGGTACGTTCATCAGTCGAAGCGATACCTTCGATGGCATTGCTTCCTTTCACCGATTCTATCGAGGCTATCTCCATCAATTTCGAAAAGAGGATTTCGTTTGAGGATATCATCTGCTCCAGATTATCATTCACTGATAGCACTTTATGCAATGCGCTGAAGGTTTTGGAAGGTATTCCGAGGTCCCTGATAAAATTGTAATCGTATCTTCTCACAAAATGTATATGGATATTTTAAGATATAAAATATGCATATAATTTACTATATATGCATATTAAAGTAAACAAAATATGCATACAAATGCCGGTTTCAGAGAAACTAGTCAGAGTTTTATGCCACTGGTGTCTTATCACTGGTACGGGTGGGAACAATTGGTTTTCATCCGAAGAAATAATTAGAATTGCGGACAATATGCCCTCATGAAGGTACTCCTCATCAACGGAAGCCCCCATGAGAAGGGCTGCACATACACATCACTGAACGAGGTCGCAAAGACCCTCAACGAGAACGGTGTTGATACTGAGATATACTGGATCGGAAAGGGGGACGTCGCAGGATGCAGGTCATGCGGTGCATGCAAGAAGACCGGAAAGTGTGTCATAGACGATCAGGTCAACGAGATCGTCAACAGGATCCCGGAATTCGACGGATTCGTGTTCGGAGCACCCGTGTTCTATTCCGGTCCCGCGGGACAGATGAACTCGTTCATGGACAGGCTGTTCTATTCCTCCGGAGGAAAGTTCGCAGGAAAGATCGGTGCTTCTGTGGTCAACGCACGCAGAGGAGGCAACACTGCAACATTCGAGAGGATGAATCAGTATTATCTGATCAGCAACATGATCGTCCCCGGTTCTTTCTACTGGAACCAGACCCACGGATTCACTCCCGAGGATGTGATGAAGGACAAGGAAGGTCTGCATACCATGAGGGCATTGGGAAGGAACATCGCGTGGATCCTCAAGTGCATCGAAGCGGGAAAGAAGGCAGGCATAGAGTATCCTGTGCACGAACCGAAGGAATTCACTCACTTCATCATGCCTAAGGAATGAAGACCCAACGTCCGATGGTAAGATATCATCGGACACTTTTTCCCTTTTTCATGTGGCAGATAGGAGAACTGAAGATCGACGGCAGGGCCGTATTGGGTCCGATGTCAGGTTTCACCTCCAGAAGCTACAGGGATTTCATGAAGCCTTTCGGTGCTTCGATATGTTTCACTGAGATGGTGTCCGATGCGGGCATCATCCACGGACAGAAGAGAACCAGAGGATACTTCGACTTCTCAGACAATAATCCAACGGGGATACAGCTGTTCGGTCATGTCCCTGAGGATATCACCAAGGCCGCAGTGAAGGCATTGGAGATCAATCCGGAGATCGCTTTGGTCGATATCAACATGGGCTGTCCCGTTCCCAAGGTGAACAGGACGGGAGCCGGTTCGGCATTGATGAAGGACCCGAAACTATGCGGTGAGATCATACGTTCACTGAAGAAGAATGTGGATGTGCCAGTCACCGCAAAGATAAGGCTCGGATGGAGTTCAGGTTCGATCAATTTCCGTGAAGTCATTGACGAATTGGAATCCGCAGGTGTCGATGCGATAACCGTGCATGCAAGGACCCGCGAAGAGAGATATGCGGGCGAACCTCACATGGATATGGTCGAGGATCTCCGCAAGGAGATGTCAGTTCCGCTGATCATCTCCGGTAACATCTACAGGCTCGACGACGCTATTGAAGCTGTGAGGACAACAGGTGCCGATGCCGTTATGGTCGCACGCGGAGGTGTCGGCAATCCGTTCCTTCTGACGCAGATAGACCGTTACTTCAGGACCGGCGAGAGATTGCAGAACCCCCTTGTCTCGCAGCAGATAGAATGGTGCCTCCGGTTCATGGAGATGCTCATCGACGAGGTCGGTGAGGAGAAGGCGATGAGGAAGATGAGGTGCTTTGCGCCTAGATTCATCGCTGGATGCCACTACAGCAGGGCCCACAGGAACAACCTCGCCACCAATGTCACCGACAGGGAATCGCTGGAGTTGTTCTTAGCCAACATAAGGGAAGAGCTCGGTGAAGAACGCATCATGTGATCGTCCGATAAAACAACTGTTCATTCTTCGAAAGACGTTGTTTACGGACCGTATGATGCTTGGTAAGGTACCATAATTATCGGTTTCTGGACGAGGTTTGATCTCAGATTATCGTGAACATGAATCTATGCCTATAATTACGATAATCGTAACAATTTTACGAATTATTGCAAAAATACTGTGCTATCCATATATATTACTATAACGGTACTGACCCCAACCATAAAGTGATATAATGGCAGTAACACCAATCACCCAATCGGTGACGAAGACAAAGGCGCTGATTATTGTCGCAGCCTTCGCCATCATCATGGCAATCGCCTTCTTTGCAAAGCCTGAAGGCGGTTACTTCGGAACGTGGTGGTCACTGGTCCCCGCGGTCTTTGCCATCACTTTGGCATTGATCACGAAGGAAGTGTATTCATCGCTGTTCATAGGAATAGTAATGGGGGGTCTCCTTTTCGCTGAATTCAACCTCATGGATACCCTCGATGTAGTCGTTAACACTGGATTCGTCGGTTCTATCACAGATGCCGGTCACGCAGGAATCCTGATGTTCCTGGTCCTTCTCGGAATCCTCGGAGTCCTTGTTCTGAAATCAGGAGGGACGAGAGCTTATGGGGAATGGGCATTGACCCACATCAAGAACCGCAAGATGGCACAGCTGGCCACCTTCTTCCTCGGAGTCCTCATCTTCGTCGACGATTACTTCAACTGTCTGACAGTCGGTTCGGTCATGCGTGCTATCACGGACAAGTTCAACATCTCCCGTGCAAAGCTCGCATATCTCATCGATTCAACAGCAGCACCGATATGTATCATCGCACCTGTAAGTTCATGGGCTGCGGCCGTATCTTCATACATCGATCCCGACCTTTACAGTAAGAGCGCATTCCAGATGTTCCTGGAATCAATTCCTTACAACTTTTATGCGCTGTTTACGATCGCGATGATCATTACCATCTGTTGCCTCAACTTCGATTTCGGAGCGATGAAGAAGCATGAGGATAATGCGGCCAATGGTGACCTTTTCTCAGGCGAGCAGAATGTGGTCAAGGATGATGAAGGCGATGTCAACCCCAACGGACACGTTCTCGACCTTGTGATACCCATATTCTTGTTCCTCATCCCTTCATGTGTGCTCTGCCTCCTTTACACAGGCGGATTCTTCGACGGAGCCTCATTCATAGACGCCTTCGCAGACTGCAGTGCACCTGTCGGACTCGCTTACGGTTCACTCATCGGATTGTTGATTACAATCCTATACATCATAGTCCGTAAGACGATGGACTTCCAGAGTATCATGGACGGTCTCCCGCAGGGATTCCGCAACATGGTCCCTCCGATCCTCATCCTGGTGTTCGCATGGACACTCTGCACGATGACAGGGCTCCTTGGATCAACGGAATTCGTCCACGATCAGCTATCGAACGCAAGCGATCTTCAGCACTTCCTGCCCGCGATATTCATGCTTGTCGCGATGTTCATCGCGTTCTCGACCGGAACATCGTGGGGAACAATGGGAATCCTGCTGCCTATCGTGTCCGCGACATTCGGTGCCACCAACTATGACCTGATGGTCGTCGGAATCAGTGCTTGTCTTGCCGGTGCTGTGTTCGGAGATCATGTATCGCCCATCTCCGATACCACGATCATGTCATCTGCAGGAGCACAGTGCAACCACATCGCGCACGTGTCGACACAGGCGCCCTATGCCATCACAGTGGCATGTGTCTGTTTCGTGTTCTTCTTGATCGCAGGATTCTGGCAGAGCTACCTCGTTACCGTAATCGGTATCGCGGCGATGGTCGGAGTCATATTCGCTATGAAGAAGCTGCAGGACGCAGGCAAGCTGCCGTTCTAAACAATAACGAGGCCGCAAGGCCTCTATTTTTTTGTTTTCAGAAATAGCTGACCATCAGGAGCTTTCCGTCATCGGTCTCTTCCAGCTGACCGCCGAACATGAGATTCTCCACAACGGATTCGATGGCATCTTCCGGGATGTCCTTCAGTTCTTTTTTGAGGTCATCCATCGAGATGCCTCCTGCCTGTCCGTGTTTGAAGAGTGTTTCCTTGACGATCTCCTGATTCATCATAGCGCTGGTGTCCATGAAGGCAGCATACAAAAGAGCGATAATAAGGGTTTGGGAAAAGGTTTGGATCAGAATCACTGGGGGTTCTTCAGTGCTTTGTATGCAAGAAGTCCGCCGCAGACGTTCAGTGCACCGGTGACGATCATGATGACACCGATGATGATCATCGTCCAGTCCGCTGCATCGTTCAGGTTGAACAGTGCAAGGATACCTGCAGCGATCATCGCGACAGCGATGACACCTGAGAAGATGATGCTGACGATGTTCTGGTCCTTCTTATCGAGAAGGCTGATGGCACCGATGACGCCCATGACGATCAGCAGGATCGCCAGCAGGATCATGAAGATGTCCGCGAACAATCCGGGCAGGACGATGAGCGCGATACCAAGTGCCAGCATCACTGCGCCTATGACTATCGGTATGACGTCTTTCTTCATGATGCCCCCGATGAGTGTCAGGACAGCATCGATCGCGAGCAGTACTCCTGTAACGATCAGGATGATATCGAGAGAGTCCTTCTTGAAGATGACCAGAAGGACACCGACGATGATGTTGATCGCACCGATGAGCACGGCGTAGATCCATTTCTGTTGTCTTTCGTTGACAGAATCCATTCTATCACTGAGTGTGGGTTATGACTCTGTGTATAAAATAATGGCGATTGGCAGACAATGATTTCTAATCAATCCAGATGAAATTCTGATGATTACGAATATCGAATTCTTCGTTTTGATAATCGATTTTTCATCATTTTTTACTGCGGATTGTGTAAATTTTAAAACACATTCCGATATACATGTTCAGCAATGGTCAAATTGAATTCGAGGTTATGCGTAGGTCAGATGTTATGTCTGAAAATAGACAAATAGTAATGGTAACTGTCTAAGAGAGAACCTTTATTAAATAACAGGTATTACACCTAGACATGGTCGGAGGCACTTATGTATCATAAGAGTCCCGGCGATAGTCAGTGATTACATGAGTTGGCTTTCGGATTTGAACAACGATATCGCGGATGCACTTAAGCCAGTTGATAAATGGATTTGTGATTATCCCGATACATACCTTTGGTATCTGGCCTTCGTCTTCATCATTGCAGCAGGACTTCTGTTCCTTTGGAAGTTCAAAGCGATGCAGGTGACGACGCTGCCGGAACAGGTTAAGCTTTTGAAACCCGCAAGTGTCCAGGCCGATGAGAGTGAGGGTAAAGCACGCCACATGATCTCGTCGTTCCAGGCATTCTGCGTCAGTATGGGTGCACGTGTCGGTGTAGGTAACATCGCAGGAGTGACCGCCGCTATCATCATGGGTGGCGCCGGTGCAGTCTTCTGGATGTGGATCTTCGCCCTTCTCGGTGCAGCTACATCATTCGTTGAGTGTACGCTCGCACAGCTCTTCAAGGAGAAGAAGGTCGACGGCAACTTCCACGGCGGTCCCGCATACTACATTATGAACGGTCTGAAGAACAGGAAGTTCGCAATCGTCATCGCAGTGATGATCATCGTCACATACGGTGTCGGATTCGTCGGAACACAGGCTGCACAGTCCGCAGACGCATTCACCTCCATGGAGGCACTCAGCGGACAGGACGGAATCACATTCATCTTCGCATTCCTCTTCGCAGCGCTCACAGCATTCCTCGTATTCGGCGGAATCAGGCGTGTCGCCAAGGCATCACAGTTCATCGTGCCTGTCATGGTCGTCATCTGGCTTCTGATCGGTATCATCGGTATCATCATCGGAATCGAGAACTTCGGCTGGGCGATTGGAGAGATCTTCGGCAACGCATTCGACTTCGACAAGGTCTTCGCAGGATTCACAGGAAGCTGTATCATGTGGGGTCTCAAGAGGGGTGTGTTCTCCAACGAAGCAGGTATCGGTTCGGTGCCCAACGTTGCAGCACAGTCACACGTCTCGCACCCTGTCCGCCAGGGTCTCATCCAGTCCGTCGGTGTCCTCATCGATACCGTCGTCGTCTGTTCCATCACAGCATTCATGGTCCTCACCTGTCTGCCTAACCTCGCAGGCGGCGTAAGGCGCTGGGATGTCATCTGGGCAATGGATGCGGATGACAGGCCCGGAAAGATGTCGATCGTCCAGGACGCTATGATCAACGCATTCGGCGGAGACTGGATCGTCTGGATCCTCGCGATCTTCATGTTCGTCTTCGCGTTCAGCTCACTGATCGCATACTACTCCATGTCCGAAGCGAACCTCAGGTTCATCAAGGACGATGAGGGCAACGTCAAGATCCTCCGTGTCGGAGTCGTGCTTGTGGCATTCGTCGCATGTATCATCCCCATCGACATGGTCTGGGACCTGATGGATGTCTTCATGGCGATCATGGGTATCCTGAACATCACCGCACTGTTCCTGCTGTTCAGATATGTGATCCCTGTCTTCAAGGATTACTTCAAGCAGAAGAAGGACGGTGTCGAAGAACCTGTGTTCGTTCTTGAGAATGTTGATTTCGAGGATCTCGATACCAGCGGAATCACATCCTGGACCGGCAAGCAGTGATAAACGAGGGGTCTCAGACCCCTCTTAATTTCATTTTTCATTATTCTGCGGCTTGCTGAAAGGCTGACTGTATATTAAGAATGTTTATATAGAAGTTCAAACTCTTAGAGCCATAGTTAAAACGAACCAGAGGTAAAAGGATGGCTAAGAAACAGTTCAAAGCAGAATCTAAACGTCTCTTGGATCTTATGATCAATTCAATCTACACTCACAAGGAGATCTTCCTCCGTGAGATCATATCGAACGCCTCGGATGCGATCGATAAGATGAACTTCAAATCCATGACCGAGTCCACGGGTCTTTCGAAGAAGGACTTCAGGATCGATGTCACCATCGACAGGGCAGCACGCACCGTGACCGTATCAGACAACGGTATCGGAATGACCAAGGATGAGATGGAATCCAATCTCGGTGTCATTGCACACAGCGGATCGCTGGATTTCAAGACCCTCAACGAGAAGGAGAAGGGTGCCGATACCATCATCGGACAGTTCGGTGTAGGATTCTATTCAGCATTCATGGTCTCCGATAAGGTGACCGTCATATCGAAGGCATACGGTTCCGACGAGGCCTTCCAGTGGGAGAGCTCCGGTGCCGACGGCTATTCGATCACCGAGGCGCAGAAGGATTCCGTCGGTACGGACATCATCATGCACATCAAGCCCGACACCGAGGAAGAGGACTACTGCGAGTTCCTCGAGTCCTACAGGATACAGGAACTCATCACCACATACTCCGATTACATCCACTGGCCTATCCACATGCAGGTCGAGAGGGGCGAGTGGAAGGAGACCGGCGAGAAGGATGAGAAAGGCGAGCCCAAGAGGGAGTACGTCTCCAAGACTGTAGATGAAGTTATCAACAGCATGGTCCCCATCTGGCAGAAGAGCAAGAAGGCCGCATCCGATGAGAAATGCAAGGAGTTCTACAAGACCAAGTTCCATGACTACGAGGATCCCGTATCGGTCATCCGTGTCAACGCTGAAGGTCTTGTAAGCTACAAGGCGATGCTGTTCATCCCCAAGAGGGCACCTTACGACTTCTACTCAAGGGAATACCAGCCCGGACTCCAGCTCTATTCCAACGGTGTCCTTATCATGGACAAGTGTGCAGATATCCTCCCGTACTGCTTCCGTTTCGTGAAGGGAGTGGTGGATTCGCAGGACTTCTCACTGAACATCTCGCGTGAGGTGCTGCAGCATGACAACCAGCTGAAATCCATCGCGTCCAACCTGAAGAAGAAGATCAAAGCTGAGCTCCTCCGTCTGATGAAGGACGAGCCTGACACATACAGGGAGTTCTACAAGAGCTTCGGCCGCCAGCTGAAGTACGGCGTCGTGGAGGAATACGGCGCCAATAAGGATCTCCTGCAGGACCTCCTGATGTTCTACTCCTCATCGCAGGACAAGGACATAACCCTCGACGATTACATCGCATCGATGCCCGAGGGTCAGAAGGACATCTACTACGTCACCGCTGACACGGTGGAACAGGCCAAGAACCTCCCGCAGACCGAACAGGTACGCGAGAAGGGATTCGACATACTCTGCATGACAGAGGATGTGGATGAATTCGTGATGAAGACCATCATGGAGT
>JAEEGK010025547.1_pt1 | contig 12115 bp, 5 predicted proteins | sample 8958771 | NCBI WGS metagenome assembly JAEEGK01 (sample SAMN16246547, study PRJNA631951) | gut metagenome | biome: gut microbiome; feature: rumen; material: SC-attached | host: Bos | place: Iran: Karaj | collected 2018-10 | reverse complement strand
TTTGATAATATTTTCATTTCTTTTATTTCTTTTTCTTTTTCATTTAATAAATACATATATTCTTCTCTTTTTATTTGATTATCTTTTAATACTAAATCAATTAATTGTTCTGATGAAATTTTTAAATTTTGATATATTGAATTTTCATTTTCAGAATCTAAATTTATGTCATTTGTTGTTTGATTATATTGGATAAATAAATTATTTATTTGTCTTATTATATCAATTGCATTTTCATTTATTTCATTATAACAAATTGATATTTTAAATATTTTTTCTCTAAATTGATGTAATTTTTCATTTTCAACTTTTAATTCATTTAAATATGAAGAATTATTTTCTAAATTATTTAATTCTGAACAATTTATATTATTACTATTATTTGATATCATTTCTTTATTTTTACTTTTTGTTATTTTATTTAATCTTTCTTTATTTTTATAAATTTCAATTTGTTTTTCTAATTTTAATATATAATCTGTTGAATTACTTTCTTTTATTTTTAAATTTTCAATTTCATTTTTCAAAAAAATTATTTCGTTTTTTAAATTTTTATTTTTCCTTTCTAAAGAAGAAACATTTTCTCTTAAAAACATATTATTTTTTTTATATTTTAATAAAGTAGATTCATTATTTCTTTCTTGACTATTACTATTACTTTTTCTAAAATTATTATTACTATTACTTTTACCTAAAGTACCTTGAAAAATAGAACTAGTAACATTATTATTATTATTAATATATTTAATTGAATCTATTTCATTAAATGAAGGAGTGAAATTATCTTCTAATTTATAATTATAGTTATTTGTCATTTTCATATTATTTAAATTTATATTTTCCTTTTTTTTAGAAGAAAAAGTTGAGTTTGATAAAGATTGAGTTATACTTATATTTTTATTCTTCTTATTATTTCCTTTAGAAATATAATAATTAGAAGGATATCTTTTTGGTTGAATAATATTATCATATTGTTTAAAGTAGTTTTCTATCATTAAATAAATTTAAAAATATTTAAAAATAATTTTAATATTTATATAACAAAGGAAAAAAATGTCAAAATTTAGTAAAAGATTTAATCAAGTAAAAATCAAAATCAAAATAATTTAAACTTAAAAACAATAATATAGTTATTTATCAAGAATTTAAAACTCAGCCTCAATTAATAAGAGAAAAAAATAAAATAAATATAAAAAAATAATTATCAAAAATCAAATATAATAATTTAAATAACTCATTAAATAATTTATTCTTATTAATATAAATAATTTATCAAGAAATTTTTCTTTAGGATATAAACGAAGAAAATTATCAGCAACCATTTTATAAAAGTAAATAATACCTTTTTGTAAAGACAAATCATAATTTTCTTATAATACACATTCAAATATAAATTTATATAATTTTAAATATAAAGTAGAAATAAATTTAAAAAAAGAATCAAAAAAATAATTCAATGATTTAAGCAAAAACTTCAATAATACATTGTCATAGGAATTAATTTATAATAAATAAATTGATTGGATTAATAAACTTAAATATAAACATTTTTCTATTAATTATGTTAAGACTTTAAGAGATAGTCCTTATATGAGAAGATATGGAATAATAATTACTTTGATAATTAAAATATAATTTCAAAAAAAAGTTGTTATTTTCTTAGGAAATATATTTTTTTAAAATAAAAAAAAAATCTATTCTCATTATTATTCTTTTAAAATTGATTAAAATTTATTTTTTAATTAATTTATTCAGATAAAATCTATAAAAGTGTAAAAAATGGAATATGAATTAAGACAAAGTTTTTCAACAATCGATGATTCAATAACATCAGAATTAAATAACTGTGAAAAAGTCTTTGAAATAAAAACATTAGAATCTATATTAAACATATTAAATTTATTCATTGAAAAAAATAAAGAATTACGAAATTATTCTCAAAAAATAAAAAAACAAGAAAAAAGTATTTTTAGTTCAAAAACAATTCCAAAAATTACTTTAAAAGATTATTTAGAAAGAATACAATCATATACACAAATTGAAAATAATACATTAATAATATCATTAATATATATTGATAAATTATTACAAAATACAAATTTAATATTAACTCCATATAATATTCATAGAATATTATTTACTTCAATTATACTTGCTTTAAAATATAATGAAGATTTAATTTATGATTTTTCTTTATATTCAAAAATTGCTGGAGTTAGTATTAAAGAATTAAAAAATTTAGAAATTGAATTTATTCATTTAATTAATTTTTCTCTTTTTGTTAATACAGAAGTATTTGAGAAATATAAACAATATCTTTTAAATTAATTTAATAAAATTAATTTTCATATATGTACATTTTAATTAAATTATTTATATGATATTTGTAATTTATTGTAACTTAAATTTTTCTGTTTTGTTTGGTAATTGGGTAAAAATTTAAATGGTTTTGTTATATAAAATAAATCTTTGTTCTAAGTAGGATTTTGTCTTAATTAATTTTTTATGTTATAAATTATTTTAATTAAAAAAACTTTTTAAAAATTATTTTTAATTTCCTTTTCTATTAATTTTTTATTTATTTTATTTTTAATATTTAGGAATAAAAACCAATTTATAATTTTTTGAATGTCTCAAAATTTGAAAAAAGAAAATAATTCTTCAATTGACAAAAAAATTAGAAAATTAAGGAAACTTTCAAGTTTAATATTAGAAAATAATAAAAATATAACAACAGATCAAAAACTTTCTACTTTATTATCATTAAATAATTTAAAGACAATAAAAACACATAAAAAATTAGTTTTAGAAGAATTATCAAAATTATTAAAAAATTTTAAAGAATTTCAGCAATTTATAGAATATAATCAAATTAAAGATATTACATTACAACATTTAATAGAAACAATGGAATATGAAAGATATATTCAAGGAATATATTTATTTAAAGTAGGAGATATTTCAAATAAATTTTTCTTAATTTTAAAAGGAGAAATCACTTTTAGAAAATTTAATAATAATCAAAATAAAGAAATTGATTTATATAAATTTAAATCAGGAAATTATTTTGGAGTTAAAACATTAATTTATGATAAAAAAAAAAATAAAAATGCTTTTGTTTCAGAAGAAACTCATTGTTTTACTATAGGAAAAGAAAATTTTAAAAAAATTTTAATCAAAAATTTCATAGAAACAGAGATAAGAAAAAAGGAATTTTTATATAAAACATTTCCAATCTTTTCAAAATGTATTCCTTATAAAATAGAATATATAATTAAAAATAATATTACAGTTAAATTTTATTCAAGAAATGAAATAATATATAATGAAGGAGAAAGAACAGGTCATTTATATATAATCTTTTCAGGAAGTGTTAAACTAGTAAAAAATTTATCAAAATTGAATAATTCAATATTATTTAATAAAGAAGAATCAACAAAGGAAATAATAAAGAAAACAGGTAATTTAAATTATATTGATTTTATAAAAGAAGAAATTTCTCAAATTGAAGAATCAGATAATAAAAAATATTATATGATAAATTATAGAGAATTAACAACTTTAATAAATTTAACTTCAGGAGGAATAGGAGGATTAGAATTATCAGCTGGAATAGATAAATTTAAATATACTATGATTTGTGATTGTGATTTTTCTATTATTTATGATTTAGATTTAATTCATATTATTGATTATTTAAATGAGATTTTAAAATGTTCTCTTCCTTTATTTATTGAATTAGAAAAACAAATTGATAAAACTGTTTCACAAATTAAAAAAATTGAAAAAGTTATTCTTCCTAAACATTTAAGGAAAAATTCTTCTTCTAATTTCCATAAAAATAAAATTAAAGAAATTTTCGATAAATTCAATGAAGGAAGTTATTATAATATTATTGATTCTATTAATAAAAAATTTGATAAGAATATTGATGGATTTATTAAATTAAATCATAAAAATAAAATTCTAAGTTATGAAAAAGAACTTGTTGAAGAAAGAAATCAAAATAATATATCTTTATCACAACATTTAAATAATTACATTAAATCACCTTTATTTAGTAAAAAAAGTATAAAACAAGATGTTAAATTTATCAAAAAAGAAAATAATTTAACTCCCCTGTTTAAATTATATAAAAAAATCAATTTAGAGAATTGTAAAAATAAAAAATCTATTTGTCCTAAAATTTCAATTTCTTCAACATTACATTCATCAGATAATTTAAGAAATATAATAAATAATGAAAAAATTCCTTTTAATTCTATGAAACATAAGAAAAATTGTTCAAATTTATCATTTAATTATAAAATAAAAAGTGCAGATAATTCAAGAGAAAAATTATATGATACTAGTTTAAATTTTGGAAATAAAAAAAATAAAAATAATCTTTTTTTTCCTATTAGAAAATATTTTTCATCAAAAGCTTTTTATAAAATAAATAATAAATTTATTAAAACTAATAATTCAAGTAAATTATTATTTAAAAACCAATTACAAAATGATATTTATTTAATTCCAAAAAAAAAAACACTCAAATTTTTTAATTCAGGCTCCTTTGATATTCCATTCACAAGTGATTTGGAATAATATTTTTTTAATAAATTTTATTTAATTATTTTAGAAAAAAAATATATTAATTTTATAATAATGATTTTTTTGTTTTTTTATCTATACTTAAATTTTTCTTTTGAACAATATATGAAAATATTACATTCAAATAATTTAAATTCATATATTATATTGATGATTTAAATATTTATTTTTGTAAAAATAAATATAAGATTATAATCTTATTTAACTTTTCTAATAACATTTACAAAAGGAAATATAAATAATTACCATACAATTCTTTGTAATTAATGAAATTAAGTATTTTTATGTGAAAAGAACATATTGAAACATGTAAATAAGTTATATAAAAATTACAAAGTAAATATATTCATGAATGATATATGTAAAAAAAAATTTAGGTTTAACATTTAAAAGAAATTCATATTACTATAAAAGCATCAAAATATTTTTTACTAATTTTTTTATAAAATTTGAATTATATTAATCACCAATTATATATTTATAATTAGTAAATATTGCTTCTTTTTTATTATAATTGTAAATTATTTATTATATGTTTAATCATTAATTACATTTTAATTATTTTAACTATTATGATAACTCTTCAACCAAATTTTTTTAAAATATAATTATCTTTTAATTACAAATAAAAATATTATATTTATTCTCTTTTTTTGTTTATTTTAAATTTCAAAAAAAAAATTAAAAAACTCAAAAAATGGGAAATAATCAAAATAAACAAGAAATAATAAAAGATCCTCAATTACGTCAATTAGAAAAATTATTATATGAATCATATAGAAAATTAAATTTAGATTTTACAGAAAATCAAATAACAACATTAAAATTAAAATTAAAAGACGCTGAAGGTTATTTTTTTACAAAATTTAATTTTTTTCTTTTTTTTAATAACATTTTATTTCAAGATAATTTAAGTCAATTATATAATAATTTTAATGCAAAAATAGAAATATTTAGTAAAAAAAAATTAGATAAAATTTTTGCATTATTATTAGCACTTGATGATGAAAGTGATTCATTATTAAATGGAGAAAAAATAGATTTTGATTCTTTATTTACAATAGCTTTTGAAAAATTAGAAATTAATGTTTTAATATTTTGTGATTTATCGGGTTCACAAGAAATAGAAATTAAAGAATTTTTTTCTCAATTAATTGATAATTCATGTTTATATAAATCAGGAAGAAAATTTGATTGCACTTATTTCCTTCTTCCAACTACAGATTATTTAATTAAAAATTCTTCTACTTTAACTTATATTGTTACTAAAGATAAAGAAAATTTATCTAATGCTAATGAAAATTTAAATAAATTAATTAATTTCGAAGGTTATCAAAATTTCCTTCAAGTAAAATATGATTCTACAAGTTCTAATAATTATTATGATAAATTTATTTGTAAATTAGATGTTAAATTATCTCTTGTTGTGTTATATTGTAAATTTAATGTTGAAATTAGTGATTTTGTTAATGAAAATGAATATCAATTTCTAGCTATTGAGACTATGATAAAATTATCAAATGAAAATATATTTTATATCTTTATTGATAGTAATTTTCAATATAATGCCAATTTTGACCTTTTTATTAATAAAATAATTGCTAGTTATAATTCTAAAATTTTTAATAATCCTAATAGTGAAATATATCTTAAAATTAAATTATATTTATCTCATAATGAACAAGATTTTATTTTTCCAAAATTTTTTAATAATATTGAACAAATGATTTGTGATTATTTTGAAAAAAAAAACGGAAATTTACCAAAAAATGCTTCTTTAACTATTGAATATAGTGAAATTAAAGGAAATAAAAAAGGAATATGTGATTATATAATAAGTAGAACAAAATATATTTTTAAATCTGATGTAGATGATTATGAAAGCAATATTAATTTTATTCAATTTCAAAAAGCTGTTAAACATAATAAATTGTTAAATAAATTAAATAAGGAAAAAATTATGAATAAAATTTATGAATTTTTAAAAGGTCAAAATATTACAATTCAAAACACTAAAAAAAGAAGAAAAGAATCTTTGTGTCAAATTTGTAAAAATGGAATGATTTTTGAAAAAGGAGAAAAAATAGATAAAGCATTTAAATCAAAATTTGAAGAAACGTTTTTAAATTCTTTATAAAAATTATTTATTTTATTTAATTAATTATTTTTATGATATATTAAAAATTTGTTTTATAGATAATACTATTGTAATATAGAACATTATTTAAAAATAGAAATAATTCCCAATAAAAATATAAATACATTAAATAAAATAATTTGAATTCTTAAAACTTAATAAAAATCAAAGAACATTTTTTTTAATAGTCTTTTTTCTAATCTTAATAAAAAAACGTTTTAAGTAATTTTTATATTTAATTATAAATTAGTAGTTTAATATAAAGTTTAAAAATAATTTAAGTATTAAGAAAAAAAACATTTGTATATTGAGTCTATTATTGTTTATAATTAATATACTTAATTAGGAAAAAAACTTTATAAAGTATTCACATAATTTTACAAATATAATTTTTCTAGACACACAGAAATAATTCTCTTATAAATTTATCAATATTTAATTCTTCATCAATAATTTCATCAATAGAATCTTGAACAATTTCATTAATATCTCTTTCTTTATCATCATTAAAGTCAGAATTTTTAAAATAATCATTATTTTCAAATGTACTATTCCTCTCATTAAATTCGTCATTAATTTCAAAAATCCCATAACTTGAACAATTAGTATTTAAACTGCTATTATCATATTCATTTTTTTTTGAATAATAGTTATAATAATTATTCTTATATTTTGAATAAACTCCTTCAATATCTAATTCACCATCATAATCTGTTTCATCTTTTTGGATAAGTTGTTTTATATAATAATCTAAATCAGATTCATCATTTAACAAACATTTCTTTTTTAATAAATTTGTTATTTTTTGTGCAAACATTGATTCATTGGACATTTTAATAAATTATTCTTTAATTTAAATTTTTGCTTAAAAAATCAATTCCATATATCCCAAAAAGAGTTTGGTCAAAAAAAAAATATTTTTTGGGGTGCTTCAGAATTAGTTTACAAAAATAATTAAAAAAATGAAGAACAAATATCATATGAAGGTAAAAGTAGAAGAAATCAAAAAATAAAGAATCAAGATGAAGATGATATAATCAATATAATAATAATCATACTTTCATATCTAAAATTTATAAATTAAAGAAGTTTAAATATTATTTATTGAAATAATTTATAATAGAAAAAATAGATAATATTCAAGTTAAATAAAATGGTTAAAGTAATTACATATAAAGTTTTTATTCTTTTAATCCCTTAGAATAAATCATTTGAAATATAATTTTATTAAATATTAAATCTCTTACTTTAATAAAAATATTTAATATGAATAATAAAAGAATTAATATTACTGAAAAACATAAATTTGTTTCTCTGAGAAAAAAAAATAATTTTTCCTAAACAATAAATCTTAATTAATCTTTTTAAAAATTAAAAAAAAATCAATATTTTATTATATCAAATTGCTAATTTTAAAATAATTAGGTAATAAATAATTCAAAAAAATTAAATATATACATACTATTCCTTAAATTGGATTTTTTATAATATTTCTTAACTTCATATTTTTACTTAATGATTCTTCAGTTTCGAATGATTTTGAACATAAAGAGAGTTTTTTTTAATATGAATATTATTATTATTATTCATTCTTGGAGAAGTTAATTTAAAATTAAAGTTTAATTTATAAAAACTACTATTATAACTTTGACTAAAAGATTTATTTTTATTTAAAGAATTATTATTAATTTTATCAACACTTTTTGAAGGAATTAAATATTTACTTTTATTATCATTAAATAAAAGAAAAAAAGGTTGATTATTTTTAAAAAACTCAGAATTTATTTTTCTCGTTTTATTTTTTTTATATTTTAGAAAAGGAGTTAATTTATGAATTAAATTAGATGTACATAAAGTAGATTTATTTATAAATTTTATTTTATCAGATGCAGGAGAAAATTCATAATTTAATGAATTTTTTTTATTTCTTTTTTCTATCATTTGAGATTTTAAAAAGTGTTCTTCTAAAGTTTTATATTTTTTTTCTATTTCAAAATTTCTTTTTGCTTTTTCAAATATTGATATATGACTATCAAATTTTTTATTATTTACTTTTTTAATTATTGATATTAAAGTTTTATAAGAACAAATTGAAGATTCAAAATATTTTTTTGGTTTATAATTTTTAAAAGGATAAATTTGAGAAATACTTTTTTGTAAGTTATTTATTTTTATATTATTCTTTAATTTATCATTTGGTTTATCTGTTAAATCATTTATTGTTTCCTTAAAATGTTTTAATGTTAAATTTTTATTGGTAAATTTTATCTTTTCCTATTTTTTTATTTTATTGTAATATATTTTTATTTTACATCTAATAAATTATTTCTTTTTAATTTTTGATATTCTTTGAAATTAAACATTTTTAAAACTTTTTTTTTTTATTAATAAAAAACAAATTATAATGTGTTGAATTTAATTAAAAAGAAGTGTTTAATTAAATAGTTATTTTTATAATTAAAAAGAATTATTATCATCATATTATTTATAAAAAAATATATCAAACAATTTTATAAATTATATCTTAAGAATTTTTTTATGAATTTTTATTTGTTTTACAATCAATATATGATTAAAGAAAAATATAATTAGAAAACAATTCATTAATGGAATTTAAATAAATATATATTAGGAAAATAGTATATTATTAAAAAATTGAATATCAAAATAAATTATTTGTTCTTTATTAATTATTAAAGATTTCAAAAATTTGATAGTATTATTTTAATTATTACTTTTCTTTTTTAGAAAATGTAATATATATTCAATTGGAATTCTTAAACAGTTGTAAAAATTTATTTTTTTTTCATAATTAATGTTATTTTTCAGAATAATTAAAATTAAAAAAAAAGTAAAATAACTTAAAATAATATATTTCATTTTTAAATTAACAAAAATAAAAACCCAAAATATAAAAAATTAAATGGAAGGTTCCTTATTTAATCTTCAGCAAATGGTGAATGATTCCAATTCAGAATCAGGATCTTCTTATTCAAGTAGAACATCAAATAAGAGTGAATCTCAAATAATAGAGCCAGAAAATTTAGGAAAAGAAGATTCAAGTAAAGAAAAAAGTTATTATACAAAAAGTGAAAATCAAACTTCAAAAAGATCATTATCTCATATAAATGAAATGACAAATTTTAAAAATCATTTAATTCAAAAACATGATATTTTACAATTAAAAGTAGGAACAATATTATCAGAAAAAAAAAATGTATCAAAAATATTAAAACATATATTTAAAAAAATAATGGATATAAATAATATAAATCAATCATATAATGAAATATTAAAAGAAATAAATAATACAAATCAAAAATTTTTTGATGAACAATTTCCTCCTAATGAAAATACTTTAATAAAAGGATATAATATAATAAAAGTTCCAAAGGGATTAATATTTAATATAGAAAAGTCAAATTTACAAAAAAGATTTCGTGAAATAAAATGGGAAAGAGAAAGTGATATATTAAATTATGAAAGAATATTTGGAGAACAAATTGAAGTTACAGAAATTAAACCTGGTGAATTTTCCAATTCAAATTTTATTAGTGTTATAAGTGCTTTAGCAGAATTTCCAAATAGAATAGAAAAAATATTTATCTCAAGAACAAAGAATAAAAATGGTATTTTCTCAGTAAATATATGTAAAGATGGTTTATTAAAGGAAATAGTAATAGATGATTATTTTCCTTTTTTTAAAAATAATAATGAATTATGCTTTTCATCATGTAATAAAAATTTACTTTGGGTTCAAATATTAGAAAAATGTTATGCAAAAGCATATGGATCATATAATAATATAGATAATAAACAAGTAGAGGGGATATTACGTGATTTAACTTATGCTCCAGTAATAACATTAGATAATTCAAATGATGATTTAATTCAAGCTTTAATTGAAGCATTTAATAATCATTGGTTAATATTAGCAAGTGCTGGTGATACAGAAGCTAGTCAAGAATTATTAAAAGAATTAGGTTTAAAAGAAATTTATGAATATACTATATTATTTGTATATACTTTAACTCCTGAAGAAATTAATTCTGGAAGCTCTAATTTAGCTAATACTCCTTATAATGATGAAAATTATAAAACTATCATTAAAATCAGAAATTTATGGAGTACTATTGGATGGATTGGTGATTGGAGTGATTATTCTAGTTTTTGGACTCCTGAATTTAAAGAAAGATTACAATATGAAAATGGATCTAATTGCTTTTTTATGAATTTAAAAGATTTTAAACATTATTTTTCTAAAATTAAAATTTGTAAATATATGGAAGATTATAAATATACTTCTATTCAAATTTATCAACAGCCTGAAAATTATTCTTTAGTATTAATGAAAGTTCAAAATGCAATTGAAATACATGAACCAATTCAATGTTGTATAAGTTTTATTCAAGAAGATAAAAAAGATCCTATTACTAAAGAATATCTATATGGAATTTCAAGAATGATTATTAGTAGAATTATAGGAGATACTTTAAATAATGTAGAATATATTGAAGGAAAAATTGGACAAGAAAGAGAAATATGTTTAGAAAAAGAATTATTACCAGGTGAATATTTAATATTTTGTGAATTATCAAAAATAAAAGAAAATACACCTTATGTTATATCATGTTATTCAAATGAAAAAGTAGAATTAATAGAAATTGAATCTAAATTATATCCTAAAATATTAGAAAAAATATATATTTCATGTGCAAAAATACAAAATTTAATGTTAAGATTTGAACAAGATGGAGCACCTAATTGTAGAAAATATTCAGGAAGTACAATAGAAGGTTATTCATATATATATGTTGAAAATTTAGAAGAAGATGCAAAATTAATTGAAGATGTTAAATATACTAAATTTGAAGGATTACAATTATTACCTCCTTTTCATGGTACTTCATATCATATTGAAGTTGGTCCTGGACAAAGTCAATTGATATTAATTAAACATATTGAAGTTAATGAATATAATTTAATTTTCTCTTATCAAAGTTCTATTCAATTTGGTGAAAAAACTTTAAAGAAATTAGCTAAAGAAAAAGGAAATAAAAAGAAAAGGAAAGATACAAAAGAAAATAAAGATTTAGATATTGATGTTTATATATATAAACATACTTTTGGATTATGTTATTATTATGAAAATAATACTAAAAATAAAAGATTAAAAGAACAAATTAATATTGCTACTAATACTAATGTTGATTTTGTAGGTGAAAAAGAAGGAACTAATGAAATTGTTTTTGTTGTTGAACCTGGAGAAACACATTTTGTTGAATTAAGAGGAAAAAATAATTTATGGAAAGTTCAACCTAAAATTACTTATGCTATTGAAACTTTAAATGATGAAGATGAAAAAAATAATAATAATAGTAATGA
>JAEEGK010025546.1_pt1 | contig 12115 bp, 5 predicted proteins | sample 8958771 | NCBI WGS metagenome assembly JAEEGK01 (sample SAMN16246547, study PRJNA631951) | gut metagenome | biome: gut microbiome; feature: rumen; material: SC-attached | host: Bos | place: Iran: Karaj | collected 2018-10 | reverse complement strand
AAACTTTCTTTCTCATTTTACTATGTTATTCTGTAATTAAATTTTTTGAATTTTTGTCTAAATTATCTTCATTTATATTTAATTTATTAATTGAATTTTTATGATTAATTTGATTATCTTCTATTGATTGTTTATTTTTGATTTCATTATTATTATTTTTAATAAACAATTCTGGATATTTCATTTGATATAATAAACCTTTATAATAAAATTTTGTAAATCTATTGTGAATATAATCTTTCATTTCTAATATTTTATTATAAAATAAGTTTTTTAATTGTTTTTGTCTATATAAATTGATATTTATTATTTTAGGTTTTTCTACAGTAATTATATTATCTTCATTTTCTTTTTTTTCATCATTTATTTGTTTATTATCTACTTTTATTTCTTTGTTTTCTTCTTTTCCTTTATTTTTCATTTCATTCATTAGTCCTTTATAATAAAATTTACTAAATTTTTTATGAATATAATTTTTTCTCTCTATTATTTTATTATAAAATAAATCTTTTAAATGTTTCTCTCTCTTTAAATCTATTATTTTTTCTTCTATTTGTTTATTTTTATTTATATTATTCTCTTTTATAAAACATTTAATATAAAATCTATAATAATTCTTACATAATAATAAATTATTTATATTATTTTTTTTATTTATAAAATATTTTAACATTATCATTATCTTATTTTCAATAATATTCTTATTATTGTTAAACTTTTCCATAAACAATAAATATTAAATTATTTAATTTATTTAATAATTTAAAAATTATTTATAATAATTAATAATAATATTTTCTATAATATAAAATTATTTTAAATTAATTAAATTTAAATATTATTAATGTTAAATTATTATTCCCAAAATCAAAAAATTAATTTATATTATAAACCAATAACAAAAAATATAAAAGATTATGTTCCATATAAAATAAAAGATTATAATATTCGTGAAATTCATCCAATTATTTTCCCAGAACAAGCAACATATGAATTTAATCCTGAATTATTACCAAATATGCCAGGAGATAATTGGCCAAATGAAGAGAATTTAAAACTTTATAACTTTGGATTAAACAATGAAAATTTATTTACTGATCCAAACAATAATTTAATAATTTTTCCTTATTCTTTAAGAAAAGATTTATTTAATAATTTTAAATGGATGAGACCTAAAAATTTTTTAAAAAAACAAGAATTAATTAAAAATATAAAAGAAAAATTACCAAATAAAAATTATAATTATATTAGAAAAAAAATAGATTATTCAAATATTAATACTGATGATAAAATAATAATAAGAAGAAATACAATAGACATTTCAACAGCTCAAAATAAATTAAGTAACAATATACTTAATATTCGTTTAAATGAAACAGAAAAAGAAATAAAAAATGAAAATTCTTTATTTAATGAAAATATTTATGTTATTGAAAATAATTCATTTAATAAAATAAATAATATTGACATGGGCGTTTATTATTGTAAATTTTGTCGTTGGTTAGCAAGTGTTTTTCAAACAATAATAGATAATAATATAAATAACTGTAGTTTTATAAAAAATATTTATCCTCAAAATAAAGAAGGAATTCCAATTTATAATCCTTCTGGAAAATATTGGATTAAATTATTACAATTTGGGAAATATCGAAAAATTGAAATAGATGATTTAATTCCAGTTAACAAAAATACATTTGAATGTTATTTTCCTAGAACAACAAATAAATTTGAATTATGGCCTATTTTATTAACTAAGGGTATTATTAAATTATTTAGTTATAAATATAGAAATGATGATTATGATAATTTTGAAGTTGGAGACATTAGTTTATTTTATTGTTTAATAGGTTATTTTGGTTATAAATTAGATAAAAAACTTTTTTTTCAAAAAGAAAATAATGAAAAAATAAAAGAATTTTTGAATGAAGAAAATTATGAAACAAAAAATAAATTAATAATTATGTATAGCAATTCAGAAAAAAAAACAATAAATTATGAAAATAAAAACAAACAATTAAAAATTAAATTTAGTTCTCCTAAAATAAAAAATCCAAGAATGAGTTCATTAGTAAGTTTATTTTCTTTTATTAAAAAAAACCGTAAAACAATAAAAGAAGAAAAGAAAAAAAATAATAGTTTTACATTTGATAATAAAAATCCTATATCTAAAGATATTATTATAAATAAATTTAATAAAAAATTAAGCAATGGAATTTTTTGTGATGTTTCTTATACAATAATTGAAATTTTTCAAAGTAAAAATTTTAATTTAAATAGAATTAAACCAATTAATTTTAGTGATTTAAAATTACATTATGATAGAAAATATAAACAATTAAATTCAGAAGAAAAAGAAATTTATTTAAAAGAATATAAAAAACTAAAACAAAAACAAACAATAGAAAAAAAATTAAGAATTGAAGAATATTTAAAAGAAGGAGATTATGAAATTTTTTTTAAATTTACAAATAATAGTTTAGATAAAAATAAAATAAAATTAATTAATAATTTTACTCCTATATATTCAAATAAAGAAATTGAAGCAGCAAAATTTTGTATTGTAAATGGACTTAATTTTCCTAATGAAAATTATTTTAAAGATACTTTTATAGAACATACTTTTAGAGACAAAGAAACAGGAGAAATTAATTTTTGGACTAGAAAATTTTATAAAAAATTGTGTCAATATAAAAAAAATAAAATAAAAAAACAATTATCACTTGGTTTTTCTCGTATGTTTAATAATTTAGATGAAAAAAAAGAAGAAAAACAAGAAAAAAAAAATATTATTATCCCAAAAGAACATATAAATGGAAATTGGATTAAAAAAAATGAATTAAATAATAGTTTTACTGATTTTATATTTTTATATAATTTAAAAAGTTTTAAATATCAATTAATTATTGATAATTTGTGGTATAATTATTTAAGAAATTATTATGATGAAAAAGATTCACTTAAAATAATAAAAATTATTCCTGAAAATAATAAACAATTTTATAATGGTTCAATTTTTGTTTTATTTGAACCAAATTATGAAAAAAATATTAAATCAATTAGCTCAAATTTATATAATTTAAATTATCAAAAAAATAATAATATTAAAAATAGTAATAAATTTGATGACATTTCATTAAATTTAACTGTTCAATTATATTGTATTGATAAATATACAAAAGAACAAACATTTGAAACAATAAATTTAAAAAATTTTTTTGATATTCATGAGTTTAAATATTTAAATACAAATTTTGAATATTTTTTTATTATTCAAGGAGGTATTATTCCTTTTGGTTATCATCTTCAATTATTTTCTAATGATTTTAAATTTGATAAATATACTTTTCATTCTTTTTTAAAGAATTATAAAAATTATATTTCAAAAAAAATTAATATTTTTTTCCCTATTTTAATTAAAGATCAGTATTTTTTAATTGCTAAATATAAATTAAATTATAAAATGAAAGATATAAATGATAAGAGATTAAATATTAATTTTTTTCATAATTTTTTAAATTTTGATAACAAAAATTTAAAAGCACATATAGAAATTTTTCTTATTAATTCTCAATTAAACACTAAAAAAAGAATATTTTTAAAACAAATATTTAGCATAAATTTTGAAGAATGTAAAACATATTTTGTAGAAATAAGTATTGTTCCAAATTACAACTGCTCAGAAAAATGTTTTCAATTGGAAATTTTATATGAAAGTAAAAATATTGAAATCGAACAATTAGATTTAATTGCACCTTTTCAAATAAAAGAAAAATTTATTCCAAACAATAAAAATTTAATTTTTAATGAAATGATTTTTTCAACAGAATTATCATATATAACATTAAATATATCATTACAATATATACCTCAAAATGAAAGAGAAATTGAAGTTAAAAATTCTTATCGTAGAAATCCACATGTAAGAAAAAAAATAAATGAAAAAAATACGATAAAAATTAACGATTTAGATAAAAGTAATAAAAATTCAAATGAAAATAATAAAAATCTTAATATTCAAAATAATTCTAAAATTATTAATACAAAAGAAATTCCTTTCAATGTTCGAATGACATTTGAATATGATATTGGAGAAAATAAAATATTTTCAAAAGATTTTGTTAACAAAACTTTAATAAGAAATTTAGTTATTAAAGGAAAACCATATAGAAATATGGAATCTAAAAAAAATTATACTTATTATATTATAAAATGTTTTATTGATCCACAAAGTGCTCCAACTTTTTTAACAAATATTTCAGAATATAATGATAATTTTTATTGGAGTATTATTGTTTTTTCTACTGAACCTTTTTTATTTGTTAAAAATACATTAAAAGAAGATGAAGAAATTGAATTAAAAAATAATTGGGAAATTAATGAACCTGGAAGAGCTTTAAAAGCAAATTTATCAAGAGAAAAATTTTTAATTAAAAAGAAAATTAAAGAAGGAATTGAAATTTCTGAAGAAGAAAAAAGTTTAATAAAAAATAAAATTTCTAAAAAAATGCGAAGCACAACTGAAATTATAAAATTAAAAAAATCAATTAATTTAAATAATTATTCACCTATAAAAACTGAAAATGAAAATGAAGAAAAAAATAATATAAATAATAATTATGATAAAAATAAACTTAGTATTAATTATATTCCATTTTCAAAATCAAGAGCAAGAATAAGACTTAAAAAAAATTTAACTATAAATAATTTTAATGAACAAAAAGAAAATATTAAAAACGATAATAACAATAATGATAAAAATAAATTACCAGATTTAAAAAATCATAATTCAAATTTTATTAAAAATTTTTATAAATATACTCAACAAAATAGAATAATTGTAAAAAATAAAAGTGCATCAAATATTAATCAAATAAATATTGATAAAAGAAATATTAAATTAAATGATAATTTGCCTACTTTAATAACCGAAGGAATTATATTTAAAAATAAAAAAGATTTTGATGAAGAAAAAAATCAAATTGAAAATACTTATAATAATTATTATAAAGAAAATAATATTAATAATAAAAATAAAAACGAAAAAAAAAATTTATTTAAAAAAGATATTAAAAATATTACTAATATTATATTAAAGAATAGAAAAGATTATTTTAATAAATTAAATAAGTATAAAAATATTATAAAAGATATTAATGAAAAAGAACAAACAATAAATAATTTATATTTAAAAACGAATTTAATAATTAATAATATTAATAATAACCTTAAAAATTCGGATTTTAATTTTGATTTATTTAAAGATTATTATAATGAATATAAAAATTATATTATTTATGAAAATGAAAAAGAAGCAATTAAAATAAATTTAAAAAATATTAATAATTTATTGTCTGATATTATAAATAATTATTTACAAAATAATAATAATAAACAAATAAAAAAAGAAATTAATAATATTTATAAAGAAAATATTTTAAATATTAATCAAAATTTATTAAAAACAATAAAAAAATAAATTGTAAACTTTTTATTAATATTTTTACATTTTATAAATTTAAATTTTAATTTAAAAATTTAAAAGAAAACTGTAATTAAATAATTATATTTAAATATAAATATATTTAATTAATAAAAATATAAATATTATAATAATTTTATTAAAAAAAATAATTATATATGTTAACTGAACAAAGAAAAGAAAAAAAAGATAAAGTGTGGAATATTATATGTCGAAATGAAAAAAATTATATTCAAAATAAATCTTTTACTCAAATAAATAATAATAAATTAACATATTTAAAATCAAAAAAATTAGTTCCAATTTATAAAACTGATGAAAAAACATCATATGAACGTAAAAATATAATTCATAAATTTAAAATATTTAAGAACGAACAAGAAAAATTTTATACAAATGAAAAATTAAATTCTTTATTTCATAATTTATTTTTAAATAAAAATGAATATTTTTTTAAATCATATAAAGAAAATAATAATAATTCTATTAAAAAATATTATAATATTGATACATTAAATGATATTTTGAATAATAATAATAATGATATAAATGAAGATATAAATATTAATTATGATTATATGAATAATAATTTTTCAAATACAATTCAAAATAATATTGAAGATAATAAAAATAATGTTATTAATGATAATAATAATAATGAAGAAATTTTAGATAATGGAGAGAGTGAAAATAGTGATTATGATGATCCTATTGAATCTGAAGAAAAAATAGTAAAAAAATTAGAAAAACAATATAATTTTTATAATAATAATGATAATATTCATTCTCAAGAATTAAATAATATGAAAATTTTTGTTAATCAACATAATGCAATTAATAAAAAAAATAATAATTATCTACCTTATATGACTTATTCAAATGGTTTTTATTTAAAACAACCAAAAAATAAAATAAAATCTTTACATTTAATGAATTTAAATACAGAAGATAATTATAATGTTAGTCTTACTAGTAGAAGAAAATATGATAATTATAATAATAATAATAATAAATATTATAATACTTTTAATTCTTCAATGTTTAATAATACTCTTACAACAAAAAGTTTTAAATTTAATACAGGAAGAACTACTCAACAATTATTTAGAAATAATAAAAAAAAAGAATTTGATATTTATGTAGAAAAATTACTTAAAAAAATTCAAAAAAATACTAAATTTTTAGATATAAATAATTTAAACAAAATTAATAAAAATAATAAAAGATATCCTTTTTATTCTTAAATTTAATATAAAAAATCATATTTATTTATATTATTGAAAATAATTTAAAATAAATAATAAATATCCATATATATAAATTAATCACTTTATATATCATTAAGATTAAAATTATTATCATATAAATTATTTTTTTTATTTAAATTTTCAATATGATATTTTTTCCATATTTTTTCATAATCTTTTTTTTTTTCTTTATAAATAATTTTAACACTTTCATTATTATATTTATCATATTTTTTAAATATTTTATTTCCTATTATTATTTCATTATTCATATTTTTTAATGTAAAATTTCCTTGAACAGAATCATTAAAATTTATTTGACGAATTTTTGTTTTAATTTCGTTAATTAATCTATTATATTTATTATTATTATCAAAAACATTTTGACAAACTTTATTAATTTTATTAATTTTATCATCATTTAATTTTGCTATATTTTTTATTGAAATACTACTAATAATATTTTTATTACTATTAATATACTTTATTAAATTAGTTTTGTTTTTATTTATTTTTTTATTATATAAGATATTTTCCATTTCTTCTAATTTTGTAAAATTTTTATATTCACTTCTGAAATTATTTTCTGTTAAAATTGATTTTTTATTTTTTTCTTCATTTATTAAATTTTTTTTTATTTTATAAACAGCTTCTTTACCCAAAATTTCTTTTAAAGAAAAATTTTTTATTGATGAAATTGATTGTTTGTTTTGTTTTTGATTGTTTAAAGCTTCTTTAATTTCAGGAAGATTTTTTATAGGATTTGAAATTAAATTTTCTGTTGTTTTTATGTTATTATAATTGTCAGAAATTTGTTTTGGGAAAAAAAATTTACGAAGTTTTACAGAAATATTTCTATTATTAATTTTATTATAATTTTTAATACTATTATTCGAACTATTTATTTTACTATTATTATTTGAAAAAAATTTTATGTTATTTATATTATAATTTGTTGATGAAAAATTAGTATATAAAAATTTATTATTATTATTATAATTATTAATTATTTTATTTCTATGATTGATTTTATTTATTGAATATTTCTTTTTTAATTTATTAACACTATAATAAGTTCTAATACTATTGTTATTACTATTAGTATTGTTATTATTATTATTAAAACTAAAATTTTTTTCTAAATCTTTCATTGTACTTTCACCTAAAGACGTTACTAATATTCTCATATATATTAAATTATAATTAAAATTAAAAAATTAAATAAATATTAAATTTATTATTAATAATAATAACTTTAAAAAAAACTATGTCCGAAAATGAATCCTATGAAATAAGAATATATTTAATTGGAGAACCTTTAGTAGGAAAAAACTCAATTGCAAAACGTTTTTTGAAATTAAACACATCAAAAACTGTCCAAGATAATTTTTTTTTAAAAAAAGACCCAAATGAATTATATAAAAAATCAAACAATGACAATAAATATAAACAATTAAGTAATGAAATGAAGTTGGAAATTCGAAAAGAAATTCAACGTTTAGAAGTTCAAAAAACAGCAAAAGAAATTTCAATAAATGGATATAATATAATATTAAATTTTTTTCCAATTTGTGAAGCAGAAAAAATAGAAAATTTAAAAGAAGAACAATTAGCAAAAGAAGAAGAAGAAGATTATGAGTTTGAACAATATTATAGAATTAGTTTAAGAAAAATGAGAAACCAATTATATAATAATTTAACTAAACAAAAAAAATATGAAAATTCAGTTATTGAACATATTTTTTTATTTATTTTTGATTTAAATGAATTTATTACTTTCGAAAGACTTGAAATTTATTACAAACAATTAGAAAAATATTTTCAAATTTCAGAAAATTTTAAAAAAGCTTTGATTGGTAATAAATTAGATATCAAAACATTTTTAGATAAATCTCAACAACAACGTTTAAATGATTTTATTTCAAGTAATAATTTTAATTATTATGAAATTTCAACAAGAATGTTTTTTAATTTTGAAAAATTTTTTGAAAAATTATTTTTTGATTTATTAGGCGGATTAAATGAAAAATTTACAAAAGAAAATTTTAAATCTCGATTTAATTTATTAATAAATAAACGTCCAAATTTTGCAAAAGCAGAAAGAAGTACTTTTAAATTCAGTGACACACCAGGACCAGACACATATCAAAATGATGTTTATGATTATCCAAAAGATGAAAAAATATTTCATAATACATTTTATAATGGAAAAAATGGAAGATTTGTTACAAAAATTTTTATAGGAAAAGAAGGACCAATTTTTCCTATAATTAATACTAATAATTTAAAAAATAATGGTAAAAAAAAAGATGATATTAAAAATAAAACAACTATAGGTTTTGGAAATTGGGATAATAAAAATAAAAAAGAAATTAAAGAAGCTTTAGAAACAAATATTCCTGGTTATTCTTTAGGTATAAAAACAGCTGGAAATTTTCATTTAAGAGAAAAAAGAAAAATTGAAAGTCAAAATAGAAATATGGAATTATTTAATGCTTTGACTGATGGTAATAATTTTGATAATAATAATAATCTTATGACTTTACATATAAAAAAACCACCTAAAATAAAAAACAATAGAGATTTTGAAATATATGCCGAAAATAAAAAAGAAAATTTAAAAGAATTAACTGAACTTGTTAAAGAAAAAGAAGATGATGGACTTAAAAGACGTAATAAAATTTTAAAAGAAAATAAAAATAAAGATCAAAAAAGATTACAAAAAATAAAAGATAAACAAAAAAAATATCAAAAAATTTATGAAGAAAAAGAAATGAATAAAACTCAAACCAGTTTATATCATCCACCTTATAATCGTTCAAAAACACCAAATATTATATTAACAAGTGCCAATAAATTATCATCTAATGATAACAAAATATTTAGTAATACTTTATATGATATACGTACTAAATATGATCCTAATAAAGGTTGGACATTTGGAGCTAAATTAACTTATAATCCTTTTAAAAGTAAAGATGATCCTAATTTTGCAAATATTAAAAGTGATTTTGATAAAATTGCACAAAATCCTAAACATAAATCTATGTATTCTGCTCCTAGATTCAAAGAATATATTAAAATTAATACTGGACCTATTGAAACTAATGATGATGAATTAAATGAAAAAATTAAACGAGCAAAAGAAAAAGGAGAACGTACTAAAATTTTTCAAAATTTTATATCAAATCGTCAAAAAGATTTAGAACGTGTTAAACAAAATAAAATAAATAATGAAAGAGAAAATGAAAATAAATTAAATGAATTAATTCAAAGTATTCCAAGAGCTAATTATGATGTGGACTATTATTTAAATGATATAAATTATAATTTAGTTGAAAATAAAAGTCCAAATTTCACAATGGGAATGAGATTAACACATGGAAGTATTTTTGATGATAAAAATATAAATAATATGAATGATATAAATAATATTGATGAAGAAGAATTAGGTAAAAATGGAAAACCAGTGCAAGATGAAAATTATTTTAAAAGTTTACCTGTTCCTAGATATGATTTTGCGAAAACAAATTTAGGTGGAAAAGGTTTTAGATTTGGAACAAGTAAAAGATTTTATATTAAAAAAGATTTTAATAAAAATAATAAAGATGAATATGTTCCTTTTTCTGATGGAAAATTTGTGCCTGATGATAAAAAAGATTTTTCTAATGGGAATTTTATGGGCTATGGAGAAAGAGGAAACTTTAATAATAATGGTAATAGTAAACTATATGATGATAGTTATAAATTCTATAAAATTAAAGGATTTGCTGATATTATTGTGGAACAAGGAAGGAAAATAGCTCCTGTTAGAGAAAGAATATTTAAAGAAAGATATTTAAGAGAAATGAAAAAAAATGGAATGTTAAATGAAATTGAAAATAAAAATAATAATAAAAAAAATAAAAAAAATGAAGATTTAAATTTAAAAGATAATGATGATGATGATTATGATAATATAAGAAGTGATAATAAAAATGAAAATTATAATAATATTAATAATAATGAAAATAATAATAATAATGAAAATATTAATAATAATGAAAATATTAATAATAATGAAAATAATAATAATAATGAAAATAATAATAATGAAAATATTAATAATAATGAAAATAATAATAATAATGAAAATAATAATATTATGATTAATAATAATAATGAAAATAATAATAATAATGAAAATAATAATGAATTAAATAATATAGAAATAAAAAATGAAGAAAAATTATAATTTTTTCTAAAAATATATAAATAAATAATTATAATAATATTTATTAATATTAAAAATCAAAAAATTTTTAATAAATTGAAATATTTAAATTTTTCTAAAAAAATATATATATTTTTTAATTGAAATTAATTTAAGAAAATATATTATTTAAATTTTATTAAATTATAAAATAAATTAAATTCATTAATTTAAATTAAAATTTGAAAATTAATTTCTAAAATAAAAAAAATATATTTTTAAATTTTAAATGTCTTCAAATTCTTTTATTCATTTAAAAAATTCTTTAAATTCATCCAATATTCAAAGATCAAATTCATTTAACAAAATTCAAAATAATTCTCAAAATATTTCATATCAAATTAAAAACAATTCTCAAAGTGAGTTATCAATTTTTAATGATAGTGATATATTAAGTATTTCAAAAACAGAAAGTTCTATATCAATTAATAGTAGTAATATTCCTAAAAATAAAAGAAATATAGAAGAAAGTATTGGATTATTAATAAGTTTTAGTAATTTGAGCAATAATACTAAAACAACTATTAATAATAATAGTATTAATAAAAAAAATAATAATAGAAATAATAATAATAATAATAACGATAATAATAGTATTAATAATAATACAATTAATAAAGATAAAGAAAGTATAAGTACTCCAAGTATTTGTAATTATTTTGATAATACTCCTAATAGTAATAATAAAAATAATAAAAATGAAAATAATAATAATTATGATTCATTAAAACAAACTAATTTAAATAATATTTTTAATAATATGAATAATATTAATATTAATGATATTGATTATAGTAATATTAATATTAGAAATAGTAGCAATAAAAAAAATAATAATAATAGTGAAAATAAAAAGAAAACTCCTATAAAATATATTAAAAGTCAATATATGAAAAATGAAAATATTGAATTATTAGGAAAAAAAAACTTGCTAGATTTATTTACAAAAAATGATAAAGGAAATAATAATGAATTTAAAATTGAAAATTTAAATAATTTTCAAATTATAAATAATAATAACAATAATAAAAATAATTATATATTATTAAATAATCATGTATCCAGCCTTTCTTTTGGAATAAATAAAAATATTATTTTTTCATCAAATAATAATAATAATAATAATATAAATTCAAA